>QWCN01003121.1_pt1 | contig 19960 bp, 14 predicted proteins | sample 1972711 | NCBI WGS metagenome assembly QWCN01 (sample SAMN09866707, study PRJNA288562) | Human gut metagenome isolate term1_stool, whole genome shotgun sequencing... | isolation source: gut | host: Homo sapiens | place: USA: California
AAAGAATTTCCCGGATTTGCCCAACCCGGGGCCCTCCATCGCTGCAGAATCGGACAAAACCGGCCGAGAACGATCCTCCCGGGCGGTCCGGACAAAAAATCCGCAGGCGTTAACAAAATAATCTAACAATTTTGTTGAATATCAAAAATCAGTCGTATATTTACATTGACAAAATTGTTAAAGCCGCACGATATCATGACCAAACCGGCCAGGAACAAGGAACAGGCGATTCTGGAAGCCGCCGAACGGGAATTCCTCGACAAAGGATTCGCCGGGGCGCGCACGACCTCGATCGCCGAGGCGGCGGGCGTTACGCACGCCATGCTGCACTACTATTTCCGGACCAAGGAGCAGTTGTTCGAACGCATCCTCGACGAGAAGACGCGCCTGATGAGCCAGTCGGTGCTGACCGCCTTCGGCCAGCCGGGCCTGCCTCTGCAGGAACGCATCCGGGACGGCGTCGAGAGCCACTTCGACTTTATCGCGGCGAATCCCGACCTGCCGCGCTTCATCGTCAACGAGGTCTTTTCGCGTCCCGAGCGTTACGAAGCGATGCGCCGCCGCATCCGGACCATCGCCGAAGGGCTGATGCACGACATCCAGCAGGAGTTGGATGCCTCGGCAGCCCGCGGCGAAACCGAGCCGGTCGACGCCCGGATGCTGTTGTTGGACATCATCTCGCTCAACGTCTTCCCGTTCATCGGGTTCCACATCATCGAGCCTATCTTCGACGACCTCTCCGGCAACCGGGAACGTTTCTTCGAAATGCGCAGGGCGGAAAACGTGGAGATCATCCTGCGCCGACTCAAAAAAGCGTGACCATGAAACGAATCGCCCTTCCGTGCGGATGCCGGCCGGCCGAACTTTCGGCCGGCGCACAGGTGACACTCGACGAGTGCCGCCGGCTGGCCTTCACGCTTGCCGCCGCGACCTATCGCAAGCAGGCATAGAACCCATTTACGGACGACACCTCAAAACCATACGACTATGAACCGAGAAGAAATGCTGAAAGCCGCTTACGGGATTTTCCTGCGCGAAGGAATCCGGGACCTGAACCTGCACAAGATCGCCGACAAGCTCGGCGTCTCCCGCCACGACCTGCACGCCGCCGTCGGCGACAAGCGCGAACTGGCGGAACAGAGCGTCGAATACGGTCTGCAACAGCTCGACGAGACGCTGAAAGCCGTGGAGGCTTCGTCCGCGAATCCCGTCGAAGCACTGATCCGCACGGCCGTCACGGCCTGCGACGCTTTCGGGCAGATGAGCTGGATGTTCTCCGAGGACGCACCCTACTACCCTGCCGTGGTCGACGCCATCGAACTCGAACGGCAAAAATTGCAGGAACAGCAGCACACGATCTTCCGGCAGGGAGTCGAACAGGGCTACCTGCTCGGCGAAGCTTATTACGAACTGTTCGAACAGCTTTTCTGGCAGAACGTCACAGCCGGAACCCGGCACCGCGAAGTCACCCTGCGCGTGCTCTTCACCGTAGTGCGCGGCTCCGCGACCGAACAGGGCCGTCAGGAGGCGGAACGGGTCCGCGAAGCAATGGGGGTGGCCGGCTGACGACGCCGAACGAGGGAGGGGCTATGCCCTGTTCAATTCAGCGAGTATCTGCCGGACGAGAGTTTCGTCGGCATCGGTCACGGAGTATTCCGGAACACCGGCACACCCGCCCATCGAAACCTGCGGATCGCGGAAGCGCACCGCGCCCTCACGTTCCCGGCGGGCGCTGAAGTGCAGGGCATCGACTCCCGCGGCGGCCAGCAGACGGGCGTTCGACGGATTGACGCCGCTCCCCGCCATGACCTCGATGCGTCCGGCCGCCTGCGCCGCCAAGGCGCGCAGCGTCCCGATACCCTCCTGCACCGTATTGCGGCATCCGGAGGTGAGCGCCCGGCTCTCGGGACGTTACAACAGCGGCAAGCCCTGGAAAACCGACTACGCCTTCGAGCTGAGCGGCGACGGAAAAACGATGACGATGACCAGCGACACCGACATTGCCGAGGTGAGCATCTATACGAGGAGTGCGATCCCCGAAGCGATACGAAACGCGCCCGAGGTACGGTCCTCCCTCCCCGGCGGATTCCTGTGATTCCGGCAACCCGAAAAAACGCCGCCTGAACAATCAGGCGGCGTTTCGCTTACCGGACCGGCCTTCTCTCAGGCGTGCGCTCTCTTCGAAACGAACAGCGCGAGAATGAACGAGAGCGCCGAAGCCGCGATCCAGAAGATGATCGCCGTATCGAAATCGTAGGTCGTAACACCGTCGGTGACCGTCTTGCCCGAATTGATGAGCCATCCGCTGACGATGTCCTGCAACCCGGCGCCGACATAGCTGGCCATTCCGACGATCCCGAGGGCCGCGCCCGTAGCTTCGCGCGGCACGATGTCGATAGCCATCAGCCCGCCCAGGAAGCAGATCAGCACCCCGATGGCCATGCCGAATAACACCATGCTCAGCAGGTTGACGAACATGCTGTCGCCCGAGTAGAGGAACAGGCACAGGGCGATGGTGTTCAGCACGCCGAAACCGAAAGCCAGCACGTTGCGGCGGCCGTGGAACAGCGTGTCGGACAACCATCCCGAAAAGACCGTTCCGACGATCCCCAGCAGGGCGTTGACCGAGATGACCTGCGTGGCCGTGGCCAGCGAATATCCTTTGACCTCCTGCAGAAACAGCACGCCCCAGCCGTTGATGGCGTAGCGCGAGACATACATAAAGGCGCTCGACAGCGCCAGCACCCAGACGAAAGGATTGCGGATGACCGAACGCTGCAATTCGGAGGTCGAACCGTGGTTATGGTGCTGTTCGGGAGCCTCCTCTCCGGTCAGCACCTCGATCGGGGGCAGGCCCTTCGATTCAGGCGTATCGTGGAGCAGGAAAACGATCACCAGCACGCCCAGCACCCCGGCCAGGGACGATCCGACGAATCCCCACTGCCAGCCGAAGATACCGACGACGGCCCCGACGAAGAGAAACGAGAGGAACTCGCCGAGGTTGTGGCTGGCGCTGAAAAATCCGTAGTAGGTGCCGCGCTTGCTCAGGGGATACCAGCGCGAAAGGGCGATGATCGCCGGGGGCGCGCCCATCGACTGCGACCATCCGTTGACGCCCCACATCACGGCGAAGGCGATGAAGAGCGTCATGTTGCCGACCATGCCCCCGCCGTTGGCGAAGCCCAGCGCCCCGACCAGCAGATTGGCGACGGCCGAGACGCACAGTCCCGCAGCCATGAAACGCTTGATGTTGCTGTGGTCGGAGAGGAATCCGTTGACGAATTTGCCGATGGCGTAGGCGAACAGCAGCGCCGAACCGATGATGCCCAATTGCGTGGCGTCGAGCGCCCCGCTCTCGAGGATCGGCTTCTTGACCACATTGAGGCTCGTGCGGCAGACGTAATAGAGGCTGTAACCGACCGTGCCGGCGATGAAGCTCTGGAAACGCAGCTTCTTGTAGAGTTTCATGCGCGCCGCGTCGTCGCCCGTGAAGGGCGCCGAAGGCTCGCTTTTACGAAAGAAAGAGAGTATGCTCATTCGTTTGTTCGGAAATAGTTTCAGGTTACGGTGAATTTTACTTGGTGAAAGCCAGCTCGACCAGCACCGGGAAGTGGTCCGAAGGCGTGCGGGCGCGGAAAGGCTTTGCGCTGCCCACGGACTCCTCCGAACGGTAGGTGTCGGTCAGGATGCCGTAGCGCAGGACCCGGAAACCGGGTGTCACGAAGACGTAGTCGATATGGCGGAAGGTCTTGCGGTCGGGATCGAAGCCGTTTTCCGTCCCGGTCCAGGCATATTTGATCTCGGCCAGATCGTAGGTGTCGGCAAGCAGTTCCGAATCGCGCAGCACGGCGTAGCTTTCGCTCGTCTCGCCGACGTTGAAATCGCCCGTAAGCACGGCGCGTTCGCCGCGGCACATCGTCCGGATTTTATCCAGCACCAGCCGGCAGCTCTCGACCTGCGCACGTTCACCCTTGTGATCGGTGTGCAGGGTGAAGAACCAGAACCGTTCCCGGGTTTCGCGGTCGAAAAAACGCCCCCAGCAACAGATGCGGACATACTTGGCGTCCCAGCCCTTGTTCGGGCGCGAAGGGTCCTCGGCAAGCCAGAAATGGCCCGAGTCGAGCAGTTCGAAACGATCGCGCTTGTAAAACACGGCGGAATATTCGCCCGCCTCGGCGCCGTCGTCACGCCCGACACCGGTGTAGCCGTAACCGGGCAGCGCCCCTAAAAGGTCCTCCAACTGGCTGCGGAACACCTCCTGGGCCCCGAAAATATCGAAATCATGGAAGCGGATGAGCGACGCGATCACCGGCAGGCGTTGCTGCCAGCCGTCGCCCCGGGCGTCGTCCGCGGCATTGAGCTGCCGCACGTTGTAAGTTCCCGTCGAAAAGGTCTGCGCAGCGGCAGGGAACGCCGTTGCGGACGCAGCGGCGCAAAAAAGGATAAACAGTTTCTTCATATCAGGTTTTTCGGTTTGTCAGTCGTTTCATTCCGAATCCGGCCAGCGGCCCTTGAACTGCGGCGAACGGCGGAACCAGCGGATCGAAAGGGAAATATGTTTTTCAACCGTGCGCTGCGCAATGTGCAGCCGTTCGGCGATCTCCCGGTTGGTCAGGCCGTCGATGCGGCTCATCCGGAAAATCCGCGCAGTCTGGGGCGGCAGGCGGTCGCACAACGCCAACACCTCCTCGATCAGCAGCGTGGCCAGCGGAGAGTCGTTGGGCGCGTCGAGAAAATCGCACAGAGCGAGCGTCTCCCACGCCCGGGATTCCTGCAATTTGCCCAGGTCGACGCTGTTGTAAAGTATCTTATTCTGCCGCAGCCAGTTCAGGCACTCGTTGTGGGCCATCGAAAAGAGGTAGGACGGCACCTTGGCGCGGTCCAGGCAGGGCCGGCGCCGGAGGAACTTGTAGAAGATCTCCTGAATGACATCGTCACCGAGGTCCCCGCGGCCGGTCACGCCGCCGATATAGGCGCACAACCGCGGATAAAGAGCCGTAAACACCTCTTTTACCTCCTGTTCGGTATACCCGAAATATGGGACTCCGGTATGAAACATCTTCTATCTGGCAAGCTGACTGCGGAACAGTATCCAAAACCGTACCTTACCAACTCACGTGCTCCGTATAAGTTGTCCCGAAGCGGTCGGTCACCCGAACCTCGCCCGCCTTCACACCCGGCGTGGGCTTGATACGGAACATGTGGAACGACTTTGCGGGCTGGCAATATTTGCGGGTGGTCTTATTGGTCACCGTGGCGTACAGGTCCACATAATCGGGGTCGAACTCCTCGCAGGGCTCCATCTCGCCCGCTTTCACGCCGTTCTCCCACCATTCGACGGGTCCCCAGGCATCGTCCCACGTCCAGACGTTGGCCAGCACGTAGTCGCTTCCGGTCCGCACGGGCGAATAGAGACGCATCTGGTGACTGCGGTCCTTGCCGCAGGAGTGGTAATACCACGACACGTCGTCGCCGTCGACATCGACGATCATGTAGCCCTGCGGCGTGCCGTCGTTGTTGAGATGCTTGTTCAGGCGCAGCGAACCCGTCGAACGGGTGACGGTAACGGCCGTCAGGTTCTCGATGGGCATCTGTTCCGAACGGTTGTAATTGTAGATATACGTGTGGTGGTTGTGCCCGGCCCACGAATAGACGTTCCGGAATTTGAGCAGTTCGTCGCGGTAGACCGCATAGTTCCTGTTGCGGGTCGAGAAGCTGCTGTGTTTTTTGAACATCTGCGAATGGGCGCAGATCATGATCGTCTTGTCCTTGGGCACATAGCTCAGGTCTTGCCTGAGCCAATGGGCGATCTCGTCGCTCAGCCCCAGCTCGTAGGATTTCGAAGCGTCCTCGCGCCCGTAGAGGATGTTGTCCACAAAGACGTAGTGCATGTTGCCGATATTGGCCGAATAGCAGGTCGGCCCGAGGTACATTTCGAAATAGACGGTGCCCAGCGAATCGCTCAGGATAGTCGTCTGGTCGTGGTCATGGTTGCCGATGACATTGAAGGTCGTCGTGTTCACCCGCTCCGTATTGTCGATATAGGTGTTGTAGACGTTCATGTCGTTGTAGACCAGGTCGCCGAGGTTGATGCCGTAGCACGGGGTCCTGATCGTGTTGCGCATGCGGATCATGTCGGGAATGACCACCGAACGGTAAGCCTCGGCCGAGCCGTCGACACCGTAGTTTTTGATCTGGGGATCGCCCTGCACGAGCAGCGTATGGTGTACGGCGGGCGTCATGCGCGGTTCGAGTACGAAATCGGCCTTCACCTCCTTCTGGAAGCGGTCGATGGGTTTGAAAAACTGCGGACAGCCATGACGCGCCGGTATCTCGTATTCGGCCGGAACCGAAATGAAGACGAAACGACGCAGCGAGAGGTCGCTCGTCAGGGCATAGCGCCCGTCGGCGTCGGTCTGCGTACAGTTAAGCCCGTCGCTCACCACGACGCCCTCGATGGGCAGGCCGCCGCTCGACACGACGCGGCCCGTCACATTCGGAGTCTGGGCATAGGCGGTGCAGCAGAGCAGCGTCGCCCAGATATAGATAATCAAACGTTTCATATCTTGCGTTTTTAGTTGTTCCCGTCCCAGTAATAACAGCTTGCGAGGTCCACGACCGCCTTGTTCTTTACGACGTTGCGCCCGGTGACGAACTGTTCGAAATTCCCGGGCGAAGCCTTCGCCGCCGCATCGCGGCCCTGCGCCGACGTTCCCACGCCGCCGCCGACACCGCACGCTTCGATGCGGTCGGTCGCGGTACGGCCTTCGCCGAGGATCGACCCGGCCAGTCCGAACATCCCCTTCACCACGCCGCCGTTGCGGCACGCCTCGATGCGGGAGTTCCCGCCGTTCCACGTCGTGGCGGCGATACCGCCCGCCTGACCTTTCGACCCGGCGAGCACGTCGCCCCGGTTCGTACATCCTCTGACGGCTCCGTTTTCAAAAGCCGCGACGATGCCGCCCAACAAAGCACCGCCTCCTTCGACGGTCCCGAGGTTTTCGTTGCCGTCGAAATCGCAATAGCCGGCGAAACCGCAGATGCCGGCCGCACGTCCCGATTCGGAGCGCACGCGCCCCGTATTCACACAGTCGCGCACGTCGGCGCTCACCGTCTCATTGCCGTTGACGAAGCCCACGATGCCGGCTGCCTGGATACCCCGTGCACTGTTGCGCGTGTTCTCACCCAGGCCGCAGGAGACATCGCCCTCGTTGCGGCAATCACGGACCGAAGCGGCATAGACGGCGTCTTTCTTGGCGTAGATATCGCCCACGATCCCTCCGGCGGTCGAGCGGCGGTCTACGCTCACGCCGTCGAACCGTACCGCCCCCTTGTTGCGGCAGTGCGAAACGACAACGGGACGCCCCGACAATCCGACAATGCCGCCGACGGAAGCCTGATAGGAACTCGTCGAGGTAACGGGCGCGAAATTGTCGCAGTCGCCGACGGTCAGCGACTCGTGGGCCGATCCGCAGATGCCGGCCGTGAGGCTGTACGCATAACCGCGCGTGGTGACGGCCCCGAAATTGTCGCAGCACATCACGTCGCCCTTGGCCATGCCGCAGATGCCGCCCGCCATCTCCTGACAGTAACGGTCGCTGCCCTCCTCGACGCCGCGCGCCGCGGAGACGATCTCGCCGCGGTTGATGCAGAACTTGGTCTTTACGCGCATGTTGTAACCCACGATGCCGCCGATGTGCGAGACGATGAACGCGCCCGAATAGCTGACGCGCCCGGTGTTCTCGCAATAAGCCACGAAGGCCCCCGGCAGCGAACGCCCGAGGCTTCCGCCCAGCACGCCGCCCAGGTACATCCGCGGTTCGGCAGTCGGGGCCAGCGACGGACAGTTGCCCGCCGAGGTGATTTCGCCGCCGTTCTTGCAACGGATGACAATGTATTTGTTCATGCCGCAGACGCCGCCCACGTAATTGTCGTGCTGCGACCGGGGCGAGCGGTGCGCAATGGAACCGTAGTTCTCGCAGCGTTCCAGCGTACCGTGGTTCACATCGGCCACGAAACCCGCATAAAGCGCGTCGTCACCGTCGTCCGACACCTTCATCGAACAGCTCTCCGCAATCACTATGTTGCGCACGGTGCTGCCCTCGGCGACGATCCGGAACAATCCGCCGTCGGTCTTCCAGTTGAGGATCGCATGGCCTTCGCCGTCGAAAACGCCCTCGAAATTCGCAATCCGCGCGAAACGTTTTACCTTACCCATGTCGATATCGGCTTTCAGGTGCACCTCGCCGCGCTCGTCCTGCCATGCGGCGATATCGCCGCCCGCATTGACGGCCTCGGCAAAGGCCGCGAGATCCGCAGCGGAGGAGATGCCGCCCGCAGCAGCGGCCAAAGTTACCGCCACGGCAAGAAGGGTCAATGACAATTTCTTCATAATTCGGTTAAATTTTCAGGTTTGTTACCACTCCAACGTAGTCGTATAGTGTTCGCCGAAACGGTCCGTCGTCTCGATGGTCGCCTGCGTCGCCCCGGCCGTGGGCAGAATGCGGAACATATGCGAGGTTCGGAAAGGTTCGAACGTCGCCGTGTTCTGCATCGAGTTATAGTAGTCGGCCATCCGGACGAAAGCCCCGTCATAGGCGGTGACCCGCTTCATCCCGGCTTTGTCCTTGCCGCTGTCCGTATAGCGGACTTCGCTCCACCGGGCATCGTGGTTCCAGACGTTGGCATAGACATATCCGTCGCTGTACCAGGCTCCCGGAGCATAGGCCCGGATCTGACGGTCGCGCCCCAGCCCCGAAGGTTTGTAGTACCAGCTGATCTGCTCGCCGTCGACATCCACGACCAGATAACCCCGCGGCGTTCCGTCAGTCGAAATCCGCTCGTTGAGCCACAGCGCCCCGGTCGAACGGGCCAGAATGTGCGACTCGACATTGGGGAATTTCGCCGCCGGCTCCTCGGCCGAATAGGCATAGTTGAAATTGATGTGCGAATGACCCGCCCAGGAGTGCACGAAACGGTACTGCGCCAGGCGCGAGGCATAGTCGGGACCGTGCTTGTCGCGCTCGGCAGGCTCGGAGTCGGGTTTGCGGAACATCGAACTGTGGGCGCAGAGCATGATGATCTTGTTTTTGTCGACGTATTTCAGATCGTTGCACAGCCAGCTGTACACCTCGTCCGAAAGCCCGTCGTTATACGCCCCCGTGGCGTTCGGATCGAGCGTGTTGTTCTTCATGATGATATTGTCGAGGAAGATGAAATGCAGCTCGCCCAGTTCGACCGAATAGCAGGTCGGGCCGAGGTGCTCCTCGAACTTCTTCACCGCCTCGCGGTCGGTCGCCACGTTCTGCACATGATCGTGGTTGCCGATCACGTTGAAGACCGGGAAATCGAAATCCGCGATCCCGGCGCAATAGGTCGGATAGAGCGACATATCGTTGTGGACCAGGTCGCCCAGCGAAATGCCGTAAACCGGACGGTCGGTAATCGACGCGGCCGTCTCCTGCAAATCGCGGCACATCTCCTCGTACATGTCGATCGAATGGAATGCGAAATTGTCGTAACGCGCATTGCGCGAACGAATCTGCGGATCGGCCGTCATCAGGATCGTATAACGCGGGGCCGCCTTGCGGCGGGCCGTGAGCGTGAAATCGGCCCTGACTTTCGTAGAACCCTCCGGAATACGCTGCCAGAACTGCGGAATGCCGTCTTTCACGGGAATCTCATACGCCGCAGGGATGGTCACCTGCACGAACCTCCGCTTCGAAAGGTCGCTGTCGAGCGCGTAATTCCCGGACTCGTCGGTCAGGGTCGTGAGCAGTCCGTCGCTCACGACCACCCCTTCGACGGGCAATCCACGCTGGTCGAGGACCGTTCCGCTGACGGTCGCGTCCGGACCGCCCGGCCCGGTCCCTCCGGGCGCATCGCTGCCTCCGCAGGCGGTCAGAAGCCATCCTGCCACGAGGACAAATATCAGTTGTCGTACCATTCGCGCATCATTGTTAAAAAAACGGGGACGGAACGGAGGCTTCCGCCCCGTCCCCGACCCACTAACCGTTTATTTTCCGTCCCAAAGCGAGTTGCCCGAACCGGTGAAGTTCGTGTCGCCGCAGATGTCCGAGAGCTTTATCGCCGTCTCGGTCGAATCCGAACTGTTTATGCTTTTCCGGTAAATTCCGCCGAAACCGCAGTTGTCGATCGTGGCGCCTGCGACCGAAACGCCTGCGACACCGCCCCAGACGGTCGTCGACGTATAGTTCCGGTCATAGACGACTCCGTAATGCCGGCAATCCGACATGGAAGAGCCTTTGGAGAGAACGCCGACAAGACCGCCCAAATTGGCCGGATTCGCATCGCCCGTACCGTCGGCCACGACCATCGCCCGGTTTACGCATCCCGTAACCTGCGAATTCATGGCCTGTCCCGCAATACCGCCGCTCCGCCCGTTCCGGTTGGAAGCGTTGAAGCCGCCCGTATTCGTACACTCCGCAGCCCGCGTATTCTGGGCATAGCCAACCACTCCGCCTGCCATACCGCGGTAAACGACCATCGCACCCGAATTCGAACACGTCGAAACGACATTGGGTTCCGCCGTCGAAACGACAGCACCGACTATACCGCCCGTACAGTTCGCACGCTTGCCTTTAACGTTGTCGTCGTATTCGATATTATTGTTATAAAAATCGCTGTTCACCTCGCCGCTGTTGGCACAGCCCGAAATCGTACAATCCGAAGCGAGCACATACCCGGCGACACCGCCTTCGTAGACGGGCATGGCATTGGCCCGCACCAGCCGGTCGTGCTTGACGGCGGCCAAGTTCTTCGAATCGGACACCGAAGCGCCCGAATGATCCTTGCCGATCTCCCCGACAAGACCCGCGATACCGCCCAGGCAGCGGGCTTCCCAGGCGGGAGTTCCCGACGCGGGCGTCGCCGATACCGTAACGGCGCCTGAATTGACCGCAGCGGAAACCTTGCCCAGGTGCATGCCGACGATTCCGCCCGCAGCGATGATGTCCGTCGTGGCATACTCCATCTGTTCGATCGAGACAGCGCCCGAGTTGGTCGTATCGCCGTTGCCGGTAACCGACCCCTTGCCCATCACCTGACCGGCCACTCCTCCGATATAGGCATAGCGGGGACCGAAGAAAGCCTCTTTCAGCGGACCGTTCGCCCCTTCGGGGTTTCCGGGAACCGAAACCGAAGCCGCATTGATGACATCGGACACCGCTCCGTCGGCCGAACCCACGATACCGCCCATGATGACGAACTTGCAGACCGCCGTGGCGGTCAGATTGCCGCGGTTCTTCGACCCCGAAATGGCTCCCGTCGACTTGCCGGCCACACCGCCCGCATAAGCATAGCGGCAGGCGTCGCCCAAACGGTTGGCGGCGATCGAGAGAGGTTGTTTGTTGGTACAGCCCGTCACCGATCCGTCGGCCCAACCGGCAATGCCGCCCGTGTAACTCATGTAGGCGGCTTTGATCTGCAGGGCGACGGTCTTGCCGCCCTCCGTCGTGCAGTTCTCGACCGCGCCGCCGGCATAGCCGACAACGCCGCCCGTATAGAGGCCCGCCGTATTGACTTTGGGCGTAGCGCCCGAAGAGGCGATGCCTCCCTCGTTGGTGCATCCCGACACGACGGACCCGGACTCGGTTTCGGCTGCAACGCCGCCTATCGAGACTTTATTGCCGACAACGCCGCTGCCCAGCGTAACGAGCCCGCCGTTCGAACAGTTCTCGACACGTCCGGTCGCTCCGACCAGACCGACCAGACCGCCTACGCCGCACGCTCCGTCCACCGTGGCGGCGGCATCGAGCGTCACGGCGGCCATGTTGCTGCAATTCCGCAGCGTGCCGTTGCAGACCCCGACAAGCGCCGCGGCATATTCGCCCGCAGCGACGCTTCGTGCGGTCACTCTCGACGCAGCGTCGATCGTCAGCTCGCGGATCTCCGAACCCTCGGCCGTATGGCCGAAGAGCGGTTCGGACGTATTCCAGTTCTGGATCAGGTGCCCGTTGCCGGCAACGACGCCGTCGAACGGACGCTCCGCCGTACCGATCGAGGTCCACTCGACATCCTTCATATCGACGTCGCCCAGCACCTCGACGGTCTTGCCGCCTTCGCCCGACGTCCAGTCGGAGGTGTCTTCCCCGGCATTGAACGCCTCGGCGAACATCTTCAGGCCGGCGCCCGAAACGATGCCGCCCGCAGGATAGAACGCCTGCCTGATGGCGGGCAGAGCGGTCTGCGCCTCGATGTCCTTAATCGAAAACTCGATCACACCTTCGCGCTCGGTTTTCGTGTCGCTGGGGTTCTCCGCAACGGAAAAGGTATAGGTCGCCTGCTCCCCGTCCGGTTCGGACACATAGGTAATCCACGTCGGGCAGGTCACGCCGACGACCGCCTCGGCCGGTGCCACCACATCGAATTTCACCTCGCCTTTGGCCGCCAGGCCGAGCTTGCCGTCGGTGCCGAACGGCATATCCGTTCCGAATTGATAAACGGCATATTCGGTGCTGTAACCCACCCCGTCGGTCGGTTCGATCGTCAGCGTGCCATAACGCCCCGCAGCGCCCGTATTGGCGTCGCAGCGGATGCGGAGCGTCGAGGTGGTCATGCCTTCGGCATCCGGCTCGGAGGTCTCGACGACCTCGCCGTGAATCCATTCCGAATCCACCGGCTGCCATTTCGAAAGGGTTTTGACCACGACCTCGATGGCTTCGGAATCGTTCGGAGCCACCACGGAGTAAACCTTGTCGAGAATGAAGATGTTACCCGACTGGTCGACGGTCATCCGGTAGGTGAAAGCGCCCGCCGAAAGGGTGACGATCGCATCGCGCGACTTGAAATCCTCGTTGGCCGTCACCTCGATCGTGAATTCACCGCTGCCCACGTGGCTCTCCTCCTCATCGACGACGCACCAGTCGCTATCGGAAGACACCGTCCAGTGTACGCTCTCCACATTGAGCGTCACGGCCACGGTCCGGGTCTGGCTCGAACTGGTCATGCCCCGGGTGGCGTCCCACGTCGGAGTCAGCACGACTTCCAGTTTATCGGGATATGCCGACGTTCCTTCGTCGGACGAACAGGCTGCGAAAACGGCCGTCGCCGCCGCAAATATCAGAAAAATATATTTTTTCATATCGTTGGTCTCCTTTTATTTACGTTTGTTGGTATGATCGGCCCACCAAACGTTCGTGGTCATGTTGTTCGTACCTCCGAGCCAGCCGTTCACCGCCTCGAAATAGTTGTCCCGGTTGCGGAACTCCTCGTCTGCGGGATAGCGCAGACGCGTGGGCAGGATGCCGTCGTTGGCGGCCAGCGCCTTGACAGGCATTTCGGGATAACCCGTGCGGCGGTAGTCGCACCACGACTCGATGCCGACCAGGAAATTCGAAATCCACTTCTGGGTCATGATCCGTTCGAGCACCTCCTCGCCGTCGAGCGCGTCGACCGACACCTTCGGATTGGAAAGGAACGATGTCAGGTCAGCATCCGGATCGTCGGTCCACTCGAAAACGGCTTCCGAAACGGCCTTCACGTAATACTCTTTCGGCGTCCCCGGAATCCAGCCGCGGTAAGCGGCCTCGGCCCAGATGAACCACAGTTCCGAGTAGTTCATCAGCGGGAAATGGTCACGGTCCTGAATCACATTGCGACGGTAGTGGGCCGCCGTATCGAAATATCCCATCAGCTCGTTGTAGGTGATCTGCGTCGGCACGCCCACGAGTTTGTCGAGATAGAGCGACACGCGCGGGTCCTTCAGCCCGGCCGACGTATCGTACATCTCGTTCATCAGCCGCTCGCAGATCATGTTGTTGTTCCAAAGACCCGCGCGGGTATTGTGGAACGGCGTGTACTGCGCGTTGACATTCTTGTCGAACTTCACGTTGGCGGCGTCCGCACGGCTCTCGAAAACGGGATAGACCGACGGATAGGAGAAGATTTCGTTGAGCTTCGACACGGCGCCGAGACGCTCGCCGGCCGGATCGCTCTCATCCTTCAACGCGACGCGCATCAGCAGGCGGACGTAAAGCGAGTTGCCGAACTTGCGCCACTGGGCGACCTTTCCGTCATACATGTAATCTTCCAGCATGTCGAAATCCGTCCCCTCTTCGGCCAGCAGGGTGTTGGCCTGCTCGAGTTTTTCGAACATGTCGCGGTAAATCTCCTTCTGGCTGTCGTAGGCCGGATAGAACTTGCCTTCGGTATACCCCTTACCGGCCTCGAAGTAGGGCGCATCGCCGAACGCATCGGTGATGTGCGAGAGCGTCAGCACTTTGAGGATGCAGGCAATGGCCAGCCCCGTCTTGTCATTGTCCTTCTCGGCCTGCACGCGCATGGTCTCGGCATTGCCGGCCCAGCGGTAGATGTTCTGCCAGAAGTAGTTGATGATCGAGTTGTTGAAGCGGTAGTTGTAGATGCGCTCGGCCGAGGTCTGCGCCTGCACGGTGTATTGCATGAGCTGCGAATTGACGTCGAACGAACGTTCCAGCAGCGCATATTCGAGACCGAACGTGATCGGCTGCACGTAACTCGTGGCATTGGTGGTCTGCAACGCATTCTTGTTTACGTTCATCTCGTCGAAATTGTCGCAGCCCGACAGGGCGAGCGCGCCGAACGAGAGGGTTGCAGTCAGTTTTATAATCGTATTTTTCATGTTTCGGTTCCTCCTGCTTTAAAAAGTGATCTTGATACTGCCGCCGATGGCGCGGGTTCCGGGCATCTGGGCGATCTCGAAGCCGGGAACGACCGACGAGCCGCGCATGAAGGCGCCCTCGGGGTCCCAGCCCGGGAAATCGGACCAGCAGAACAGGTCGCGTCCGTAGACCGAGAGCACGAGACCTTTGATGAAGCCTGTCTTGGAGAGCAGTTTCTTCGGGAATTCGTAGTCGAGGCGCAGTTCGCGCAGTTTGAGGAACTGCGTGCTGACGAAGTTCTGCTCGGCGTTCTGGAACGCGTAGGCCAGACCATAGTACTCGGTGATATCGGCCGTCTTGTGGGTGTTCTTCACATAGTTGCCGTCGGGCAGCTGGTTGACGCCGTCGAGCACCAGTCCGTCATAACGCCCCGGAAGCGAGATCGTACCCTTACCGCGCGACCCCAGCAGGGCGTTGGAGTAGGAGTAGACATGTCCGCCGAACTGACCGTCGAAAGCCACCGAAAGGGTCAGTCCGTTCCATTTGACGCTCGTGCCGAAGCCGCCCTTCCAGTCGGGCATGCACTCGCCGATGCGCTGCAGGTCGTCGGAATACTGCGGATAACCGTTCTCGTCGATCACCAGCTGGCCGCTGACATCGGTCAGCGAGCCGTCCTTGCCCACGATGAACGATCCCTCGGGGGCGCGCTTGTAGCCCAGGCCGTACATCGTCGAGAGCGACTGTCCCTCGTAAGCCGTCATGTAGGCGTGCGACGAATAGGAAGCCACGATCCACGAATCGACGCCGTCGCCCAGTTCGAGCACCCGGTTGCGGTTGAGTGCCCAGTTCACATAGGCTTTCCACTGCACCTTCTTGGTCTTGACAAGCGTTCCGTTGAGCGAAACCTCCCAACCCCAGTTGCGGATGCGGCCCGTATTGCTGTAACGGCTGCCGACACCCGAAGCCTGGCTGACGGGCATGCTCACGATCTGGTTCTTCGACTCGTTGTCGTAGTAGGCGATGTCGAGGTTCAGGCGGCTCTGGAAGAGGCGGATGTCGGCGCCGACCTCCCACGAGCTGACGATTTCGGGTTTGAGGTTCAGATCGGCCGCCGTGCGGGGAATCTGGAAATTGCCTGCGAAATCCGACGAGGTGAGGTAGTTCGACGTGCGGTAAGGCTTCGTGTCGTTACCCACCTGCGCGAAGCTGCCGCGCAGTTTCACCAGGTTGACGACGTTGCGCGCCGAGCCGAAGTCGATCAGCTCGTTGAGCAGCACGCTGGCCGAAACCGACGGATAGAAATAGGAGTTGTTGCTGACGGGCAGCGTCGACGACCAGTCGTTGCGGCCCGTGATGTCGAGGTAGACGGCGTCGCGCCACGAAAGCGAAACGAGTCCATAGATGCTGTTGGTCTGACGCTCGTAGGAGTAGCTGTCCGTTTTGATGCGGTTGACCGAGTTGGCCAGCGAATAGACGCCCGCCTGTTTGAGCTGCTCGGCAGTCTTCGAAGTCTGCACGAACGAACGGTTGATGATGCTGCCGCCCAGATTGGCCGTGAGGTTGAACCCGGCCCCCAGTTTGCGGTCGTATTTCAGCAGGAAATCGGTCGAAAGCTGCAACGAAGAGAGTTCCTGCTCGCTGTACAGACCGTATTTCTGCGAATAGGAGCTTTTCGGATGACGGGTCGTGCGCAGGTCGCGCGAAAAGTCGATACCTCCGCGGAGCATCAGGTCGAGGCCCTTGTAGAGATGCAGGTTCAGCGCCGTATTGCCGTACATGCGGTCGCGGTCGAGCGTGTTGAGCTGCTCGTAGGCCACGAAATAGGGGTTGTTCTTGCCGCCCGAAAGGCCGGAATCCTGCTGGATATGCTCCTGACCGGGCAGCCAATACTGTTTGGCCCAGTCCATGTCGATATTGGGCGACATGCACCACAGCGAATACATGATCGAGCTGGAACCGTAGCCCATCACCGGAAGGTTGTCGTCGTCCTTGCGGTAGTAGGTCAGCGACGTGTCCACCGAAAGCCAGCGGTTGACCTTGTTGTTGCTTTTGAGCGACAGCGATTGCTTGCTCCACGGCGAATTGGGAATGATCGACTCGCTGCGGTAATCGGTCACCGAAAAGCGGATCGCATTGTTCTTGTTGATCTTACCCGACACCGACAACGAGTTGGTCGCCGTCCAACCCGTCTGGAAGAAATTTTTGAACCAGTTGCCGTAGCTCACGAACGGCGTCTTGATACGCACGCCGTTCTCATCGACACCGATACCGCGGCTCGCGTCGTAATACTGGTAGTAGAGCGTTCCGTCCATCTTGGGGCCCCACGACGACACGTCGGTCGTATTGCTGCCCTCACCGTCGACCGGATCGCCGTAATGGAACCCGTCGTTGCCCTTCGCCGAGCCCTGGCCGTAGACATACTGGAAATCGGGCGAGGAGTTGATCTGGTCTACGACGAAATTCGACGTGAAGGTCACCGAAACGGAACCGTCCTGCCCTTCGCCGGATTTCGTCGTAATGATGATGGCGCCGTTGGCTGCCTCCGAACCGTAAAGGGCGGTCGCTGCGGGCCCCTTCAGCACCGTGATATTCTCGATGTCCTCGGGATTGACATCCCCCGTACCGTTGCCGTAGTCGATCGAATAGGCGGTGGATTCGCCCCCGGCCGCCGAGGTGTTGAACATCGGCACGCCGTCGATGACGAACAGCGCCCCGTTGTTGTTGAGGTCGATCGACGACTCGCCGCGAAGCGTCACGCGCATCGATCCGCCGCCGCCCGTATTAGCCTTGGCAACCGTAAGGCCCGCCACCTGTCCCGAAAGTCCCGACATCCAGTTGGACGACGAAGCCGACGACGAAAAGGCGTCGCTTTTGACCTTCGTGGCGGCATAACCCAGCGATTTCTCCTCGCGCTTCATACCCAGCGCCGTAACGACCACATCGTCGATGGCCTGCGCCGTGCTGACGAGCCTCACGTCAATCGTCGTCTTGCTGCCGACGTAGATGTCCTGCGTTTTGTAACCCAGGAAACTGAACGACAACTGATCGCTGGGGCGCGCTTTGATACGGTACGAACCGTCACTTTCGGTGACGGCGCCCACGAGCGAACCTTTCACGATCACGCTGACGCCTGCGACAGGCTGTCCGGCATCGTCCTTAACGACACCCTGCACCAATGCAGGGGTTGCCGAGGCGGTACTTTTCTGCTGGGGGGGGGTAACCTGACGGTCCACGCCGGCTGCCTGTCCGCCGACCGTCCCGGCAGTTTCGGGCTCCTGCGCCTGCGAGGCGGATTTGCCCGCATTTTTGCGTTTGATCAGGATTTTATCCTCCCGAAACTCGTAAGTAAGATCGCTTCCGGCAAAAATCTTCGCCAGCACGTCGGGAACCGGAACCTGCTTCACGGAAAGCGTGACCGGAGCGGCTTTGCCCACCAGTTCGTTGTTGAAGAAGAACGTGTAGTAGGTCTGGGCCTCGATCTTTTTCAGAACCGTAGCCAGCGGCGCCCGCTCGACGGTAAGCGTTACGGTCGCGGGTTTCTCCCCGGCTTCGGAAGCATGGGCGATGCCTGCGACTGCCAGGAACATCGCTGCAAGTCCGCACGCCAGCCAGCGTTGCAGGGTCGTGCAACGACCTTCGGATTTGTTAAAATTGCTCATTCACTTAATGTTTAGGTAGTTAAAAATTCATTCTCTATTTTCGTTTCGCCCTCGAAAGGAAATACTCCCCGTCGATATTGGTGATGGAAAGTCTTACGGGAGAGGTTTCGGAGATCATCCGGAGGGCCTCCGGCAGCGTTTCCCGGTCCACCATGCCCGTATACTGCAGGTTGGCGATCTCTTCGTGAATGTTGATCCTCACCTGATAATAGCGCGAAAGCTTGTTGGCCACATCTTTCAACGGATGCCCCGAGAAGATCAGCCGTCCCTCGATCCAGCCGATCGAATCGTCGATATGCACCGCCCGTTTGGTGATCGTATTGGCCGTCGCGTCGATCTGCAGCTCCTCGTTAGGATCGAGAATGATCACGTCCTTCTTGATCTGCGCCTGCAGACAGCCCGTATGGAGCGTCACCACGGCGAACTTCTCCCGGGCATAGGATTGCAGGTTGAACGAGGTCCCGAGCACCGTATAATTGTTGTTGGCGCTGTGGATGATGAATGGACAGCTCTTGTCGGGCGCAATGGTGAAGAACGCCTCGCCGTCGAACTCGATCTCGCGTGTCGCCTTTCCGAATTTCAGGTCCACGGTCAGCGTCGCCTCGGAATTCATGCAGACCTTCGAACCGTCGGGCAGCACGATGTCGAGCTTCTCGCCGCGCGCCGTACGATATTCCAACGGCTGTGCAGCCGCGGTCTCCACGCCGCTCCCGGTATCGGGGAGCGCAGGAGTGCGCTGCCAGAACCAGACGGCGCAAACACCCACCGCCACCGCAGCAGCAACAGCGACGTAACGCCTGAACAACCTCCGACGCGTATTTACTCCCTCGGGAACGGCGAACAGAATTTTGTTGCGGGCGGCGAACCGCGCCCACTCCCGCTCCGCCTTGGCCGATACGGGATGCTCCCGACCGGCGAGGCACTCCCTGAAATAAGCCCGGTGTTCATCGGACTCTTCCAGCCATTCCGCCAACATACCGGCCTCCTCCCTGTTCAGGGTATTGCTCCGGTATGAATTGATCAGTCTGTCTATCTCCTTCTGCATAACTTACACAAAACAGATTTTTTCTTTGCTTTCACTGAGTAGACACACCATTTGCGAATACCGACCCCCGAAAATCGAAATTCGCACGATATTTTTTTCGGACAGAACTATCCGATCCCTGCATCCTATGAAAAAGCCCTCCGGAAATTGGGTATTCAACTTCCGGAAGGCGATGCAATTATCATGGAATGTTTTATTCGGTACGCTTAGGTTCGACGGGCGGCAAGGGCTCGAACCCGCCCCGGGTCTGCACCGAGGTCGTTACACCGGAAAGCAATAGTCCGGCACTTGCGGTTTTTGAGCCGATATGCACATTCGCCATGTTCGGTTTGACGCCACAAAGAGAATAATCAACAATGCATTTCCTGAATCACCTGAGACCAGATCGGGCACAGGAATAAAAAAACGCCGCCTGATCAATCAGGCGGCGTTCCGGTACCCGGATCCGCATTTGAATATATTAAATCCTATTAAACTTAAATAGAAGTAAGAATGAATAAATTTGTATTTATTTTATTTATTATCAATAGTATATAAATATTCAATCATTTTACCTAATAAATTCCAATTGAACATATTTTAGCAGATGTGGGGAAAATGTGGGGAATTTTTCGTATTTTTACTCTGTCAATCCGGAATCTGGGTACTATGAAAAT
>QWCN01003124.1_pt1 | contig 19941 bp, 33 predicted proteins | sample 1972711 | NCBI WGS metagenome assembly QWCN01 (sample SAMN09866707, study PRJNA288562) | Human gut metagenome isolate term1_stool, whole genome shotgun sequencing... | isolation source: gut | host: Homo sapiens | place: USA: California
CGATGATGATGACAATGATGACGATGATGATGACGATGAGGGTGATGATGACAATGACTACTATGACGACAACGATGATGATGACGATGATGACGACGACGACGATACGTTGTACATTGAGAGATTCGCTGATTTCAACGACATGGATGAGACTATCCATGCTATCATAACCGACGATAACGTCTGCAATGGCAAGAGTGGCTACGAGTTCGTGTTGGAGCGTTACCACGTACTGGAATTCCTGTCGGTGGGCAATAATTGCTTCAACAAGACGGTTCGCTTTTCCCTCTCCTATCTCCCCTCTCTCTTCCGCATCAGCATCGGAGAGGACTCCTTCAACTTCAACCCCTCCGATGGTGGCAACACCATTCTATCGTTCATGATCACCTCATGCAACGCTCTGGAATCCGTCTTCATCAATAAGCAATCCTTTACCTTCTTCAACTCCTTCAACCTTGATACGTGTTGTTCCCTTCGCTCTCTCACCATCGGACATGTCAACCAAGACTCTAACAACTTCACCTATGCTGACTTCATTCTGAATTCCGCGTTGTTGCAACTCAGCAACATTTCTGTTGGAGATGGCTGCTTCTCGAAAGGAACGCGCTGTGTTTTGGGAGGTATTGCAGGATGTGTTTGGTTATGGCTTAGGGTTGATTAACCTGAAATCGATGGTTATGGGAATGGGAGCCTTCGAGGGCCACATGCGAAAGGAGTGCGTCGCAGCGCTTACCAGTATGAATGCGTTGCTGTGTGATAAGCGTAGACTTGCCTTCGTTGGAAGTCCTCGTGTCGAAAGGGAACAGCTTCAAGAACTACGATACCTTTACTGCTACAGGTGTGTGCTGCTATGCGGAGTGATGGATAGAATTGCCTGCTTTGCGGACTGTGAAACTGCCCGATTCGTGCTATAAGGCAGCATCTTTTGCAAAGAGTGGTGAATGAGTGAGAGAATGACGAGCAGAATTCCAACAGAGTGGAAAGGATGATGTTTATGAGTATGCAGAAGAGAACTACCGCTATGTTGAGAGATCCGCGAACTATCGTCAGCATCGGAGACATCAGAATCAGGAGCAACGAGATCAACCCAAGAAGAGGACTCCGAACGGCCAGCAACAGAATCAGCAGAAGAGGAACCCGAACCAGCAACAGAATCAGAGGGGTCAGAATCAGAATCAGGGCCAGCAGAAGAAGAACCCGAATCAGCAGAAGCGACAGAACCCAAATCAACAGCAGGATAAGAAGAATCAGAACCAGCAACCCCGAAACCAGAATCAGAACCAGCAACCCAGAAAACAGAACCAGAACCAGCAGAACCAACAACAACGGAATCAGAATCAGAATCAGCATCAGCATCAGCATCAACAGAAGAAGTTCAACCAGCAGCAGGGAAAACAACAACAGCAGGACAACGGAAAGGCGAATAATCGCAACAGACAAGAAGGCGGGAATCGCGGGAATGGGAAGAACCGACACTAACTCCCAAAGCGTACGTTTCATCTCTTCGATTTGTTAAACACAACACGATGACGCTCTTTTCACGAAGAATTGTTGAATCATTCAACAAACAGATCAGGATAAAGAAAACACACGCTTAGCTTCTTCCCGAGCCCTCCGTTCTCTTGCGGTCCGGATCCTCTCTTCTGCGATCGCGGTAATCATCTCTCTTGCGGTCGCGGCGATCATCGTCGTATCTGTGACTGTGATGACTGTCACGATGATAGTCTCTGTAGCTATCACGGTCATGACGACGATCGCGATCACGATCTCGGCGTCTCTCTTCCTCATGGCGTCTGTGTCTCTCCTCTTCCCTACTGCTCACCCACCCACGCCACACGCACTTCTCGCGGTCGAGACGCCTGCGCTCCTCTCTCGACAGTCTCGTGTGACCCAAACCACCGCCCAAGCGAGCGGGCAGCCACTTCCGCACGGTGCGGCCGCGCTCCACGTCGACGATGATGTTGCGACCGTCCAGGGGCATACGGTTCATACGCTGTGTGTGAGACGGGGGAAGATGCATCACTGAGTAGGCCGTTTTGAGATCGTCGGGGTAACTAAACTCCACGAAAGCGTAGCCTCGGGGCTTTCCTTCCAGGTCCTTCACCAGCACCAGGTTCTCGATGGGGCCGTATTTCTCGCAGACCTCGCGAAGATGGCTTTCCGTTGTGAGATAGGACAGGTTGCCGATGAAGAGCGTATTCATCGCATTCTTTGTGGCTTTCGGGTTCTTATCTGGATTATCTACGAATCACCACGTGGGATGCGGGTTTACAATTCTTTATCTTCTCCTTCAATTCCTCCTTGTACTTCTCCTGCTTCTCGCGACGAAGAATCTCCTTCGCCTTGCCCTTCTTTTCTTCTTTCTTTGTCACGTCATGGTCTCTCGGGTCGGGTTCCTTTTCAAACTGATCGATCACAGAGCACGAATCATCAATTACCTCGGGCAAATACGCCGCCAAACCCGTCATCGGCGTCGGCTGCTTCTTTTCAGGAGCCATGAGGGTTTGCAACTGAATATCAGGGACGAACAAACATTTCAGGTCTATTTCGTGAATCGAGGACAATGCACTCACAATCAGGAAGGCCGTTGAATACGGGCATTCCCTTATTCTCTCCCTGTCGACCGCCTCCGCTTCTCCCTCTGTTGTTCATCTCCTTTCTGTCAATCGACTATCTGGCCCTATTTCCGTATCCAAAAACGATGCCGGAAAACGGCGCCTTTTTGGCTGTTTTCAAAACCATCTTCCCTTTCTGCATGAGTTTCGTACTCTTTCCGCTTCTGCGTGACGCATAGCACGAGCACACGAAAAACACTCTGATTCTCAAAGCGTTGGATCCGTCCCTTTCCTTATCGGGAGACGCAGATAAGGTACGTGAACAGATCGGCGATTCCCATTAGTTGCTTGTCACGCTGCTGAACGATTTTGTTACTGATGTCACGGAAGGAGCAGCGAGGATCGCGAAGAGCAATGGTGTGGGGGTGGTAACACAGGAAGATGTGAATGCCTACTTGCGTTGGCTCATTGGCGCATTGTGAGTAATAGGCACCTCGTGGGATATCAGCGTGGAAGGCTACCGGAAGGGCGATACTCCGAAGTAGTGTAGAGAGTCGTTCACATGTCCTTTATGTACTCTTCACGTGTTTGCACCAAACAGAAGAAGTACTTAATTACGTTGATGTCATCTTATCACCCACACGGAACCACTCCTTCAACAGCTCGTACACTACCCATGATCCCCCATCTCAACAGCCACTCATATACTTGATGCTAATCGCAGGGATTGCCTTCATGTAGTTCGCGCAGATGCCCCGATACAGTCCCGGAAACCCGCGCTTCTGCACAATCTTCACAATACAGTCACACACTCCATTGTATTTCTTGTATTGCATCGACCCCGCCGCGCCGCCCGCCGTCGGCATGCCCTGCGCCTGCAGCTTCGTTCGCACGAGCTGGAAGGGGTAGGACACGGTCTGGCCACACAAGCTGGAGACAGCACCGCAAGCGAGAACGGTGATTACACCCTTGTGCTTGCCCTCCTGCAGGAAGCGATCCTACTGTTGAGGAGAGATCGGATTCGCACAGTGAGGTAGGAATACACCATCAGTTCCACGCCGGAATAGGGGATGATTCCCAACATGGAGGCGAACATTCCTTTATACATCCCACTACTCATCAGAGCGAGCTGATCGTGGCGTACCGCCAGCCTTCGAGTCTCACCGTCTTTCGGACAACATCCCACATGCCGCTGTACACACCAGGGCCAGATAGGGCAACACGCGTCTTTATGACTTCTAAAGGATAAATGATGGTCTGGCTGACAAGGCCTGCTGTCGATCCGGTTAGGAATCGCGTCATGACATCAGCGTGGTGCGTGTCAATATTCAAACAGGCGCGAAGGAGTTCGTACACGTAAAAGCGAATCGCAGTTTCCGGAAACAGTTTCAGGCAATTCACTCCGTTGCCTCTCCAAAACCCCTTGACTCCACTTTCCACATAAATCTTGCGCGTGGCGGACACGATGTTGAGCGTGTGGTCCCCATGAGAAGCCTGCATGAGGACTTTGATGCGGTCCAGTGGTGCCGTTAACGTACGACTCACTGCACCCGCAATACCACCAGCAAAGAAAATACGGATGGACAGCGTTTGAGGAGATACAAGAAAAGCGACAAAGCGATTCGTCGGTTGTCTATAGTGAACAAAATGTACAACAGAGTACCTTTTGGCATGAAGGTCATCATTTCCACTCATGATTCACCACAACGAGAACGGCAAAAGCAAACAAGTAATGCAGCAAGTATGTATTAGAAACTAACAAAAGAAGAGCTGAGAAAAGTTGCGGTGCTTTGTTCCTCTGACCGACTAGGAATGATCTGTAGGAAAGGAAAGAACGTACAAGCGATAAACTAAAAGAGGGAGCAAAGTGTCTGTCACACTAGGACCAGATAATAAGTGGCGCTTTGGGGGGAGCAAGGCCTGAACACCAAAAAACCCCACCTTTTGGTATGCAAACGAAAACACTCCAAACAAACACACCAACATGTATATCACACTCTACTATTGGCCTAAAGAACTCGACGCTTGCGGGGGAACCATTCCAGTTGGCGGCATCATGCCCGGTCTCGGGGGCAACATTCCCGGTCTCGGGGGCATCATACCCATCGGAGGCATCATGCCAGGCATAGGAGCAGGCATTCCTTGCGGCATTCCCTGAGGCATTCCCTGTGGCATTCCCTGAGGCATTCCCTGAGGCATTCCAGCAGGAGGCATTCCCATCGGGGGCATCATACCCGGTTTAGGTGGCAACATTCCCGGTCTAGGCGGCATCATGCCCTGAGGCATGCCCTGAGACATTCCAGCAGGAGGAGGCATCATACCCGGTCTGGGAGGCATCATGCCAGGCATAGGCGCGGGCATGCCTTGAGGCATGCCTTGCGGCATTCCAGCAGGAGGCATCATGCCCGGTCTGGGTCCCATCATATTCATGCCGGACATCATCGCCAACATTCCAGCAGGAGGCATGACACCCGTTCCCATCTCTATCCATGAGCAGGAAAGGCAATACACGACGAGCATCCATTTGGAATTTGACCAGATTTGCGGTGGGGAACTGCTTTGGAATTTCATCATCCTACTCCGTTAGCGACAGCAACAGAAGAGTACCGTATTGGAGGGAGGAGGACCACATATATGGACGGAAATCACATTTACTCCCCGGATCAACACCAGTCCGCGAGACTTTTCGACGGTAATGTCCTCTCCAGGAAGATCTACAACCATCAACCATATGACGCATTTTCCTACTGGGAAGGGGAGGAAGATCCTTCTTGATCCCCTTTGTGATCACCTCTTTTGCATGCACCAAGACGATGTTCATATGAGCATCGTAGGCCAGAAACTGTCCAACGAAACTGCGCCTATTCATTACGGAAATGCGACAACACAAATACCCATCAATAAGCTCCACTCGGATAATGTGGTTGATGTAGTTCAACATCCTCGTTGCCTTGGCTCCCAGGGTATTCTTTGTAAGTACCATTGCAATTCAGGAAGAAGCGGAGAGTGCAACGAACAAATCTATACTTCTCTTTTGTGCGTGATTCCCAGAATCCGTCGACGAGGAGATTGGACAACGAGGTAGAGAGCCATGCGTATACACAAATTCGCCTTGCTCTTCTGCATGTTGGTAGGTCTTGGGTTCATTCTCGAATTCTCGTGAGGGTCAATCGGTTGTGCTTAACTATAGCTATCTTATGAATCTGCTGAATCAGATCAAGGAAAAGACCTCGGAATCGGGTAGAATGCTCAAACCTCCACCGTTTTCCTTTTCATGGCGAAATTCATGCTTAGTGTGGAAGAGCCACCCGTTGTCAATACAAGTGCACCTCCGCAGTCAACCGTTCGAGTGTTCAATGGCCATTCGTTTTTCGTCCCACCCGGGGACGCAAAGAGGACGCGCATGAGTAATCCAGCCATTGCCGTGCTGGGTTGTCGCAGAATGGACATGTTGGAGCGAATCGTTCGTTCTCTATCTGCAATGGATTCTGTTGCGGACTACAGTGTTTACGTCTCTTTAGGCTGTCCTGAGTCGATCACTCGCGAGGACGCCCTTTCGCTCTTTCAGCGTGATTCTATACCCATTCCCGTGACTGTGCTCCAGTTCCAGGATCCTCAGGCTCACGCACAGAACCCTCTTCGGTTTTTGCGAATCCAGCAGCACTATGCATTCATCCTGTCGGAACTCTTCGAGCATCGCCACCACAGTCACGTCATCATCCTGGAGGACGACTTGCAACTCTCTCCTTCGCTTCTTGATTTCTTCCAACAGACCGCTTCTCTCTTCGAGGAAGACCCTTCCATTGCTTGCGTCTCTGCCTTTAACGACAACGCGTACCCATTCTCCCTTCTCGTGTTTCGTAGTTTGGGCGAAACGCCCGATCGTCTTCGCCTCCACCGTGCCTCCAGTTTTCCCAACCTCGGCTTACTCTTCTCCGCTCGCACCTATTTCCTCCTCTGGGCCAACCAGCCCCTCCACGTGACCACGAACGGTTGGGACCACTGGCTGCGCATTCGCGTGCGCTCTCTCGGAATGGACTGCGTGTTCCCTTCCCTGCCCCGCGTTCGGCACCTGGAGTCCGCGAACAGCACCACGGCACACGGCGTGCTGGGCAAGAAGCTGGCGAAGTACCCGATGGACGAAGACGGCCCAGTTGATTTGGGGGACGTCCGGTATGTGGTGAAGGAGGCCTACGAGCGGTCGATCGTGGAGATGGTGACGGAGGAGGTCGTGGAGGTGGCGAAGAACTGGGATGAGGAGTTGGAGGGCGCTTCGCTGGAGTATTCCGCTGGCAAGAACGTGCTGGTGATGCTGGAGAAGGACGACCTTCGCCGCACGCGGATTATGAACAACCGCGTGATTGTGGTACCCTTCGTGCGCGAAGTGCCTTCTGGCTTCGTCCGTGATGCGTAGCAATATCCCCGCGTCGCCAAGCAACTGCGGCTTTTCGCCTCACCGCGTGGCTTCTTCAACGGCGTGCTGTCCATTCCCGTCTCCAGCAACGAAGTCCTGCTCGTCGACCGCCGCCGTGCCGCCGCGCTTCTTCCCGCCCAGCTGGTCGTCGCTCCGAATCCCACAGGCGTCCTCGTGAAGGCGGAGAAGGGCGTTCCCTGTTCGGCCGCGTGTACCTCCTACCAACGTGGGTATGGCTGTAACGACGTCCAGATGGAGTTTGTGAACGACTGCAACAAGATGAAGGAGGCCTTCCCCTGCAAGCGAGGCTGCTGGAACGAGGTGGGCAACGACATTCCCGCCTACGTGGAGAGCGGAGAGCAGTACGGAGGAATGTGCCTCGTGTCGACGGATTCGTTTCCTTTGTGCGATTCCGCGAACAAGGGGACGCAGAGGCTCTGCATGTGCGTTCGGGAGGACAGCATTGTGGATTACGGAATCAAGACTCCGGTTGTGAAGGTTCCCAAGAAGAAAGGGAATTCCACCGAGAAACTGCGTGTGGTGTCTAGAAAGTGATTTTCCTGCCCTGTGTTTGTTTTGTAGCCATTCTGTATCCATATCCCTCGTCGGGTGTGTCACATTCTTCTTCGCCTTATTTATGTCTGCTCCCGACTGGCTCCTCGGTATCCTTTGCGCTCTACTCTCGACTGCCCTGGGAAGTTTGGGAAAGGTCCTGATTCGCTGCGTCCATCTCCTCAACACGAACGAATCCTATCCCGCGTATCTGCGAACTGCTTGGAGCTCCTTTCCAATCGTTGCGTCCTGTATCATTTCGTTTGAATGGTGAGGGCTGTTTCCATGTAGCTGTCCCCGTGCTCTCCTCTCGGCACTCTCCCAGCTTCTCGTCGTTGTTGTGAATCCAGCCCTATCTGTTCTTTCCTACTCGTTTGCCGCCCAATCCCTTCTCGCGCCCTTTGCCGGGCTAAGCATCGTGTGGTCGCTCCTCTTCTCCACATACTTGCTTCCGGAATTGCCAGACAAGTCAAAGTATCGATCGACTGTACTCATCACCCTATATCCTTTCCTCCTTTCCGTTCATTCCCTAATCGCACGGGATGCTTGCTGATTTCTCTCTCGGCGTCCCACTCCAATGCGACGTACACAATCAGCGATCTCTCCGCCCTCTCCAAACAGCCCTCCTACATCCTCTTCTCCACACTCTACTTCGTCTCTATCGCCCTGTTAACGTTTCTGTCCTTCGGTGCCGTCACCCCCTCCCTTGAGCCGTACAGAGGGTTCCTGTTTCCCCTTCCGTCAACCCTAGTCTTGCCATCGGACTGCTCTCGGGCTGCCTCAGCGGAAACCAAACCTACATCAAGGGGCTCTCCGTGATTGTGTCTGAGTGAGTGGAAGGAAGGAGGGTGACTGCTAGTTATCTGAAGGGTGTCTCTGTGCTTAAGATGCCCTGGACGTACTTCTGCTTGGTCATGGTGGGGATCACCGCGGGAGGAGGGATCATCGCCCTCAATGCGGGATTGAACAACTTCGAAGCCATGCAGATCATCCCACTGTATGGACGCTCAGGGGAATCGACAGTAGGTACCAGGGCAGCTTCATCCTCATCGGGAGCATCTCCGGAATCCTGTTCTACCACGAAATGAACGGCGCATCTGTAACAACACACGCCCTCCGTTCCCCGTAGGCAAAGAGAATCCTGCTCTACTCGCTGGGAATCCTGATGAATCTCTACGGATTGATCGAAACGAACCGAAAGAAAACGAAATATGCATGTGACTGTGATGGGTGATTCTAACGAGCAGAATATCGTTCCCAGAGCAGATGAAGAAATCATCTCCGTGGACGTGAGCGGCGTGGTCCGCAAGTTCCCCTCCTTTTCGCTCGATGTATCATGTCCTCTTTGTTCCCATACACAGGACCCTTTTCTTCCTCACTCACAGGAATCACAAAACAGGGTTCCAACGGAAGAGAGGGATGAAAACCGCTTTCCCATTCGTGCGAGGGGGTATTCCCCACCCAGGGGTGGATTCTGTCTGGCATGATTCAGAATTCAGGTTTCATAAGTTATACTATGGTAGGAAGAGAGTGCCTTTGGAGTGCAAGGCTGTGTCCGGATGTTGAGTGGTCGTATACTAATGGTGGTCTAGGAAAACGAAGTCAAGCTTGCTGTTGTCGACAAGGTGCTCGGTAGAACCGGTAACACGGGTAACGTCACTCAGGTGAGTCGAAACGGGCTGATGGTCACAATTAGGTGCGTGTCACGTTCATGGATGCCTCCAAGCGTTCCATCGTGAGAAACGTCAAGGTAGGTCATTTGAGCCCCTTGCTTATTCGTTCTAGGGACCCGTTCGCGAGGGAGACATCCTCACCCTCATGGAGTGGGAACGTGAAGCTCGCCGTCTTCGTTAAGTGAAAACCTGATTATGATACCTGTCTTTGTGGCTGTTTGTTGCCAGATGCCATGAAACAAACAGGAGAGTGAACTGCGAACTTCGACTTCACCACATGGATTTTGCTGTCGCGCCAGGCCTCTCCGTCCATTTTGAGCGCCTCCTGCACACATTCCGGCGACTCGAACTGGAGCAACCCCGTGCCCTTGCCGATTTTGGTGACCTTGTCGCGGATGACTCTGGACGCCTTCACCTTTCCACACTACGCATCATCCCCCTGAATCGCGCCCACCTTCGAGAAGAACACGCTGAACTCGTACTCGCTCACTCCCATCGGAAGACCCGATACATAAATCGTTGCCGCGATGTCCTCGTGATTGACATTGCTCTCCTTCTTCTCCACTTTTCTCTCCTCCTGAGGCACCGACAACTTCACCTCCAGCTTGCGGCCCAAGAACACGCGGCCGTCCTCCTCCACGCTTGCCTTCGCCTCCTCCTCCTTCGAAAACTCCACGTAGGCAAAACCGCGCGGTTTTCCGTGGTTATTGCACACAATCGTCACTTCCGTGATCGTGCCGAACTTCCCGAAGTACTCCCGAATCTGCTCCTCCGTCGCGTTGAAACTGATGTTGTTGAGGAAAACCGTCCGTTTTTGCACTTCCGGATTCTCCTTCTTTTCCTTCATTCTCCGCTTCCGCTCCGTCGAACTCTCCACCTTCGCCCTCTTCTCATTTCCCTCCATCTGTTTCCCCGTTTCCCCACTTCTCTTTCTCCCATTTCCCGTCCCACTTCCATCTTCGCTTCCCGCCACACTTCCCATATCATTTCCCGCCACTTGTGCTGGCTGTGCTGGCTGTGCGGACTGTGCGGACTGTGCCTGTTGCGTCTGTCGCAGGTGTCGCAGGCGTCGCTCGCACTCCATCACCGTCTCCAGACTGCCCGAATCCCGCTCGAATTCCTCCCACTCCGCCATCAGGTACTCCACGCCCTCCTTCACCACGCCCGCGGCACGGCGGAACAGCGAGCGCGTCTCACGCGACTGGCAGTACAGACGGTCGAACTGGATGTAATCCTATGTGTCAGAAAACGCCCCGATTTCGGACATGCCAGAAGGAGTAATTGTGTTTTTCGAACTTCAGAATTCCCTCCCACATGCGTCTCGCCAGCTCCTCCTTGTTCAGCTGGGTCACCAGCACAACGATCACCGCCTTCTGCAACACGTAGATGCCATCGTACCATTCGCGATTGATGTTCCTCTATTCCTCACTTGCTCCCACTTTCACTACCAGCCAGTCCACGCAGTGGCTGCAGTACTCGTCCAGAATCGGAATGGCCGATTTCTCCTTGTTTTCTGCACGTCTTCGGTAACTCGCCAATGCCGCCAAAAACACCTGCAAATAGTCATAATACGACGACAGCACTGTCTGGTAGGCCGCCTCGTACACGGGCGCAACCGTTTCGATCGGCTTCCCGCCAAGCTCCAATGCCGCGATGCGATCGCAGTACAGAGGTCCCGCGTAGTTCACGTTTCGCAGGGCACGGTTGCTCACGGAGAGGGCCACCGCGGGGACTTTCACGTAGTCGAGCACGTGAAGGAAGTAGTTGTGCCAGAAATCGGCCAGAGTTCGGAACTCGAACGAAAAACGCTCGAAAAGGGAAACGGCACGATTGGTTCCGTTCTCCTTGGCCCGCTTGAACTCGTTCACCTCGAAGTCGACGTACTCGGAGAAATGACGGAATGCCGTGGTGATGTGGTCCACTTCCAGAGAAGCCTCCAGCTCACTTTCCAAGATCTCACGCTTCTTGTACTCTTCCTTGGAAGCATCGATGATGGGAATAAGCGCGGGGTCACAAGGAGTCTGGATTTGTTCATGCCACTGCTCATACTGCTTATACGCTTCATCGAGGAACTGCGAGGGATAGGAGAACATCCGCTTGAAATAGCTCTCTGTTTCGTCCTGCGACTGGGATTTCATCGACCAGTCGAGAATCACAGCCCACACACGAATGCTTTCCGCACAGTCCGTAGCGCACGCTTTGATTCCATCCTCACTCACCGATTTCATCTGATCAGGAAGGAACATGGCGACGAAGGACAAGTAGTTCGTCCACAGATCCACTGAGAAGTAGTCCTTCAGAGAGGCAGTGTAGAGATGGCAGATACTCTCCTTTTCTTCAGGCGAACTCGCCAGTGCCTTTTCGTCCTCGATCCACTCATTCCATGTTGCTACAAATCATAAAAGAGGAGAACATCCCACCGGGGGAGAGGGGGAAGGCTTTCTTCATTTGAAGACGAGTAGAGCGCAGCTCCTCCACTTCACCGCTTGCTCGGTATGCTTCGATGAGATTGTTATATGCCTCGAGGTCTTTGGGGTTGGTTTTGAGTGCTTCCTTCCATTTCTCGATGTTTTCTTTCATTTCCTCTTCCATTCCCTCCTGCTCGCTGTCACTGGAATCAACATCGCTTTCTGCTTCTAAAGGGGAATGGGGTGACAACTGAGAAGTACCGGAATTCGCGCAGATCTTTTCTTGTTCTGTAGACCGATTGTTGTCCATTACAGATGCAGTCGATAAACAAACAGAATGAATTGATTACAGCTCCTCTTCCATCTTCTCCTCCGGTTTATCTTCCTTCACATCCTCCACAGGCTTCACATCCTCCACAGGCTTTTCTTCCTTGACCTCTTCCTTGACTTCCTCTTCAGCCTTCACCTCCTCAGCCTTCTCTTCAGCCTTCACCTCCTCAACCTTCTCTTCAGCCTTCACCTCCTCAACCTTCTCTTCAACCGACTTCGCCTCCTCCACAGCCTTCTTCTCCGCCTTGGCAATCACACGGTTCTTCTCCACGAAGTCTCGGAGCCGCTAGCCGTCACCTCACCTCACCTCGCCCACCGGGAAGTCCTTCTGGTCGCCCGAGAACACCACGCGCCGCCCGCCATCGCCTCCCGCGGGGAAGAGAATAAACGTGGGGAAGTCGCCGAACACCAAATCCTTCAGGTCGTTCTTGCCGTTGTCCAGACGGGCAATGATCACGTCATCGCTGTGACTGTACAGCTCGGCCAGCCGCTGGTAATCGTCCTCCACGCGATCGCACATACGGCAGCCCTAGCCATCATGCCTCAAATCCGCCAGCACCTCCACCACGAACTCGACCAGCACGTTGCGCGTGGGATCGAACGCCACCTCCTCGAAATCTTTTCCCACCAACACCTTCACGAAACCGTCGGGGTGCTCGTACACCGGCTCCGACTTCAGATACGGGTACAGCGATCCCGCCCGCGCGTCCTTCAAAAACTGGGTGATCCCCTCAACCTCCATTTCCCCGTAATACACGAACTTCTTGTGTGGTGTAGCTTCCATGTCCACCTACTCCGTTAGGTAGCTCAGACGCAGGCACGTAGAACAGGATGGGGAGGTCCTCCTGCGTGAAGCCGAAATAGTTCAACATCATCGACTGTCCGGCATTCATCATCACCGTAATGACATCACCCTGGTAGTCCACCGCAACGTCCTCCAACACCTTCTTCACCTCAGACGCATCGTACAGATCGTAGTTGTCTGAGATGTACACCAGCTCCTGGCGAATTCCGTGATCGCCAGAGAAGATGAAGCGATTCCAGTACGCATTGTATTCAATCACAAGCGGAAGCGAGTACGTCGCAATAAAACGCTTCACCTCCTCCATCTTCCACGTTCCCGTGAATTCCGTCCTACGACCCTCCGTGCTCGTCACTTCCAGATGGTCAATGGGGAGGGTCATCTTGTTCTCGCCGAAACCGCACAGACAGTCCACATCGTCCATGTCCTTCACAGCATCCTCGAAGAAGCGGTACTTCAGACTCTGGTTCGATCTGAAGTGGCCAACAACCACGGCACGGTTCTTGTGAAGGTGTTTTTCAATAGCCTCGTCATTCTCAACCAGGACGATCTTATCCTGCGTCTTCTTACGCAAATAGAACAGGATATCACTAGGTGTGAAATCGGAATGTTTGATTCACTCCACACGCTGCTTTCCCTGATACACCTCATCGTTTCCATCATGGAAGAAGTGCAGCGACGGGAACTCACGAATGCGGTAGATCTCAGCAATGGCGCGATTTCTCGGCAGGTTGATCTGTGGATCACTCAACAGCACATCACCCACTTTGGCAAATGCCACGCTCAAGCCCTCGTCATCCGCTGCACGAGCCAGCTGACGGAACTGGTATTCGAATGCCTTCGAATGGGAATCCCACTAAACAGGAATGATATTACAATAGTAGCATACAGAAGAATGGAAAAAGAGAAACAAGTTTTCATTGTCCTTGATCGCCGAATGGAAGGTCTTTTCATCCAAGTTCAAAATTCCATCGGCATCCTCCACCTGCGAGAACGCTAAGCACAGAATAAGCAATCCGATCACAAATTTCATTCTTTCTATCTCTTTAGGGGATGAATGAGAATGGCACGTTCAGTGATTCATGATCAACAAACACAACACTCCTTCTTCAACGCCTCCACCTCGTCCTCCACAAACACCTTCATCAGTTCGTGTCCAGCACGACGATGCGTCATGCCGCCGCTGCGCATCACCAAATCGAGCTCCTTGGCCTTCGCAATCACAGCGGGGTTACGCTTGCAAGAAGCCGCAACCTGGGTAATCAGCTGCGACCACATAGCGTTAGTGTTCTGATCCACTCTTCTCTTCTCAAGCTATGCTCATCAAACACCACTGAACGCCCACACTGCCACAATCCAAGGCCTCCTTGTTGAACTTCTCGCAAATGTCCCACACCTCCTGGATACGCGTCTTCTGCAGGGCCGAGCAGCGAGTGACTTGGCACTTCCAGAAAGGAGCCTTTCTGCGCTGCAATTGCACCGCGCGGCGATTCTCCGCCTCAGAGCGGGCAGCCACCCTATCGCATCAGGAAGCGAAGCCAAACCACGTACGAAGCGAGAGGACCATCCGCCTTGTTAATGACGATGACATCGGCGTGCTCCATAATACCCTTCTTCACACCCTGCAACTCGTCTCCCATCGCAGGAGGCATCAACAGCATCACCATATCCACCATGTCGTCGATCATCACTTCCGACTGGCCCAGACCCACAGTCTCCACAATGACGATATCGTAGCCGGCAGCCTCGCACAGAAGCACCAGATCGGAGGTGTGTTCAGCCACACCACCCAAAGAGCAATTCGAAGGAGAGGGACGCACGAACGCGTTGGGGTCGTACGACAGCTGGAGCATACGCGTCTTATCGCCCAGCAGCGAACCTCCGGAACGCGTGGACGAGGGATCAATGGCCAGCACAGCGACCTTGTGGCCCTGCTTCGTCAGGAGGGTTCCCAGAGCCTCGCAGAACGTACTCTTACCCGCACCAGGAGGGCCAGCAATGCCCAGACGGAATGAGCCAGGCACGAACTCATGGGGGTGGTCACGCTCGTTTTCCATACGTCTCACGGACAGCACGTAATCCAGAAGCAGCTCGGCCTGAGCGACGTGGGAGGGAAGCGAGGACTCCACTACGGATGATTCTCCCCCATTAGCGTGTACGCAAGGTCACAGCACGACTCAGCAAGTTACGCTGATGGTTCAGCGAACCGATAGCCCACGTCTTCACGGAATCAGCCATATCCTTGGGGAAAGGGAGGGGCGGATTCTCCTAAGCGTTACGGCCGATGGAACAAGAGGCTACGACAGTGTACTGTGTTCCGAAGAAGCGAAGAGCAGCGCTACAGGTGAAACGAGGCGGAATTCCTCACGGACGAACGGGGTTCATCCGCATCACAGAACTGGCGAAGGATTTTCCAACACGAGCAAGCATTGACAAACCAATGAAGGAGAAGCCAAAGACTACAAGGGGAAGAGCAGACAGGAAAAGGGAACATGAATCAATACCTCGGAAAGGTGGATTGTGATGACTGCAATGGGGAAACGTGGAACTGACACAGGTAAGTGACACAAACAAGCAACGAATGCAGAAAATGGGCAACTAATCGGCGTGCATTAATGCTTCTCAAGGGATGGAAGAAACTGCTGCGATGCCTTTTCACAGAACCAACTGCGCTCCACGCACTCCCGCACTTTCCTATAGTACCTGAACATTATGCACCCTGTTGGAGCTCACATATCCCTGTGGTTGCTGTACATCGCGGAAGCCGCTTGGTTCGCAGGACTCAGGGGGTTCGGATCGTTCAGAAGACTCTAGCGTCCATCAAGCCTATGGCTAGTTACCTGAATTGACAGTAGAACCGTCACAATGTTGTACTGCGGGGTCCAGCGGTTCTGTAAGATGTCGAGGCAAATATGTCCATCCGTGTAGACTACTCCTCATCGTTTCAAGACAATCTATCACTATTCGGATGGAAGAGGTAGTTTACGAAGCGGATGGTTGGAGCAGTTTCAGGATACTGCTCCGAGATCTCGATCCGTAAAAAGAAGGTTCCTCCCTCCCACGGTGTGTCTTCCGGCCTAACCTTCATTTTACTAGCACACAAAGCATACCCTAAGATGCAGGCATCCCATATCAGCATGTTGTCATCGTGGATTCGGCAAGTGATTCCAGAAGGCGGATTTCGCTGGTAGTACTTGTAGTCGGCCAATACGCGCTTCTTCGTCTTTGTAGACATGGTCTCTCCCACAACCCAGAAGTCTGTCTGTGATGAAACAAACAATGAAGTGAATGGGAATGGCAATCTCCGTATCCCCGCCGCTGTCGAAGTCCGGTTTTGTGATCGAGATGGATAGAACCCCGTTTTCATACTTCGCATCGATCTTCGAGTAGTCCGTGTGAGGAGGAAGTCGAATAGATCGAGACATGGAACCGTAGCCACGTTCCATGCTGCCGAAAATGTCGTCCACCAGCTTCGTAGGAGGCGATCGTTCCGTAAAGACAGAGAGAATGTCCCCACAGCAACTCACTCTGATCTCCTCCTTCTTTACGCCAGGCATGTCCGATGTGATCGTTATGCTGCTCTGCGTCTCGTGGATGTCCGTATCCCCAAACCCATGATTCAGCTTTCTTCCCCATAAATCACGCAGCGTTCCATGATAAAAGTGGCCATTTCCCCAAGTCGCTCGGGATCCCCACAGGAAGACATGTCCTTGTCCCAATTCCCTCAAAAGAGGGCGGTAGTAGCTCAAATACGCCATAATGAATGCAAATCTGCTCGCAAAAGCAGGGGAATAGCATCCCTATCCCAAACAAGGGAGGGATATAGAATAGAGTTGGCAGCAGTCCTATTGCGTTTGGACACCTATAGGATGAGAGAAAACAAGAACAGAGCATACAGTCAAAAACAGATTGAACGATGGCAAAAGCAATATGTACGATTGAGGGCGAGAATATATTCGGAACAGTGATTCTTTCTCAAGTGAGAATAGGATAATCGGTTCACTTCCAGGCATCTCCCTATGCGCCCACCATAATCGACGCATCGATCAACGGTCTTCCAAAGGTAACAATGCCGGAGCCAAGAAGTGTAATCCTTAGGGAGAGCACGGAATCAGTATCAACGTCTTTGGGGATCTATCGAATGGATTCGAGCGTTGTGGTTGGATATGAAGATGAGTGGAACTGATAACTAGGTCCGCATTACAATCCTCTGGGAAAGCAGCACGGATCACCCAGTGACGAGGAACGGCATGTGGGAAGCCTTGGAAACATCACGTCAGACGGGAAGACGGCGACTCTTCATTTGGAAGACACGCATGTTCAAGTGATTGGTCCCTATTCTGTGATCGGGCGGTCTATACTCATTCATGAAAGTCCGGATGACCTCGGAAAGGTGCGATTAACTGCGAGCGCTGATGATTAGGGGAACACTCCTTCCAGTCTGATCGATGGAAATGCGGGAAAGCCCATAGGTGGTGGTGTGATTGGAATAGCGAACATCCTATAGTCGTTTTATGTGACCATTTTTCCTTTGTTTGTTTCAAATGGCTCCCAAAAAGAAGAGACAGCGGAAGAACAAGAAATGGATTCCGTGGAAAGAGTTGACTCAGGAGGAGCGCGAACAACTCCGCAGGGAGAGCGACAAGAAATCGTTCCGAAAGCTGCTGAAGGAGACGAAGGACAGGACAAAGGCAGCGGAGGCGTCAGGAAACTACCTCGACATGCTACATGCTCCGAGGCCAACGAATGAGGTGAATCTGTGTGCTTCATGGGATTATACGTAGGACTATTCATTCAATACGGCGGAAAAGAGACATGTTGACAAATGGGATGTGCACCATATGGATGAAGAGGACGATGAAGATAGTTTTGGCAACGATGATATTGTATTCATTTATCATACTCCTGATGGTGTAGGAGTGGTCTCAGCAAACGCGCTTTGTGAACCCAGAAGACATTAACGAGGACAACGAGCTGAAGCAAGAGACCCTTGTGGAGAGGATTCGAAGGAACCAGGAGCGAATCAACGACCTCGAGAAGGAGAACGCTCTTCTCAAGATGGATTTGCGCGACTTAGAGCACCTGATGAAGGACTATGCAGCGAACATGTAATATACGATCCTTTCGCGATTGTTGAGAACAAACAAGTCACTCTTCACAGATGCGAGCTTTCATATACTCTAAAGTAACGCTCTCCAGCTTTTTCCTCCAGCCGCTCAACTGATTCCGCATCATCTCCGAAATCTCTCGCTTCCCCTCGGCATCATTGATCACGCTTATCACCACTTCCACCTGCTTCAGTGGCACCCACACCGCCGTGTTCCTGCAGGCCACTCGCAGGAAGGGAACGAGAATGGAGCACGCCTCCAGAATTCGGCCATACTTCAGCAGCACTCCGACAACGCCTTCACACCAACACACACCGTGCGCAGCCTTGTCTAGGATCAGTTCGTGCACAAAAGTGGGAATGCCGCTCACATCACACTTCTTCAGAATGCCTGCCACGAACACGCAGCAGCAATGCCCACTCTCATCCTGATTCAACACCTCTTTGCACTGCTGGCAGAATTCCACGCTATTTCTGCCCTTCTCAAACCCTTCGGCCAAAATCGTCGCAATTTCCCTCCATCTCACACCGCACTGTCTGGCCAGCGAAACTCCCAGCCGTAACTCCCCCTTTCCCACCAGCTTCCTCGCGATGTCGCGGGAATTCTCTTCCCACTCCTCTCCCTCCAAGAGCGTCAATTCTCCCTCCAACAGACACAATTGTGTTCTCAACTCCGTTTCCGTGATTAATTCGCCCTCATCTTCGACATACCGGCACTCCTCGGGAAGGCCAGAAAGAGTCGCGATTATGAGGCCGAGGAGTTTCTTCTGCTCGCGCAGGTTCTCTCGTAATAACCGCGGGGAAGAGCAAACCAGCTGGGATCGCTTCACAACCGCCACGTACAGAGACGTCACTGCGAGATCGGGGTAGTGATGGTGCAGGAAGAGAGAGTAGACATCGAAATAGAGGGGGTCCCCCACGCCCATGCGATGACAGGCGGAGAGCAGAGCCGTGTGGAGAGAAATCTCGAGAGGCTATGAGTAAGGCGGGAAAAGAGAATGAAACGCCGAAGGAGAAGGGAATGAGAGAAGAGAGCGTATGCGATTGGATCAGAACGGTGGTGAGTTCGGAGAGCTGGAGAATGGCGTCGGATTCGGGCAGGGTCAGGAGAGTGGAAACGGCTTGCTGGACCTGTCCCTGGCGAAGAAGGTTCTGGAACAACTGGGGTTCAGAAGAGAGAAAAGGCGTACCATGATACCCGCGCGGTTGGGAGAGTTCCCGCCAAGTCGGCAATACTGTGCGCACCAGTTCGCATTCCACTCTAGCAATGACACAGCTCCTCTCTCCACCACCGTAGCACTCCTTCTCGAAGCTGACACGTAACACAAACACGGCGTTCTTCTCCCAATTCTCCCCTTTTTCTGCCATCAGAGAATCACACACACTCCTTCCCATTTCCCTCCAACTCTCATCCCCCACACTGAAGCACGCCTCGACGAACGACCGTACCAAGGGAGTTTCATCGGAAAGGAAGGAACGGTTCATCACCACCGGTTGGAGGGAAGTCAGGATCACGTCGTAATAGCGGTGTTGGAAGCAAAACGCGAGGAACTCCTAGACGTCAGTGATCCTTGATGATCATACGGTGCTATGATAACTGAACAGCTGACACTGCACAAACTCCATCCAACATTGCGGATCGCCCTGCATATGTTCCTTCCGGTACTTCTGCTCGCACATGGAATAGTATTCCATGATCACTCCCATGACGGAAATCGGCCCGTTTTCCGCCGCCCTGTCCGCCACGAGCAATCGATGCATCCGAAGGTACCCTGCGGAATACTATTCCTGATTTCCCGCCAACTCGCTCACCACCACCACCTCACAGCACTGCTTCAGAAAGCTCTCCAACGTCTTCACCGCTTCCTCCGCCTCCTCCGTCTTCAGCGTGCACAGCTTGCATAGCTTGCACAGCGCCGCCACCAGCACCACGCCTCTGTGGAACAGGCTGTAGGCGGCGCGGTCCACGCGAGCCAGAGTGGCGGTCGCTGAAAAAGTGGGGGTCGGTGGGGGTCGCTGAGGATTGGCGCGGGCGGGAGCGGCGATGGCGGCAAGGGAAATGGCAGCAACGAGCGGCGACAGAACGGCCAGCAGGCGGTC
>QWCN01003138.1_pt1 | contig 19860 bp, 26 predicted proteins | sample 1972711 | NCBI WGS metagenome assembly QWCN01 (sample SAMN09866707, study PRJNA288562) | Human gut metagenome isolate term1_stool, whole genome shotgun sequencing... | isolation source: gut | host: Homo sapiens | place: USA: California
ACAAGATGGATGTTTCTCTGCGCGAAACGGGCTTGGGCGGCATCGCCGGAACGCCGAGCGGCGTGAAAATTGCCGACGAATTGAGATTGGCATACGGCCGTCTGAATGGATAAAAAGAAAACTGCGCGCTTTGAACGGTTGAGGACAGGGAGCGCGTGGAACAGGAAAATCAGTTAAAGGCCGCATAAGAAAAATTCCGTCAGAGACAGTGATAAGACTCTGGCGGAATTTTTTCGTTATGGCGGATGATCTTGTTCGGCGCTTCATTTTGTCGGCATAAAAGCAACTAACGGCAACGAATGTTGCGAGCACCGGATACGGGCTTAATCATCACGGTAATTGGCGGCATAAACGATTCTCCCTTGGCATGTGAAATGGTACGGCTCTATTATGGCATATCCCTCAAGAACGATAAAACGAAAAAGCAGCCGAAGAAGAATGATACAGTTTATGATACGTGAAATTGTGCATATAAACGGGTGCGTGTTCAGAAAAACGGACAAATAAGCAGAAAAAACGGTTGAAAAATCATGCAACACGCATATATAATAAAGCTAGCAAACGCCGAACGGAATTATCGGCGGAAAAAAACAGGAGGTAAACTGATATGAAGAGGATCTTTGCTATGCTGTTGTGCGCGCTGCTCGTGTGCGGTATGGCTGCCGCGGTGGCTGAAGAACCTGCGGCGACCGGCAAGCTGGTTCTGTACAGCCCGCTGACCACGTCCATGATCGAAAACATGCTGGCGATGTTTGAGGCGGATACCGGCATCAAGACCGAGTGCCTGGCGATGGGCACGGGCGACGCGCTCAAGCGCATCGCGGCTGAAAGCGAGAAGCCGCAGTGCGACATTCTCTGGTCCGGCACGATCGGCACCGTCAAGAACAGCAGCCAGTATTTCCAGGATTATACCTGCGTGAACGAGGATGCGTTCTACGACGAATACAAGAACGTGGAAGGCAACCTGACTCGCTTTGACTGCGTGCCTTCTGTCATCATGATCAACACCGATCTGATCGGCGACATCGAGATCAACGGCTACGCGGATCTGCTCAATCCGGCGCTGAAGGGCAAGATTGTTTTCGCTGATCCGCAGGCGTCTTCCTCGTCCTTCGAGCATCTGGTCAATATGCTCTACGCGATGGGCACCGACGGACAGCCGAACGGCTGGGATTATGTGAAGGAATTCTGCAAGCAGCTGCCCAACGGCTGCGTGAACAGCTCTTCCGCCGTGTACAAGGGCGTTGCGGACGGCGAATACACCGTCGGCCTGACCTTCGAGCAGGGTGCCGCGACGTATGTGTCTCAGGGCAACATCAAGGTCGTTTACATGAATGAAGGCGTTATCATCCGCGGCGACGGCGTGTACATCGTCAAGGATTGCCCGAACGTTGTCAGCGCCCGCGCGTTCCTGGATTGGCTGACCGGATACGACGCGCAGGTTTACATGAATGAAACGCAGTTCCGCCGCACCATCCGCAAGGACGTGCCGGAAACCAACGCGATGCAGAGCATGTCTTCCATCAACGTCATCAAGGATGATGAGACGGTTGCCTCCGAGCACAAGCGGGAATGGATCGAAATGTTCCAGGAAGCGCTCGTGGACGCCGCTGAGTAATCCGCCGAACGGATTGAATACGGCATAAACTTTGGAGAAGCTGTCGTGCGGCAGCCCGATCGGGCAAGCTGTCCGGCAGCTTCCTTTTTAGAAAAATGAAGGGGCAGGCTTTCAGAAAGAACGATATAAACCCTGCCCGAACCATGAAATGAGGGGTGCGAACGATGAGCGTTGCAATAAAGGTCGACCATGTGTGCAAAAAATATGGCGATAATATCATCATTCCGGATTTGACGGCCAATATCAAGAACGGCGAGTTTTTTACGCTGCTCGGCCCGAGTGGCTGCGGCAAGACGACGCTGCTGCGCATGATCGCAGGCTTTAACAGCATTGAGGCGGGCACGATTTCCTTTGGCGATCAGGTCATCAACGAGCTTCCGACCCACCAGCGCAATATCGGCATGGTGTTTCAGAGCTATGCGATTTTCCCGCATCTGACCGTGCGCCAGAACGTTGAATACGGCCTGAAGATTCGAAAGCTGCCCAGGGATGAGATGAAAAAGCGCGTGGATGAGATGTTGAAGCTCGTTCGCATCGACGAGTATCAGGATCGCCTGCCGGAGCGCCTTTCCGGCGGCCAGCAGCAGCGCGTCGCGCTTGCGCGCGCCATCGTGATCCATCCGCAGGTTTTGCTGATGGATGAGCCGCTTTCCAACCTGGACGCCAAGCTGCGCATCGAAATGCGCACCGTCATTCGCGATATTCAGCGGCAGGTCGGCATTACGACCGTATATGTCACCCACGATCAGGAGGAAGCGCTGGCGATTTCCGATCGCATCGCTGTTATCAACCATGGCGTGATTCAGCAGATCGGAACGCCGCACCACATTTACAGCCGCCCGGCCAATGTGTTTGTCGCCACGTTTATCGGGCATTCCAATTTGTTCTACGCGACGCTCAGCAAGAAAAACGGAAAGACGGAGATTGTCTTCCGCGACGGCTGCCGGCTGGAGATGAACAACCTGATCGACGACTGCAAGGACGGGCAGGAAGTGATCGTCGGCGTTCGCCCGGAGGAATTCTATGTCAGCGACAAGGGCTTGTCTTGTAAGGTGGAAAACACGACATTCCTTGGCCGATACAGCAACTACTTCCTCAAGTTTGCGGACGGAATCTGCGTGCCGGATCAGCCGAGCCTGGAATTTTCGCAGGACCTGGGACACACGCAGGAGCTGTATCGTATGGGCGATACGCTCAAGCTGATGCCGGACGCCCAAAAGATCAACGTTTTTACCGCCGATATGGAGCATAGCCTGATCAAGGATGTGATTTGCTATGAAGAAGCGTAAACTGCAATTTGATTTCTGGACGGTGGTCACGATCGGTATCATCGCGGTGTTTGCGCTGTTTCTGATCTATCCGCTGATTTCGCTGTTCATCGACGGCTTTCTCAAGGAGGGAACGGGCGAATTTACGATGGCCAATTTCCAGAAATTCTTTGGAAAGAAGTTTTATTATCGCTCGCTGCTCAATTCCCTGAAGCTGACGGTTTGCGTCACGATTTGCTCGCTGGTGATCGGCGTGCCGCTGGCGTATTTTATGTCCTTCTATAAGATTCGGGGAAAGGGTATCGTTGAAATCCTGATTATCATCTCGATGATGAGCCCGAACTTCATCGGCGCGTATTCGTGGATTCTTTTGCTGGGACGCAGCGGCGTCATCACCACGTTCCTTTCCAATGTGTTTGGAATCAAGATGCCGTCGATTTACGGCTTCGGCGGCATGCTGCTGGTGTTCACCCTCAAACTCTATCCGTTTATTTACATGTATGTCAGCGGCGCGCTCAAGAAGATTGACGTGGCGGTTTGCGAGGCGGCCGAGAGCCTTGGCTGCTACGGCATTCGCAAGGTGTTTACGGTTGTGATGCCGCTGGTGATGCCGACGGCCATCGCATCCGCGCTGCTGGTGTTCATGAATTGTATGGCGGATTTTGGCACGCCCGCATTAATCGGTGAAGGATTTGACGTTTTGCCGACGAAAATCTATATTGAGTTTGTCGGCGAATCCGGCGGCTCGGCCTACTTTGCCTCGGCGATGGCGTCCATCATGGTGGTCATCACAGCGGTGCTGTTCCTGATGCAGAAATGGTATGTGAACAAAAAGAGCTTTACAATGAGCGCCATGCGGCCCATTCAGCCCGAACGGGCGCGCGGCGTCAAGAATGTGCTGATGCACGTGTTCACATACATCCTCGTCGTGTTCTCCGTGCTGCCGCATCTGGTGATTGTCTGGACGTCGTTCCGAAAGACGGAGATCCAGTATTTCGTGGACGGCTATTCGCTTGAAAGCTACACCAAGGTTTTCGGCACGGCGTGGTCGGCCATTCGCAACACCTACTTGTACTGCATCATTGCGCTGGCGATTATTGTGGTGCTGGGCATGTTCATCGCGTATCTCTCCGTGAGAAGGAAGAGCCCGCTGACCAGCTTGATCGATACCATAGCGATGTTCCCGTACATCGTTCCGGGTTCCGTTCTGGGTATTACGCTGCTGCTGGCGTTCAACGGCAAGGGCGACCCGATGATTCTATCCGGAACGGCGACGATCATGATCATTTCACTGGTCATTCGCCGCCTCGCCTACACGCTGCGCTCCAGCTCTGCGATTCTCTACCAGATCAGTCCGAGCGTGGAAGAGGCCGCGATTTCGCTGGGCGATTCGCCGATGAAGGCGTTCTTCAAGGTGACGGCTAAAATGATGCTGCCGGGCGTTGTTTCCGGCGCGATTCTGAGCTGGATTACGCTGATTAACGAACTGAGTTCGTCCGTCATGCTCTATACCAGCAGAACCAGAACGATGTCCGTCGCGATTTATAACGAGGTCATCCGCGCGAGCTACGGCACGGCGGCGGCGCTGGCGACCATTCTGACCTGTACGACGGTCATTTCGCTGCTCGTCTTCTTCAAGATCAGCGGCAGCAGAGACGTTACGATGTAATGCGAATAAAGGGGCAGGGACATGAACGTGCAGAAGAAGCAAACGCGCTTTCGCGATGATTTGAGGCGGCTTCTGCTGATTTATGCCCTGCTCCCGCTTTTTTGCGCGCTGCTGGTGGTGTTCGCCGTGATGGGCGGGCTATTCATCAGCAACATCATCCATCGTACGGATGAAGATCGAATACAGGCGGCCGAGGCTTTTTCCTCGGAGCTGGAGACGATCGAGGATATCCTCTTGAACATGCAGGACGCGCTGAGTCCCGAAGCCTATGAGCAGAGCGTCAGCGAGCGCGCGGAGATCAACGGGCGCTTGTATCGCCGGATCAACGGCATGGCGTCAAGGCCGCAGGCGTTGATTTATGACGAGAGCGAGCAGGCGGTCTTTACATCCGGCGGCGACGCGTCTTTGACGGATACCGTCCGCTGGCAGTTCCTGCACAACATTCCGGATCGACGCGGCGAAACCGCCTCTCAGGTGCTGCGCGGCGGCGAGCCCTGCCTGCTGATGGGCGCGCGGCTGTTTGACGAGGCAGGGGAGCCGAATGGCTATCTGTGCATGGCGATGACGGAGAACGGTTTCCGCAAAACCGTTGCCAGCAACGTGGACGATGTGCTGATTACCGATCGGTTTGACACGGTTTTTGTCGGCGGTACGCATGTTTTTACGGGCAAATTCAACAAGCTGGAGGCGGACGTTCGGCAGGCGAACGGCATCAAGGATACGCCGTGGGGGCTGTATTACATCAGTTCGGAAGCCTGTGGAACATACAGGGTGTATGCGGCGCTTCCCTGCGGGGACGTTTTGCGCACGGCACGGTTTTTGCTGCTCATGGTGCTGGTGTTCTTCGCGGCGATGATTGCCGCGATTCAGATCAGCACCAAACGGGTTGCGCAGGAAAAAACGCGGGTGATCGACGAAATTGCGACGGCGTGCGATCTCGTCAGCCACGGCAACCTGAATACAGAGTTGACCATCAGCAGCCACGACGAATTTCAGATCATCGCGCAGGCCTACAACACCATGCTTGAAAACGTCCGGAAATCCATGGAAAAGAGCGTAAAGCTGGGGCGGGATACGGCAGTGGCGCAGATTCGGCAGATGGAAAGCCAGTTCAACCCGCATTTCCTGTTTAACACACTGGAAAACATCCGGTTTATGGTTCGGCTCGATCCGAATGCGGCGGATGCGGCGATGGTTCAGCTTGCGCAGCTTATGCGCTATTCGATCAAGCAGGAGGGCATGACCGTCTCTTTGAAGGAAGATCTCCGATACATTGAGAGCTACATGAGCATCCTCAAAATGCGCTTTGGCAGTCGGCTTTCGTATGAAACGCGGATTCCAGATGAATTGATGCGGCGGCGCATCCCGAAGCTGATCGTTCAGCCAATTTTGGAAAACGCCGTCAAATACGGCATGGAGAAAAAGCGCGAACTGAAAATCGAAATTGAGGCGCGATGCATCGGCGAACGGCTGGAGATTTCCATTCGGGATAATGGGCCGGGCATCGAGCCGGAAGTGATGGAAACGCTGACGCGGTATATAGAAAACCCGGATATGGAACGCAAAACGAGCTTCGGTCTGATGAATGTACACGATCGGCTTCGGTTGATGTACGGCGAGCGCTACGGCATACGCATCCAAACGCAACAAGGCCGGACGACGGAAGTGGTTTTGAGTCTTCCGGGAGGAGAGGGTGAGACGGAATGATTCTGCGGGTGATGATCGTCGAGGATGAGGATATGATCCGTAACGGGCTGGTCAAGACGCTGCCGTGGGCCGATATGGGCTGCACGGTCATCGGCAGCGCGGGCGATGGAAAAAGCGGGCTGGAACAGATTATCGAAAGACGCCCGGACGTCGTCATCACGGATATACGCATGCCGGAGATGGACGGATTTGAAATGCTGGAACGCGCACTGGCCGTCTATCGTTTTCACATCATCATCTTTACAAGCTATGCTGAATTTGATTATGCGCAGAAGGCGATTTCCATACATGCGTATGATTATCTGCTCAAGCCGCTGGATGAAAAGCGGCTGGCGGAGCTGCTGGCGCGCATTCGGGAAACGGAGGAGCCCCAGGAACAGCTCGAAACGCCCGGCTCGTTTTCGGCGGAAGAATTGCTCAAGCGACTTGCGTATACGGATGAATACGTCGAAACGGCGCTGCGCAGGATTATGGCTGCCAGCGATACGAAGCTCTCCATCGAGGAATTGGCTGACGAGATGATGATTTCCGCCAGTTACCTGAGCCGCCGGTTTAAGCAAAGTACGGGGCAAACCTTTTTGGATACGCTCAATACGCAGCGCGTCAAACGCGCGGCCGCTCTGCTCAAAAACGGTGGAAGAACGTCGGAAGTCGCGGAAAAGACCGGATTCAGCGATTATAAGCATTTTTGCGCCGTATTCAAGCGCTATACGGGCATGACGCCGCGGGATTTTGGAAAGCGGAAGTGACGGAAAAGGGAAACAGATGGAAGAGGATGACGAGTCGATGACTCGGACATCCTTTTTTCAACGTATCTGCATAAGAAGCGTAGAAAAACAGAATTTGATTATGAAAAAATCCGAACCCATTTCCAATTTGGAAAATCGAACAGATTCGCTCTCTGGAAGCGTCCGTAGACGTTTTCGATACCGAAATTGACCGCCTGCTGTCCGGTTTTGATACGCAGCTTACAACTATTACCGGCATCGACCCAACCCTTGCAGCCGTCATCCTCTCTGAAATTGGCGGTGACATCAGGCGTTTCTCTTCATCTGCCAAACTTGCTGCTTATGCAGGCGTCGATCCGACTGTAAAGCAATCCGGCGACTTCTCCGGCACCAGAATGAAGATGTCCAAGCGTGGTTCGCCCTACTTGCGCCGGGCAATCTGGCTCGCTTCTACAGTTGCAGCCTTCAAAGACTCGGCAATTCATGCGCTTTATGAGCGCAAACGCGCTGAGGGCATAGACCACATGACTGTAATCGGTCATAAGAGCTGATCGACAGTGAGAAAGGTAAAGCGGTTACGATGGTATTCGATCAGGCCATCCTTCTGCATTCTGGACAGCTCGGCACACATAGCGGCACGCTGTACGCCGAGATAATCGGCCAGCTGCTGACGATTGAACGGCACGGTGAATGTGCGGCTCCTTTGTCTGCGCCTCTGCGGAGAGGTAGGAAAGCAGCTTGTCCCGCGTGGTGCGATGATTCATGTGCGCCAGATGTACACACCCCGGCAGGATGGCGAACGTGTACAGACCAGCAATCTGTCGGACAAGACGGCACAGATTGCGCTGGATTATCAGGAGCGCCGGGAGCGGATCAACCGGGAGTGGTATGAACAGATGGAGAAGGAGCTGCAGATGGTTAGCGATGAGGTGACGTTCTTTGAGGCGGCTGTTCATGCGCTACCCATCAAGATTCGCGGTGCAGTATCTGCTTTGTTCATCGGTCAGGACACATGGGATACCGTGCAGGCTGATTTTCACATTGGACGTGCGACCCTGAGCGCTTACCGCCGTCAGGCGTTGCGTATATTGGAAATGCTCCATGCAGTTTACCAGTCCAGAGCTATTTACAATCCTAGACAGAAGGCGATTTATAGTGAAGAAACTGGACCGAACCTCACGGAAATGAATGAAAAATGGGATCACTGGGGCTGGTCAAAGTATGTTAAGCATTAACAGTTCTTGGCGATAAAGCAGATCAAGATAGCTTAGATTAATAGGAGCGGATATGAGTTCATGTCATAGCCGCTCCTATACACTCATGGAGTTAAATAAAAACACTCCGTGGTTTCCCCCTGTGCATTTTCCTGAATACCATAAAAATAAAGACCGTACCCCTGCTGCCGGTTCCAAGTCCCGGCATAATGGAAAGCATAGGGATCGTCTTCATCCGGGTACATCCAGACGCGCCACTCTGGTGGGTTGGTATCATCGACAATGTTCAAATCAAAATTGGCGAGCAAGATTATGTCAGGCAGGTTTCCTCCGTAATCCTGCGAGTAATCATATTCTTTTGAAAAGCGGAGGTTAACAAGCATAAATTCATCATCAAGGATCAGAAACGAACCGGATTCCACCAACATGGGTTCGTCGCCCCAATAGTCGGTTTCTATGCGGTAGTTGTTTTCGAGGTCAATTTTGAATGTGACATCGTGTTCGCTTCTGGACAGGAAAGGGGACAGTTCGGAATCACATGGAAAACTGAGTGGGGATTCCGCAACAGCTGCCAGGGTCAGTAACGATAACATACAGAACAGAATCAAACACCGTTTCAAGAACATATTCCAGTCATCTCCTTTGATTGCTTTATAAAATTATTATACCCCTAAACCTCATTCACAGCAATAGTTTTTCAAGTTTACTTGTTTTCCGGATTCCAGTTTTTGGAGTACTATACACTTCATATTATATAACGAGTTAACCCGCGAGTAAATTCCATTACGTTGCGTAAATGCAATTATTCAGAAGGAGCGATTTGTATAGCGCTGACATATAAGCAGGGCAAGCAGATTCAGGCGCTGCGGGGCAGGAATCTGGGCTATCGGGCGATTGCAGCACAGATGGGAATCAGTCGCGATACGGTTCGAAATTACTGTGTCGCGCACCAGCTGTCCGGGGTACGCGCCGGGACGGCTTCCAAACCTCCGAAAGCCTGCCTGTGCTGCGGCGCAAAGCTGGTACAGCCCAGCCGTGGACGCAAGCGAAAATTCTGCTCGGACGCGTGCTGCCGGAAATGGTGGTCGGAAAACCCGCAGGCGATTCGGCAAAGCCCGGAGGCGCTCTACGAAAGCACCTGCCTGAATTGCGGGAAGGTGTTCACGGCCTACGGAAACAGTCACCGGCGCTATTGCTGCCACCCATGCTATATCGAGCATCGATTTGGAAGCTGTGCTCCGGAATGATAAATATGCCTGCATTCGCTTGACTTTTTGCGCCTTCAGAGTGATGAATGGTATACCGAATGAAAAGGAGGCGTGAATATGAAATTCATCACGACCGCACCCGACCGGCGCACGCTGGTCAAGGCCATTGCAGAGCACACCGGCATGGTGACCTTACCGTCGCGGGCGTACATGTAGCCTGCGCCGTGGGGATTGCGCCGAAACATGGCGCGGAGGGTAATGTCGCTGGGTTGGCGAACGCCGGATTTGGAAACGCAAATGATGCACATGGTGGTATCCTCCTTTGTGATTGGGTGTGACATTCATCACTCTGCGGGGCGGGAAAGTCAAGCGGCGCCTGTGTTTCCCGCCCGCTTGATTTCAAAGCTCACCAGATGGCCTCCGTCCTGTGTCGGAGGCTTTCGTCAGGCGGGGTGATTTGAAAGCTGTGCGGAGGCTCCCTGTGTCAGGAAGCCTGCCGCCATGCCGCGTTGCCGGGGAGTTTCTTGAGCAGGTGTTCCCGTGCGGTGGAAAATTCGTCTCCGATGAAGCCCAGGCGGAGGAGCCAGCACCGGAAGGTGTATTTCGGATTATCGGTGACCGGGCGCGTCGAGCTGGCCGCTTTGGTGCTCAGCGCCTGTGCGCTGATGGCGAGGCACAGCTGGATATACGCCTTTATCTCGCCTGCGTGGAGTGTGCCGTTGAAGGCGCGGAATTCGATGGTGTGCTCGCCGAGGCCGATGTGGATGTGGATGCCGCAGGAGCCGTCGGCCTTTGCGCCCGCCGCCCGGATGGCTCGGACGACCTCCTGCACCATCTCGATGTCCTCGTAGCGGCACACCGGGCTGACCACCTCCGCCGGGGGGGGCGGTGACCGAGCCGTCACGCTCGACCGTCCAGTGCCGCCCGTCGGGCATGGGCACCTTCCAGTCGTCAAGGTGGCGGCCAACGTACCGCGCCGTCGTGCCTTTCCCGCGTCCGCCCCGCAAACCGCCCGCTTGACTCCGGCACAGCCGCCGCGCCGCGCCCGCCGCGTTCCGGTGTGTCCCCCAAGGGGGGATCGAATTCTTGGGCTGTACCGGCTGGAGACCGCGGCCCCCTCTCGTGCGAATTTTCGCAAAAATCCGGGGTGGGGGTATCGCCCCAAAAATCAAAAACAGCCGCCCTTTTTCGGACGGCTGTTTGCATAAAAAATGGAGAAGGGCAAGCTCACGCCTGTCACTTTGACCACATCATCCCGCACAGGGGCGACAAGAGGCTGTTCTGGGATGAAAGCAACTGGCAAGCGCTTTGCGAAAGCTGCCATGACCATAAGATCGGGCATGGGCTTTAACAGAAACTGGCCTTGCAGAATTAGCGTAATTATGCTAAAATATCAGTGAAGATTATGAGAGGAGCTAATGATATGTCGCAAATCAGACCTGTTTCCGATCTGAGAAATAATTTCGCGGATATCTCGCATACCGTCCATGAGACCAGAGAACCCGTGATCCTGACCAAGAACGGCTATGGGGACATGGTTGTCATGTCCTATGACGAGTATCAGAAAATCCAGTATGAAATGGGCGTAATGCGCGAGCTTCAGGCGGCAGAGCTGGAAGCCGAAACCACCACCGAACGGTATGCGCACGAGGACGTGATGGACGATCTCAGAGAGCGGATTGGAAAGGTGAAGACTCACCGTGTATAAGGTCGTCTATCTTCCTACGGCGCGTCGGCAGCTCGAAGAAGCGGTTGTCTATATCGCGGAAGAATTGTGTTCACCCGATGCAGCCGCAGCCCTTTTGGACGGGGTAGACGAGGCCGTAAGGTCGCTTATGGAAATGCCTTATCGCTATGCCATCTATCCGACGCTGTACACGATGAAGCGTGAGGTACGGTTTATCCCTGTCAAGAACTACAATGTCCACTATGTCGTCGATGAAGCGAATAAGACCGTAGAAATCTGGCGTGTCCTGCATCAGAGAAAGAGACAGCGCCGCGTCTAATTGAACAGAAACAGCAGATTGGAGCATCTCAGAAATGAGGTGCTTTTTTAACGCAAAGAAAATTGCGTAAAATCGCCCGCGTGAACAAGACCTTGACGTTTTGCAGACTACGGTGGAGGTGAGGGCGGGCTCAGCCCGATTGCGGCGATTTTCCTTGGTGCTGTATTGGAGGATGCAGAAAAAGAATCCTTGCAGGTCGAGATGGGTATTGTATCCGAACTCATCCGGCAGGTCGTGAGTCAAAACGCCAGCGCTGCCCTCGACCAAGCAGAGTACAACCGAAAGTACGACAGCCTGACGGAGCGCTTTCACAAAGCAGCGGATCGGGTCAAGGAGATTGATGCGGAATGTGCCCGGCGCAAAGGCCAACGCAGGGAAATTGAAACCTTCCGAGACGCTGTATTGGCAAACGACCAGCCGGTTACAGTTTTTTCGACAGAGCTATGGAACGCGACGATTGACAGGATGACGGTCAATCTGGACAGCAGCGTGAAGGTGGCCTTCCGGAATGGGATAGAGATGACGGTGTGAGAATGGATGTCGGATTGCGTTTGCTGTAAGATGTTCGGAGGTTCCATAACTCATTCCACTTGGAATTCCTTATGAAAATAATTCCTTGAGTGCCGTTCTTTCTGTACTCTGTTTTTGATTGCCCAAAAATGTTGCGGAAAAAGGCGCTGCCTCTCATGGCCTGCTTTAGCCATTTTGAGACAGCACCTTTTTGTCTACAGTTTGAAAGCCCAGCAAACGTTCCCCTTACAGGGTCTCCGGATCGATAATGCCTACAATGGTGATATCACTGGGCGGTGGATCATCCCGATCCAGCATGAGCGCGGCCTCCTTGCGCCCGATCATGTAAACGACATCGCCGATTCCTGCCTGACGGGTTCCGTCGCAGGCGACCAACAGCCCTTTTTCCTGCCCGTTGACGATCTGCCGAACGACGAGCAGCTTGATTCCGCTCAAAGAAGGCGTCTTGACTGTACACACCACGGAGCCGACAACTTTGCCGATATTCACGCCTATACCTCCTAATGACAGTGGACGGTTTGCCCCTGCCAGCTATAGGAATCAATCACGCCGCAGATGGTAACGCTGGCGATGAGCTTGGTATCGCCCATAATCATCTGCGCCGCGCCGCCGTCGTTGTTGACCAACACAATGTCGCCAATACCAGCATCGGCTGCATCCAGCGCAATCAGTTCTTCCCCCGTGGGCTGCCCGTCAAGCGTCAAATGGCGAACCCGCAGCAGCTTCATCCCCACATATTTCTCGTATTTGATGGTGGATACCACCGTTCCCGTGACCCGTGCAATCTTCATCGCTCATCGCCTTTTCTGTATTTGCGTTCGCCGAGAATATCCACAAAATCCACAATGCCGATGATGGAGCTGTCTACCGGTTTATTGGTGGTCAAATCCGTCTGTCGGGATGAGCTTCCGCCCGCCCACATGACGATTTCGCCTTCTCCCGCGCCTACGGTATCGACCGTGATGAAGGGTGCGCCCTTCTCTTCAAGCGTATCCATATCAATCGGCACAGCTACCAGCAATTTCAGCCCCTGAAGGCGTTCGCATTTGCGGGTACTGACCATGCTTCCGATTACTTTTGCCAACTGCATGCTACGATCTCCTTTGCCTTGTCGTAGGTGCGCGCGCCGCGCATATCGATGGAATCCACAATGCCATAGATGCTGAAATCGGACGCAACCTTTTTGGTGGTGTCGGATTGGCGCGCTGAGCTTCCGTATGCGCAGAACACCAGATCGCCTTCGCCCGCGCCGACGTCGTCTACACAGATCACGTAATCGTCCTTCATTTGCAGCGTTTCAAGATCGACCGGCTGCACGATGAGCAGCTTGGCCCCCCGTAGCGAATCGCACTTGTTCGTGCTGACGACATTGCCTGTCACACGGCCTACCAGCATGTTGATTCCTCCGCTCAGTCGTCCACCGCGCGGGTGCTGTTGCGAACGATCAGCTTGCCGCCGATGTGCATGTGCATGCCCGGCCAATCCAGATTCTTGATGCGTTTGCGGATCAGATCCACCGCCAGTGTGCCCATCTGGGATCGGGAAATGCGCATTGTGGTCAGCGCGGGCATGGTCACCGCGCTGAAGGGAATATCGTCAAAACCGACGATGGAAATATCCTCGGGAATGGAATACCCGGCCTCCCGAATGGCCTTGATCGCGCCGATGGCAACGGTATCGTTGTCGGCAATTGCCGCGCCGTGCGGCACATATTCTCCGCTTTTAATCAGTCGCTTCATATCCTCAAACGCGCCGTCCACGGTGGGCTTGAGCATGATGGGTTCAGACGGCTCCAGCCCCAGACGGTGAAGCTCCTGCAAATAACCCTCGTAGCGCTCGTCGCAGTTGTTGACCGGCTGGGTGAACTTGTAATACTGGATTTCGCGGTGCCCCAAACTGTACAGATACCGCACGAGCTGCGCGGTCAACTCCCGGTTCGCCATCACCACGCTGTCCACGTTCTCCAAGAGGATGTTGTTATCCAGCACCACGAACGGCACGGTGAACAGCTTAAAGAGCTCGTAATCCGCCTCGCGCAGTTCTGTGCCGATCAGGATCACGCCGTCGGGCGGGTTTTCCATCAGGCTCCGGATGGTCGTCGCGGCCGTGGCCGGTTCGCAGTTGCACATGACGAGGTCGAAGGCGAACCGTCTGCATTCGCTCTCGATCCGGTCGATGATGGACGCGGTAAAGCCCTGATTTTCCTCCAAGGCGATGCCGTGCGCACGGAATTTGAGGATCATCAGGCGGAAGCGGTCGGCCTTGCGCCGAACGGGTGCAGGCACGTAGCCGCATTCCTCCATGATGCTCTGAATATGGCGGCGCGTCTCCGCGCTAACCCCTTTTTTGTTATTGATAACCAGAGACACCGCCGCCGGCGATACGCCGGCGATGGCCGCAATCTCTCGGATGGTCATGGCAATCACTCGCTGTCTGCTTTAAAATCGGCGTATCCCCTCATCAGCAGAGCGGCAACAGCTGCGCCGGGATCCAGCAGTTCACGCGACTGCTCACCGCGAATAGCCATTCGACCATGTTTGGCGAGCATTCCTTTTGTGTTTTCAAAGGCAGTCCATGCCGCCTGCGCCGCAAGGCGCGCAGCCTCTGCCTCCTCTATACCGCTGTTGATGGCGTTGTCCAATGCTTCGATGGCGGGATACAATCCGTCCAGGAAGGTTTTGTCGCCCAATTCGGCCTTGCCGCGGCTCTTAACCCCGTCAAAGTATGCCCGGAAAAACCCGACCTCCTGTTTGGCATTACACTGTTCGACGCCCTTGAACGTTTTTCCTGCATTCATTAGACCACTTGCCATCAAAGTTCCCATCGTGGAAGGAACCGCACTCGCCATCGCCTTTCCGGCAAGATACGCCGTCTTTCCGACATCGACGGCGGGTGCCTTGTTGACCGCATCTGCGGCAGCGCGGAAGCCATCGCTCATAGTCAGCCCCAAGTCGCTGTCGCCCACCACGCTGTCCAACTGGATGAGCCAATCGCGGTGATCGGCCATCACAACGGCCCAGCGCTCCATCAACGCGCGGAAATCGGCTGCATTCATGTCAACCCCTCCCTTCTCACAGTTGGAACTGCTTGAAGAACGGGGTATCGGCCGACGCGGAGAGATAGGTCTTCAGCTCGTCGTCCAGCCGGAGCAGCGAGATGGACGCACCCGCCATTTCCATGGAGGTTGCATATTCGCCCACATAGGTGTGGAACACTCTGATGCCCTTCTCGTCGAGAATCTGCTTTACGCGGCGGAACATAACATACTGTTCCTCCAGTGGTGTCGCGCCGAGGCCGTTGACAAGCACCGCCACCTCGTCGCCCGCGGCGTAAGGGATATCAGCCAGAATGGGGTTCATCATCTCGTCTACGATTTCGTCGGCAGGGCGCAGTTTGCCGCGGCGGATGCCTGGCTCGCCGTGAATACCCATGCCGATTTCCATTTCGTCCTCACCGATTTCAAAGCTGGGATGACCCACGCGCGGCACGGTGCAGGAGGTCAGCGCCACACCCATCGTGCGGACGTTGGCACAAGCCTTGAGCGCAACGCGCTTGACCTCGTCGAGCGTCAGTCCTGCCGCGGCAGCAGCGCCCGCGCATTTATACACGAAGAAGATGCCCGCCACGCCGCGGCGGTGATTCGGCTCGCCCTCGGCGGAAGGCGCGGCGGAGGCGACGTCCTCACCTGCGACGACGCTTTCCACGCGGATATCCTCTTCCATATCCGCCATTTCGGCTGCCATATCGAAGTTGAAAATATCGCCGTTATAGTTTCCGTAGATGTAGAGCACGCCCGCGCCTTGGTCGATCGCTTTGGTCACGGCAAGCATCTGCTCGGCGCTGGGAGACTGGAACACATCGCCGATGGAACAACCGTCGAGCATGCCTTCACCCACGTAGCCAAGGAACAGCGGGAGATGTCCGGAGCCGCCTCCGGTTGCAATGCCCACCTTGCCCGCGTGTTTGCGCTTGGAGACAAGGCAGTGAAGATCACCCTCAACGCACATCAATTCGTCAGGGTGAGCGGCATAAATGCCTTCCAGCATTTCGGGAATGAATGTTTCCGGTGCGTTGATAATTTTCTTCATCGCCTTGTCTCTCCTTCTATACGATAATGCTCTGATTTTTAGGGAAATCGGGGGAATATCCGTTTTGCGATACGCCGCCGCATGCAAAGTCTGACTTCGCTTCGCGGCGGTTTAAAGAAGTGTTTTAAGGGAAATCCGTATCAGATGATGCAGCCCTTTTTTATGATGATACAAGCGTAAAGTGCATTTTCACCCGTTGCCACGGTTGCATAGGCATTCTTAGCGCGGTCATAGAAAGCAAAGCGATCAATCGCTTCGCTCTTCGTGCCGGACTGATGCTTTTCAACGATTTCGGCAAACTCCGCCCAAATCGGCGGGTTTCCATCCATCGCGCCGGGCGCGGGCGCCATCACCGTGACGGGCGCCTCCACGAACTGATCCAGCGGGAACAGGGCAAGAATCGCGTCAAGCAGCTCCGTGCCGCGGTGCCCGTCGCAACGCACACAGCGCCTGCCCATGGATTGCGCAGGAAAATTGCAGTCGCCGATAACCAGCTCATCGCCATGCCCCATTTCGGCAAGGATTTTGAGCAGTTCCGGTGTGAGAATTGGAGAAATACCTTTCAGCATGGCGTTTTTCCCTCCCGTCGCTTACAGCTTGGGCAAAATGGCTTCCACATCCTCGTGCGGGCGCGGAATGACGTGCACGCTGACCAATTCGCCCACGCGCTTGGCCGCCGCGCCGCCCGCTTCCACAGCGGCCTTCACCGCGCCGACGTCGCCGCGAACCATCACCGTCACCAGACCGCCGCCCACATGAACCTTGCCGATGAGATGCACGTTTGCCGCCTTGACCATCGCGTCGGCCGCCTCGATCGAACCGACCAAACCCTTGGTTTCAACCATACCCAGCGCTTGCTTTTCCATTGTGATAACTCCTTTCGTTCTATGGCGGTAACGCCCTTTTTACTCGGTGACAGCGACCTTGGGGAGAATCTCCTCCACATCGCCATGGGGACGGGGGATGACGTGCACGCTGACCAATTCGCCCACGCGCTTGGCTGCAGCGCCGCCCGCTTCCACAGCGGCCTTCACCGCGCCGACGTCGCCGCGAACCATCACCGTCACCAGACCGCCGCCGACATGTTCCTTGCCAATCAGATGCACGTTCGCCGCTTTGACCATCGCGTCGGCTGCCTCAATCGAACCGACCAAACCCTTGGTTTCAATCATACCCAGCGCTTCCATCATGGTGAATATCTCCTTTTTCTTTGCTTTTTGATCTTATTTTCTGGATTTTGCTTTCTTGTTTTTTGATGCGCTTCTCCGCGCCGCCGTCATAGCAGCGCGCGAATGATGTCCATGTGCGGCGAGGGAATCACCACGCTGGAACTGATGAGCCCCTGCGTCTGCTCGCTTCCTTCCGCCGCCTGAACGGCAGCTTCTACCGCGGCGACCTCGCCGGTTACGATGACAAACGACTTACCACCCATGCCGCGCCCTAGACGAATCTCGATCAATTCCACGTCCGCTGCTTTGACGGCGGTATCCGCCGCACTGATCGAACTGGCCAGCGAGAAGGTTTCCATCACGCCCACGGCCAGCACCTGCTCGACCGGGCACGCGCCCGCCATAGCAGCCACAACGCGCTCGTCCACGTTGGCGATGACAAGACTGTCCACCAGTGCGCTTGCCGCGCTTTCTACGCCTGCCGCAACAGCAGAGCGTACCGCCGCAACCTCGCCGCTGACGACGATGATGTACTTGCCCGCACAAACCGTCTGCGCCGTCACAAGCTCCACCTGTGCCGTTTTGACCATCTGATCACCCGCTAGCACACCCAGCGGGATGCTGACCGTCTCCACCACGCCAATGGCGGTCATGCGCTTTCACCTCCTGCGACCTGTATCGCTTTTGCATCGACACGGGTGACGATGCCGTCAATCGGCGCGTGAATCCTTGCGCCCAGTGACTTTTCTGGAATCTCGGCGACCACGTCGCCCGCATGCACACGGTCGCCCGTGCGCACGACCGGCATGGCAGGCTTCCCCACATGCTGACGGAGCAGCAGCGTCACCGAGTCGGGCTGATAGCCCGTTTCGGTATAGGGAGCAGGCACGTCATAAGCACTCAAACCCATTCGGGCAATGAGGCGGTTGACCGGCACCCGCTTGTATGTGATAAAGGGGTCGGGGGTGATATCCATTTCCGGCTCGGGACGAAGACCGTTTTTGCTCAGCTCGCTTTTGTACAGCGCCATCACCTCGGAGGGGACAAGCCCCATGTGACAGGCATAATTCGTACAAACGCCGCAGCTGGAACATGCCAAAATGGTCTTGGGATCTCCCAGCAGCGCACCGTTTCCGGTGATGAGCGCGCGCATCGCCTTATGCGGCTGCACATTCAGCCCCAGCGCGTTGCGCGGGCACATCTGCGTGCATTGGCTGCACTGGCAGCACACGGCGCGCGCCACCTTCAGCATCCGCTCCGGGCTTTGGGTGCGGCGGACGATCAACGGATGTATCCGCCTGAGCAGCAGCAGACCGCCCGTGGTCTTGGTGATGGGCGCATCCCAGTCTTCCTCCAGTCTGCCCATGCAGGGACCGCCGACGATCAGAGCGAAGTTCTCTCGGCTTCCACTGAAACCGGAAAGTGCGATGACCTCGCGAATCGGAGAACCGATGGGCACCGTAACCGTGATGGGATGGGGAACCTCGCCGCCCACAGTCACATCCTTGCGGATGACGGGCGTTCCCTCTACGGCAGCGCTGATGTTGACCAGTGTTGCCACGTTGCTGACCACACAGCCCACATCGAGCGGCAGCTTTCCGCTGGGAACCACGCGCCCTGTGACCTCGAAGATGATGGATTTTTCGTCCCCGGAGGGATAATAGCTGTCCATCAGGTGCAGCGTGATATCGTTTCTGCCGCCGAGCGCCTGTTCCAGCGCATGTACAGCGTCGTGATAATGCGCCTTGGTGGCAATGACACCGCGAGCCGCGCCTGTGGCTTCCATGGCCAGCGCCACACCGCGCACGACGCGCTTTGCCTCGCGCTGCATCAGCAGCTGATCCACGCGCAGCAGCGGCTCGCATTCAGCGCCGTTGGCGATCACAAACTCAGCCTTGCCGTTGAGCTTGACGTGAGCGGGGAAGCCCGCGCCGCCCGCACCAACGACACCGGCGGCGCGAATCGATTCAACAATGTTCATAACCAACGCATCCTCTCGTGATCAGCAGATGCGGAAGTCTCCGTACAGCACGCAGCGGCGCAGGCGCGTGAAGGAACGCGCACTGGTCACGCCTTCGCCGGTCGGGGTGGCGATGGTCATCGTCGTATAGCCCTCTCCGTCGAAGCCCAAGCCGGAAAAGCTGGAGGAGTTCTTCACAAAAATCGTGGTATTGAGCTTACGCGCCGCCTTGCTCATGTTGTGCACGTTGCTCGAATGAATCATCGCGGAGTGCTTGCAGCCCCGCTCGGCGCGGTAGGCTTCTTCTATCGCTTCGTCGATATCGCGCACGCGCACGATTGCCAGCACCGGCATGAGCATTTCGGTGGTCACAAACGGGTGATTGCGATCGACCTCGGCGATGACCAGCCTCGGGTCGCCGGTGAAGCGAACGCCCGCGTCGCGCAGGATCACCGCCGCGTCGCGCCCGACGTACTTGCGGTTGATGACGTAGTGTCCGTCCTTATTGATGAGCGTGGTGCGCATCACCTTGTCGATGTCCTCGCCGGAAATGCGGAAGGCGCCGACCCGTTCCATTTCGCTCATCAGCCTGTCGGTGATGTTCGAGAAGGCGAAAACTTCCTTCTCCGCAATGCACAGAACGTTGTTATCAAACGCCGCGCCATCGACGATGCGTTTGGCCGCTTCGGGGATG
>QWCN01003205.1_pt1 | contig 19852 bp, 17 predicted proteins | sample 1972711 | NCBI WGS metagenome assembly QWCN01 (sample SAMN09866707, study PRJNA288562) | Human gut metagenome isolate term1_stool, whole genome shotgun sequencing... | isolation source: gut | host: Homo sapiens | place: USA: California
TGTTTTGCAGAGGAAAGATCGGAAGTCTATTGCGATTACTCCGTGCACCGCTGAACATCCCATGTCCTTTAAGGTTCCAGACAGGCTGTTGACCGATGGACAGTGCCGAATGATGATTAACGGAATACAGTTCATTCAGGCGTTGCTGGAGGCAAATGGTCTGGCAGCAGGAAAAGACCATCAATTTAAGGGGCGGTATGATGCTGAGAAAAATGCAGTTATCATTTCGCTCAAAAATGGTGAATAAAGTACTTTCTCGCCTAAAAGATGTACAACTTGACATCACGTCCATTTGGTCGTATAATACGTCCAAATGGACGTGACGAAAGGAGCCAATATTATGAGTGCCGGAATTTTAGATGGCTTTCAAACGATAATTCCAACAGCAGCAGCTGTCTTATCGGAAAAACGACAAATATTAAGGCTGACGCAACAAGAGGTTGCTGATCGCGCAAAAATAACATTACGTCAATATCAAAGGCTGGAATCTGGGGAAAGAAACATTTTGACTTCTTCTTTTGGCTACGATTTGGTGACAGGGGAAAACATCAATTTAAATGACGGCATGATGCCGAAAAAAGAGCAATATGGACAAATCTATGCCGAAAAGTTTATATCTGTAAGCTTGATATGCAAAGCGTTTTATGGTAAGATGGAAGCACAATAGGGAGAGTATACACTCCCGTTGAACCTGTTGCTGGGAAGTGAATGCTGATGGAAAACCAGCTTGCTTATGCGATAACTCAGACGAAATATAATTTGAGTGATGATAAGGCTGCTAAAAACAGCTTGTCACTAAAACTATATCGAATAAGCAGATAGGCTATACGAGGCTCAATTAGTTGAAAACCGATAACATAAGAATCCTAATAAGCAGTGGGGCATCTCTATGAATGAGCAATTGCTGAAAATGAATGGCTTATCGGTGGGAATTTTAGATGCACTATCATTTGAGTCGCATTTGGGAATTCCGTTGAAGAAGAACTTGCATTATTTTGATAAGGATTTGTTAATTGCTGAACTGATTTCGATGACTGAGTGGTTGGATGAACAGGAAATCCTTTCTAATATTGCGCTAGACTACAGGGTTAAGAGCTTGGATTCTATACTTTTGAAGTATGATCGTTACTATCCGAATCATCAGACACGAAAAGTGTTTAATGATATTCTGGGCTTCCGGGCTTTTTGTGATAGCTACGATCAAATATTAGAAGAAGAGTTTTCACCGTTCCGGATTGCTGATATGGCAAAAGGAAAGGCAGTGGATGATGGTTACAGGGGTGTCCATGTGTACTATCAGAAAAGTGGAAGACATTACCCCATAGAAATCCAATTTAATACGTTGTTTGATAGGCAATTAAATAACTGGCTTCACGATTATCTGTACAAAAAGAATTATCCCGTGGAAACAGGGAAGATAATGCGTGAAAAGTATGAAAATGGATTGATTCGGAATGAACATGAATTTAAGGAGGTGCTGAATAATGTGCTATTTGGTAGCAAAAGATCGTAATGCACATGGTTGTTTTGCTCTAAAAACGACGCATGGAAAGCATCTGGTGGAATTAAAAAGAGAATTGAACAGAGAGGTTGGATATAAGGGAGTACAGCTTGTAACAATCAGCAGGCCAACAGCGTATGGTGAGTATGCGCCTTACCACTTTGTGGATACAGAACAGGAATTTCAGACTCTTGTAAAGGGTCTTCGTCCATAAAAATGCTGTACGTGGGAGCGGTGTATTTCAGTTCAGGCAATTGGTGTGTGCTGGAATAATACCATCTGTAGTCAGGTTAAGACCCGAATTATGAATAAGAAGATAAGCCCTACAAGGCTCAAATTGGTGTATGAACCGATTGAAAGCCTTGTAGGGCTTTTTTTACAAAAATTTTTGTTCCTTACTTGACAACCGCATAGGGTCAACCAAGAAAACCTACGATAACTAAATGGTTTTGACAGCTTGAGTTGTCCTTCAAAAGTTTTATTTGTTGAAAAGACTGTAAGAAGCGGGAAATCCTGGGGTTATATGTAGGCGGTTTTTGGAAGCTCTGTTTTGACCCACAAAAGGAGCAGCAAATAAAGATTGAAGGAGAGTTCAAGCCTACGGTGGATTGCCTTTGTGCGACCCGCCGTAGGCTTATTGCTGTTTTATAAAGAGAAAAATGAGGAGAATACCGCTAATATCTATGGTCCTCGTGAATTCACCCCTAACGAAGTCCTGACTGCCTGTGGAAATTGGGGTGCAAACGGTCTGAATACTTGGGCTCTTCCCAGCGAGTGCAATGGTAAAATCGACACGAGCAAATACACTCATGGCGGTAAGGTGCAGGCGACTGTATTCAGTGCAGTCAAAGCAAGTATTGACAATAACCTTCCCATCATTATTCGACTCAACAGTAGCAATACCCTCCAAATCTTGTTATTGACTTACGGTCTATGACAAGGTATCGGGGTTTTGTATCTTCCACGGGAGCCGTCGTTATCGTACCCGAAGAAAACGAAAAATCCGAACCCCTCTCCAATCGGAAACAGGTTCGGATTTTTCTTGTTTGGTGGACCTAGAGGGATTCGAACCCTTGACCTCTCGGATGCGAACCGAACGCTCTCCCAGCTGAGCTATAGGCCCATATTTAGGGGCGTGACTCGATTGGGCGACCAACCGACATACTCCCCGTTTGAATGCCCACAACTCTGTGGGGCACAAAAGCGATACGCTTGCACTCTCAACTGAGCTACGAGCCCACAAAAAAGCACCCAATTTCGAATGGGGGCAAATGAGCTATAACACCAGATCGGGAATGCAACGCTTGCACTCCCAGCTGAGCTATAGACCCATGATGTGACGCTGATAGTGTACCGCGTTTTGGGGCGTTTGTCAAGCAATTTCGGAGAGCACAAGCGAGGACTTACAAGCGGCCAAGCTGCCAGAAAGCTACGGCGCTGGCGGCGGCTACGTTGAGGGAATCTACCCCGTGGGACATAGGAATCTTTACGGTGTAATCGCAGGCGGCGATGGTACTATTGGCCAGCCCGTCACCCTCGGTGCCCAGCACGATGGCAAGTTTCGGCTCAGCGGCAAGGGCGGCATCGTCGATGCTGACCGAGCGGTCGCTCAGTGCCATGGCAGCGGTCTTGAAGCCCAGCGCGTGGAGCTGGGCACTGCCGTTTTCCGGCCAGTCGGCAGGGCAGGTGCCGATCTGCGCCCACGGCACCTGAAACACGGTGCCCATGCTCACCCGCACCGCGCGGCGGCACAGCGGGTCGCAGCAGGAGGGGGTAATGAGCACTGCGTCCATGTTCAGCGCTGCGGCGCTGCGGAAGATAGCGCCTACGTTGGTGGAATCTACGATGCCTTCCAGCACAGCCACCCGGCGGGCATGGGCGCAAACCTGCTCCACCGTGCGGGGCGCAGGACGGCGGAAGGCGCACAGCACGCCCCGGGTCAGCGCAAAGCCGGTAAGCTGTGCCAGTAGCTCCCGGTCAGCGGTATACACCGGCACATCGCCGCAGCGGGTCAAAATCTCCTGTGCCGGGCCGGTGATCTGCTTGCGCTCCATCAGCAGGGAAAGAGGCAGGTATCCGGCGTCCAGCGCCCGGGCGATCACCTTGGGGCTTTCGGCGATAAAGATGCCCTTTTCCGGCTCCAGCCGGTTACGCAGCTGCGCCTGCGTGAGCCGGGCGTAGATGTCCAGCTCCGGGGCGGTAAGGTCGGTGATCTCATGAATGACAGGCATGGAAAGGCTCCTTTGAAATGAAGTTTTTTCTATTGTAGCACAAGCCGGGCCGGAATGCAAAATCCCCGCTGCACACAGAGCACAGCAGGGATTTGAATGCGGAATGTTACTCAGAGCGCAGCGCCTTGACGGGGTTGCTCTTTGCGGCGCTGCGGGCGGGGATCAGGCCGCCCAGCATGGTAAGCAGGGTGGCCAGAACGATCAGGATCAGCGCGGCCTGCGGCGGCAACGAGGCTACCACGTTCACATCGCCCGCGATGTGATGAATCAGCACATTGCCGGGGATGAGCAGCAGCAGGCAGAGCACCACGCCCATCACGCCGGAACACAGACCGATGATAAAGGTCTCGGCGTTGAACACCTGCGAGACGTTGTGCTTGGAGGCGCCGATGGCGCGCAGAATGCCGATCTCCTTGCGGCGCTCCAGCACGCTGATATAGGTAATGACGCCGATCATGATGGAGGACACCACCAGCGAGATCGCCACAAAGGCCACCAGCACATTGCTGACCATGCCCACGATCTCGGTGACAGAGTTCATCAGAGTGCCCACCATATCGGTATAGTGGATCACCTTGTCCTCTTCGCCCTGCTGCCGCATGGAGGCGTTGTAGGCGTCCAGCTCGTTTACCACCTGCGCCTTGGTATCAAAGCTGTTGGGGTAGATATAGATGGCATCGGGCTTTGCGTAGTCCACATAGCCGAGGTCGTCCAAAATCTTTTCGTAGCTGGAAGCGGAGGAGAGTAGGGTGCTTTTGATCATCTCGGTCAGGTCGGAGCCGGTCATGTTGATCTGAATAGCCTGCTGGAACACAGCGGGGTCGATCTTGAGTGCACTTTCCACCTGCGTGCTCAGCTGCGCAATATTGCTCTGGATGGCCTGCGCGATCTTCTGCTCCAGCTGCCCGGCCAGCTTCTGGATGGCGGGACCCATCTGCTCCTGCAAAGCGGCGGTGAGCTGGGTCTGCAGCGCCTCGCCCAGCTGGACGGAGTAGGTCTCCATCACGGTCTGCAGATTTTGCTGGAGGGTATCGGCAAACTGCTCCTCCAGCCCGGAGGTGTCCAGCAGGTCACCCATGGATTCGGCAAGCAGCGTCTGGAAGGCCTCGGTCTGCATATAGGAGGAAAAACCGATCTTATCCAGATTCAACAGGCCGTTGCTGATGAGATAGCGCTTGTAGCCGTTCAGGATCTTTTTCATCAGCGTCTGTAAGCCGTCCTGAGAGATATTCAGCTCTACGCCGTCGAACAGCTCGCCCATGTCCATCTCCATGTCCGGCAGCGGCAGCCCGCTGAGGTCCAGCTTGAAGCTGGAAGGGTCGATGAGGGTGGCAAGATCGAAGGAATCGTCGGTCAGGTCGAATGCGCCGTCCAGATCAAAGTGCAGGGCGCTGGTGTCGAACTGGAAAGCGTCCTTGAGGGCGTCCGTGTCCACCGAGAACAGAGAGGCGATATCCAGCATGCTGTTGCCGGCAGCATCGAAGGGCTCGCCGGTCAGCACGTTGATGTCCGGGTCTGCCAGCTGCTGGCGCACGATCTCGCTGTTGGCCGCCTGATCAATGACGTAATAGGTCAGGTCGTGCAGGTAGTCCAGACCGCTGTGCAGGATAGTGGAGGTGGCGTCTGCCTTGGGCTGCACGATGCCGACAATGGTCAGCTCCTCGCTGTCGGCCACCAGCTGCTGCATGTAAGCTTCATCATTCAGCTTGCTCAGCCAGATATTGTGCTCAGTGTCGTAGACATAGCAGTCGGCCTTGTTGACAAGCTTGAAGGTCATGCCCAGAAAATCGTCATAGGTATAGGTGCCGTAGTCCGTGGGCAGGTCGATCTTCTGGTTCTGCGCATACTGCTGTAAGATCTTGTCCAGCTCGGCCTGATCCCGCAGACCCATGGCGTACAGCGCATAGTCCGAAACGCTACCGTCCGCGTTCAGGGTCAGCACCAGCTCGTTGTACTTTTCCGGCCAGCGGCCGGCCTTGACATCATACTGATCCTCGTACAGGGCGGGGGTCTCGGCCATTTCGCAGAACACATAGGGGCTGGCCATGGAGGTCATAAGGCTGGTCACCGAGGTGTTCTCACTGGCGATATCGGAAAAGGTGGTGTCCGGGTTCAGCTTCTGCACGGTGCCGTCCGGGTTCTGGCGGTAGATCAGCGGATCAGGGGTGTAGGTGTATTCCACCGTGGCGTTGTCTCGGATGGTACAGGCGTCACTGTCCAGATATGCCTTCAGCGAGCGCAGATCGTTGCTGGCAGCGCCGATGTTCAGTTGAGACAGCAGCTGTCTCACCGTGACCATGCCCTCCGGCGCGGAGGAGGAGCCGGACGAGACGCTGGTGTAGGTGTCCGGGTCCATCATGCTGGCCAGATCTACGCCGGTGCTGCTGATCTGCAGCGGGTAGGCGGCCAGCGTGGATTTTTCCATGTTGCTGATATAGCGGCTCACACCGTTGGAAAGGGAAAGGATCAGCGCAATGCCGATGATACCGATGGAACCGGCAAAGGCGGTGAGCAGGGTGCGTGCCTTTTTGGTGAGCAGATTGTTGAAACTGAGGGAAAGGGAGGTGAGCAGGGACATGGAGGAGTGCCCCATGTTCCGGTGCACGGGGGCTGCGGCAGCAGCCTCGTCCTCGGGTTCGTAGGGCATGGTGTCGGAGCGGATCACGCCGTCCTTCAGCTTTACGATGCGGGTGGCGTAGCGCTCGGCAAGCTCCGGGTTGTGGGTGACCATGACCACCAGACGGTCCCGCGCCACTTCCTTGAGCAGTTCCATCACCTGAATGCTGGTCTCGCTGTCCAGTGCGCCGGTGGGCTCATCGGCCAGAAGGATGTCGGGGTTGTTCACCAGCGCACGGGCAATGGCCACGCGCTGCATCTGCCCGCCGGACATCTCGCCGGGGTGCTTGTGCAGCTGGTTGCCCAGCCCCACCTGCTCCAGCGCAGCGGCGGCACGGCGGCGGCGCTCGGCCTTGGAAACGCCTGAGATGGTCAGTGCCAGCTCTACGTTGCCCAGCACGGTCTGGTGGGGGATCAGGTTATAGCTCTGGAACACAAAGCCGATGGTGTGGTTCCGGTAGGAGTCCCAGTCGCGGTCGGTGTATTTTTTTGTGGAGATGCCGTTGATGACCAGATCGCCGCTGTCGTAGCGATCCAGACCGCCGATGATGTTCAGCAGGGTGGTCTTGCCGGAGCCGCTGGGGCCAAGAATGGCCACAAATTCGTTGTCCCGCAGGTTCAGACTGACGTTGTTCAGTGCGTGCTGCACCAGCTCGCCGGTCTTGTATTCTTTGTTAATCTGTTTAAGTTTGAGCATAGATGTGCCTTTCCGGTACTGCGCCGCCGGGCGCTGCTGCCTGGGATTTAAAAGTAGGAAACATTTGCAGACAATATCTAATTTAGTTTAGCAAATAAAAATGAAGAAACCGTGAAATCACCTGCGGAACGGATGAAGCTGCGGCACTTTTGCGTCTGGGCAGCGGTCTGGCCGGAAGGATGGGGCAAAAAAAGAAAAGCGGGAAAAGATACCGGTTGAATTTACAAGCTGAACGTGATATTCTAAAGCTGACAGACAGGCTGCGCCGGAAAAAACGGCGTTATATTACCTGAAAGGCTGTCGGAACAACACTTCTTTAGGATTGTAACAGTTTCTCCTGCTTTATACAATTATACAATAATAAAAGGATAAACAAGGCAGAAAAAATTTGGCCCTTGTAGTAAGGAGGAACTGAAATGGAACGTACATTTTCACCTATGATCCGGCAGTATTCTGCCATTGATGGTTTGCAGCAGGCGTATACGCTGGTGTATGCCATGGAGGTAGAGGGCACACAAGGCTGTCGGCTGACCCTGTGCCAGATCGGCAGCCGACAGCAGATCGTCAGTCAGCATGTTGCGGCAGCGCCGGAGTTCTGTTACCGGCTCCTGCGCTACTTGTGTGAAAATGGAGTTCAGCCGGAGCTCTGGCGGGATGCGGTCACAGACCTGACAGCTGCCGGGCTGGTAGGCGAGAAAGGCGGCGCATGGCGTGAACAGTGAGCGAACAGCCCAACTGCAAGTCGCCCTTGCAAGCTATGATCTGAAAGAACTGCGTGTCCAGAAGCGTTATTTGCAGGAGCAGGGAACCGCCATTGACTGCACCTGCTTTTGCAGCGGCGAAAAGCTGCTGGCACAGCTGCGGCAGGGTGTCCGTTATGATGCCGTGGTGCTTTGCAGCGAGCTGACGGATCTGCCTGCGGAGCAATTTGTCCGGCAGTTTTATCAGCTGAAGGAGCGGCCGATGCTTCTGATACAGAGCCATGGCCGCAGCAGCGGCACGGCGTTGCAAAAGCTCCGCGAGGGGTGCTACTGCGTAGAGGGCACCGAGCTGAAAAGGCTGTTGTGGCAGCTTTACCGGATGCCCGGGCGGCAGAACCGGCAGCTGGAGCAGCGGTGCAGCCAGCTGTATGCGGCGTGGGGCATCCCGCAGGGGGATGTCAACGCCGGATATCTATCCTGCGCGGTCGGCATCGCATGCAGCACCAGCCAGAAGCTGGCGATCCGCAAGGAGATCTTGCAGGCGGTGAGCGAGCAGTTTAATACATCGGTCGCTGCAGTGGAAAGCGGCATCCGCCGGATGGTGGATCAGCTGGAGGAAAAGCCGCCTCTTGCGTGGCTGGCGTTTAAGGCCGATACAAGGCTGGGCAGCGGCAAACCTACCACTGGCAAGCTGATCTACGCGGTCAGGGACGTTGTGTTGCGGCAAAAAGTGCCATCCACCCGCCTGTAAGGCTTGCATACGGCTTTGGAACACGGCGGCGTTCCTTTAGAAAAATGGCATCGCCCGGGGAGGCAGAGCAATGGAGCAGCAAAAGACAGAAACGCGGTCTATCACCGCAGAGCAGCGCAAGCGGGTCGAGGAGGTCTGCTTCCGTTCGCTGGCGCTGATCGGACGCAACTGTGAATATCTGGAGCAGCATTTTGACCGCACCGGTGCAGACACGTCTACCCGGCAGGCGGTGGCAGATATCGACACCGCTGCCATACAGCTGGACCGCACCCTCAGCGAGGCAATCACCCTGCTGGAGTTTCTGCACGAGGACACAAAGCCGCAGCTGTACCCCATTGACCTGTGTGAGCTTTTGCAGCAGGTGGCGGCGCAGTCTGATATGATCCGGGCGCAGCTTGGGGTGGATATCCGGCTGGATTACGGCGGGTGTACTGCCTGTTGCGTAATGGCAGACCGCAGAGATGCGGAGCTGCTGTGCCTGCATCTGCTCTCCAATGCCCTGCGCGCCAGCCGGGAGGGCGGCAGCGTCTGTATCGCGCTGCGCCGCACCGAGAGCGACTGGCAGCTGACCGTCACCGACGATGGCTGCGGTCTGCCCGGTGAGGATGTACAGGCAGCGCTGGAAAACCGCCGCAGCTTTCTGGGCGGGGCGCAGCTGGGACTGCTGCTCTGCCGGGAGTGCTGCCGCCGGATGGACTGGAGCTTACAGCTGGAGCCTGCGCCCGAAAAGGGCACACAGGCTGTGGTGAGCATTCCGCTGTACACGGGCGAAAGCCGCCCCGATGGCACGGTGGAGCTGCGCACCAGCTCGGAGACCGAGCAGGAGCAGCGCAAGTATCATCTGCGTGCCATGCTGGTGCGGGAGATGCGCACCATGCCGGAGCGCGGCGACCCGGAAGACGAATTTTGATAAGGTGGCAAGGCCGCTGCACAGCGTTTTGTGCGGCGGCCTTGTTATTTTGCGCCCGGTGCTTTCCTGCAAGCGCAAAGCATGGTATACTGAATGCTGAAAACAAAAGCTTGGAGGAGCAACAATGACAAACAAGAAGCTGAACTACCCTGCAATTGCCAAGGAGATGGCCATCCTGACCGGGGCCGTTGCCATTATTGCGGCGGCGGTCTATTTTTTTCTGGTGCCCAGTCATACATCCGTCAGCAGTATTTCCGGCCTTGGCATCGTGCTTTCTAATTTTGTGCCGCTGCCGCTTTCGGCTATTACTATGGTGCTGAACATCGTGCTGCTCATCATCGGGTTTTTTACCTGCGGCAGGGAGTTTGGCGCAAAAACCGTGTATACCAGCGTGATGCTGCCGGTGTTTCTGGGGCTTTTCGAGCGGCTGTTCCCGGATTTTGGCTCCATGACCGATAGTCAGGAACTGGATGTGCTGTGCTATATTCTGGTGGTCAGCGTGGGTCTGAGCATCCTGTTCAACCGCAACGCATCCTCCGGCGGGCTGGATATCGTGGCAAAGATCATGAACAAGTACCTGCACATGGAGCTGGGCAAGGCAATGTCCCTTTCGGGCATGTGCGTGGCACTCTCTGCCGCCCTTGTCTACGATAAAAAGACCGTGGTGCTGAGCATTCTTGGCACCTATTTCAACGGCATCGTGCTGGACCATTTCATCTTCGATAACAGCATCAAGCGCCGGGTGTGCATCATTACCGAGAAGGAGGAGGCGCTGCGGCAGTTCATCATCAACGACCTGCACAGCGGTGCCACCATGTACGAGGCCATCGGTGCATATAACTTTGAAAAGCACAACGAGATCATTACCATCGTGGACAAAAACGAGTATCAGAAGCTGATGAACTTTATCAACCGCGAGGACCCAAAGGCCTTTGTTACGATTTATAATGTGTCCAGTATGCACTACCAGCCTAAGCGCTGAGCGGCACAGGATAAAGGGCACAAAAGCTGTGCCCGGGGCTTTTCCGCAGCGGAAAACCGTGGTAAAATAAGAAAAAACGGAAAGGGAATAACAGCCATGGACATCAGACTGGTTTGCAGCGATATTGACGGTACGCTGCTGCAATACGGCAAAAAGGAACTGGAGGGCGAGATATTCGACCAGATCCGGGCGCTGCATCAGCGGGGCATCTGGTTCTGCCCGGCCTCCGGGCGGCAGTATACCAGCCTGCGCAAACTCTTTGCACCGGTGGCAGACTGCTGCGTGTTTATCTGCGAAAACGGCGGCACCATCTTTAAAGAAGAACAGTGCATCGCCAAAAATCCCATGCCGCGGGCGCTGGCAGAGGAAATTGCCAACGATATGTGGACCCGCAGCGAGGGGCAGGGCGAGGTGATGCTCTCCGGCCAGAACACCGCCTACCTGATGGAGCGCGGTCTTGGCATGCTGCAGCGGGTGCAGTTCGTGGGCAACCACTACCAGATCATTCACAGCCCCGCCGAGGTGCCGGAGGACATCACCAAGGTGTCGGTGTACCTGCACGAGGGCGTGGAAAACTATGTGGAGCGCTTTGTGCCCCGCTGGAAGCAGGCCAACTGCGCTGTGGCGGGGCCGTACTGGATCGATACCACCTTTGCCAACAAGGGCATCGGGGTGCAGTGCGTGTGCAGCATCCTTGGCATCGACCCCGCACAGGTCATGGCTTTTGGCGATAACTACAACGACGAGACCATGCTGGACGTGGTGGGCGTGCCCTACATTATGAACAACGCCGCCGCTCCGCTGCGGGCAAAATACAAAAACCACACTCCCCGCCCGGAGGATGTGCTGGCGCAGCTGCTGGCACAGCAGCCGTAAAGGGGGCGAGCCCATGGACCGCAAGGGCTTGGAACAGCTCATTTTTGATACTTACAGCGTAGAGCCGGACTATCCGTGGATGGACACCCCGGAGTCGGCGGTGTTCCGCCATGCAGCAAACCGCAAGTGGTTTGCACTGGTCACCACCGTGGCCAAAAGCAAGCTGGGTCTGCCCAGGCAGCAGCCGGTGGATATCGTGAACCTGAAATGTGACCCCATCCTCATCGGCTCCCTGCGGGCAGAACCGGGCTTTTACCCGGCCTACCACATGAACAAGGAAAACTGGATCACCGCCGCGCTGGACGGCAGCGCCACAGAGGATAAGCTCCGTCTGGTGTTGGATATGAGCTACACCGCCACCGCACCCAAGTTGCGCAAAAAGAAAGCTTGACCGCAGCAAAATAAGGGCGGGCGCTGCAATTGCTGCCCGCTCTCATTCGTATTCAGAGTAAAGGGACTGCATTTTGCAAAAGGAGGAAGCTATGGCTATTTTTGAAAAGACCATCCGCAACCAGAACTTCGATACCCTGCTCCGCAAGCTGGAACACGCCATCCCGGACAGCAGCTGGTCGGCAGAGCTGGAAGCCGGCAGCGATTTCAAGGAGGGCAGCGCCCGGTGCAGCGTGCGGGTGTTTGAGCGGTACAGTATGGTGGGTGGCAACCGCCTTAGCCTGACGCTGACCCTGTTCCAGAACGGGGACGAGCCTATCCGACTGTCGGCCATTGCAGCGGGCGGCAGTCAGGCGGTGTTCTTTAAAATGAACACCCTCGGCGAAGATGCCTTTCTGAAGGACGTAAAGCAGCTGCTGGAAGAAATTTTGGAGGGGTAATATGTTTTATACTGGGTTTGACGCATTTTTCAGCATCCTGTTCCCGCTGGTGTTTCTGGTGGTGCTGGGCATGATCCTGTTTACCGTGGTGAGCAACCTGCGCACATGGGGCAAAAATAATGCGTCCCCGCGCCTTACCGTCCCGGCTACTGTGGTGGCCAAGCGGACGAACGTTTCCCGCCATCATACGGACAATACGATGTCGCATACGTTCACTACCTATTATGCCACCTTTCAGGTAGAAAGCGGTGACCGCATGGAACTGGAAGTAGATGGTTCGGATTACGGAATGCTTGTCGAGGGCGATACCGGAAAGCTGAGCTTTCAGGGCACGCGTTATCTGGGGTTTGAACGGAAAGACGGGTGACTGATATGCAGCAAAAGCATTCAAGCGTGCCGGAGATCGTGGGCAGAAGCCTGTTTTATACGCTGACGAATTATCTGCTTATCAGCATGGAACTGTCCTTCCGTGCGCAGTGGTTTTCGGTCTTGTTCTCGGCGGCGCTTGTATGGTGCAATATGGAGTATTGGAACGCCATTTACAGGCTGACCGGCAAAAAGCTTGCCGCATGGGTCTTGTGGGGCGTCTGCATTGCTGTAAGCACAGGCATTGCGTATTTTGCGGGGTATATCCAAGGGATGCTTGTTCCGCTTACAATATAATAAACGCGTTGCTGCGCGGTATTTTTGAAGAAATCGCAGAAGCTGTGACAAAAGTATTATTCTTTTGTGAATTTTAGCACTCTACGCTTGACAGTGCTAAATAATTGTGCTATAACAGTGGCGTGCTCAGGAGGAAGGGCAAAAGGAGAGCCGCAAGGTTCCCCGGAAAGCCTTTCCGAATGGACGCTTCAAAGTTTTTGCCCCGACCCGAACGCCGGGATTGGAGGTATGTTTTATGTTTATGCCGACTGTTTTTCATGAGAACCTGTTCGATGATCTCTTTGATCCGTTCTGGAACGAGGGTGCACTGGAGCGTGCGATGAACCGCGAAGCCCGCGACACCTTTGGTAAGCGCGGTGCAAACATGATGAAGACCGATGTCAAGCAGACGGACAACGGCTACGAAGTGGACGTTGACCTGCCGGGCTGCAAGAAGGAAGACGTTCAGATGGATCTGAACGACGGCTACCTGACTATTCAGGCAGTGCGCAGCCACAGCAATGACGAAAAGGACAACAAGGGTCGCTACGTGCGGCGCGAGACCTTCTCCGGCAGCTGCGCCCGCAGCTTCTATGTGGGCGAGGTGAAGAAGGAGGACATCCATGCAAAGTTTGAGGATGGTGTCCTGCACATCCAGCTGCCCGCTCCTCAGCAGACAAAGGCTCTGCCTGAGAACCCGAATTTGATCGAGATCGAGTAAATGCCGACCGTGTGCGCCAAGGCATAACGTATATAGGATGCCCCCGGAGAGCTGCAAGGCCCTCCGGGGGCATTTTTTGTGTACAGGCTTTCGATGACGGAGAGGGGAGAAAGTACCTGTTTTTGCCAGAAAACTTTATTTTTCTACCATTTCGTGGTATCCTTATAAGGCGCACGCAATACAGGCCTGCGGCTGCACTGGCAGCGGCTGCGGACTGCGCGCGGCAAAAAAAGAACGTATAGAAGAGAAAAGGGGGATAAAAGTCATGGGCGAATTTGCCTTTCAGACTTTACGGGAAAGTATCACCTCTGCCATCAGGAGCAAGATCCTTACCGGGGAATTACAGCCGGGCGTAAAGCTGGCCGAGCAGAAACTGGCCGAGGAGTTCGGCTCCAGCCGGGCACCCATCCGGGAGGCGTTGCGGCAGCTGGAACAGGAGGGCATGGTTGAATATTCGCGCAATGTAGGCTGCTCGGTGCGCCGGGTAAAGCCGGAGGACGCCTACGAGATCTACCTGCTGCGGGCAAATCTGGAAATGACGGCACTGCGCTATTTTGATTGCAAATTCCTGGAGGAGGATCTGCGTACCCTGCGCGGCATTCTGGAGGAGATGCGCAATGTCCGGCCGGGGGATCTTTCGCAGATCGTGGAGAACGACAACCGCTTCCATGCGGTCATCGTGCAGCGGGCAGGGCTGCCCAGACTGCTGAAATTCTGGGACGACCTGAACTACGGCAACCTGCTTGTTGGGGCGAACAGCGGCTCTAACCACGAGACACTGGCGCAGCGGCAGAACGGCATTCACACCAAGCTGTATGAGGCGCTGGCAAGCGGCGACACCGAGGTTGCCTGCCGCGCCGTCTACGCCCACTACATGGAGCCTATGGAGCGGATGCGCAGCGCGAACAGCGCCGTACAGGTAGCGGACGAAGCAGCAAAATAAGGGGAATTTGGCTGACCGTCTAAATTTTGACCAATCATTTTATGGAAATTGCAGATTGTCTACAATCTGCAATTATGCTATACTATCAAAGTGATCGGTCGAGTACTGCTGTATTTTTGGTAAAAATTGCGAAACGTATGCGGAACCTCGGCCTTCTTACAGGAACTTCCGCCCTGTGTGGAAAAGAAAGAGAGGAATTGTCCGCATGTCTAACAAAGAAAAAGCTACAAAGATCTCGTGGCTTACCCTTGCCTTCATGGCCTTTTCTACGGTCTGGGGCTTCGGCAACATTACCAACGGCTTTGTGTACTTTAACGGTCCGCAGGTCATCTTCAGCTGGATCTTTATGTTTGTCCTGTACTTCATCCCCTATGCGCTGATGGTGGGTGAGCTGGGCTCTGCCTTTAAAAACGAGGGCGGCGGCGTCAGCTCCTGGCTGCACCAGACCACCAACGCCAAGCTGGCCTACTACGCCGGCTGGACCTACTGGGCCTGCCACATCACCTACATCGCCAGCAAGGGCAGCGGCTTTTTGAAGGCGCTGAGCTGGGCCGTTTTCCGCAATGCGGAGACCTACGATTCCTTCCCCACCCGCTACATCCAGCTGGCTACCTTCTGCATTCTGCTGCTGGGCTGCTACATTGCAAGTCTGGGTCTGAACCCCCTGAAAAAGCTGCTGACCGCCGCAGGCACCTGCACCTTCGTCATGTCCCTGCTGTACATCGTGATGATGTTTGCTGCCCCGGCCATCAACCCCACGGCAGAGTACGTCCACGCCAACCTGAGCTTCAGCAGCCTCATCCCCAACTTCAACGTCACCTACTTTACTTCTCTGTCCATTCTGGTGTTCGCTGTGGGCGGCTGCGAGAAGATCTCTCCCTACGTCAATAAGGTCGAGAACCCCAGTAAGGGCTTCCCCCGCGGCATGATCACGCTGGCCGTCATGGTGGTCACCTGCGCTATTCTGGGCACGCTGGCCATGAGCCGCATGTTCGACCCCGCCATCATCAATGCCAGCGCCGAAAGCTTCAACGCCTATGCGGCCAACAGTTCCTACTGGGCTTTCCAGAAGCTGGGTCAGTACTACCATGTGGGCGATCTGTTCATGATCATCTACGCCCTGTGCAACGTCATCAGCCAGCTCGCCGTGCTGATCTTGAGCATCGACGCACCGCTGCGTATGCTGCTGGATAACGAGCACACCAAGCAGTTCATCCCGCAGGCTCTGCACAAGGTCAACGCCCACGGCGTGCACAGCAACGGCATCAAGATGGTGGCGGTGCTGTCCGGCTCCATCATTCTGGCACAGTCCTTCGTGCCCGGTGCAGCTGCCGTTCTGCGCCAGCTGACCAAGCTGAACTCTGTGTGCATGCCCATGCGCTATCTGTGGGTGTTTGCCGCCTACATCGCCCTGCGCAACGCCTACGATACCATCCCTGCCGAGTACCGCTTTGTCAAGAATCAGGCCGTGGCCAAGTTCTTCGGCGGCTGGTGCTTTGCCGTTACCGCCGTGTGCTGCGTGCTGGGTATGTATGATAAGGACCCCTTCACCTTTGCACTGAACGTTATCACCCCCGTGGTGCTGACCGTGCTGGGATTCATTCTGCCCGCCCTTGCAAAGCGCGAGCAGACCGCTGTTAAAAAGTAACCTGAATATGCTTAAAAAGGGCCGGTCAGCACTGACCGGCTCTTTTCAGATACACCCAAGGAGGTTTATTTTTATGATCGCATCCGAAGTCCGTGAAATGCTGTCCTTCATCGACGGCAACCCCACCGCATACCACACCACCGCCGCTGTGCGGGATATCCTGTTGAAAGCAGGCTTTGCCGAGCTGCTGGAAAGCCGCAAGTGGGCGCTGGAACCCGGCAAGGACTACTTTGTCTGCCGCAACGGTTCCAGCATCATCGCCTTCCGCATGGGCGACCAGCTGGAAAATTACAGCTTCAACGTTGCCGCCGCCCATACGGATTCTCCCTGCTTCCGTATCAAGGAGAACGCCGAGATCCACATGGGGCAGAACTACACCAAGCTGAACACCGAGGGCTACGGCGGCATGATCTGCGCCACATGGATGGATCGTCCGCTGTCTGTGGCGGGCCGTGTGCTGGTGCAGGAGAACGGCGCTATCGTATCCCGTCTGGTGGCACTGGACCGCGACCTGCTGATGATCCCCAGCGTTGCCATCCACATGAACCGCGAGGTCAACGATAAGGCTTCCTTCAACAAGCAGGTGGATATGCTGCCTGTGCTGGGCGGCGCCTGCGAGGAGGGCGCGCTGAAAAAGCTGATCGCAGAGGAGCTGCAGGTGTCCGAGGAGCAGATCCTTGGCAGCGATTTGTTCCTCTATGTGCGGGAAAAGGCCACCGTCTGGGGCTGCAACGAGGAGTTCATCTCCTGCGGCCGTCTGGACGACCAGCAGTGCGTCTACGGTATCCTGAAAGGTCTGCTGACCGCAAAGAACGCCCGTTCCATCGGCGTGGCGGCCTTCTTTGATAACGAGGAAGTGGGCTCCGGCACCAAGCAGGGCGCAGCTTCCACCTTCCTGTACGATGTGCTGCACCGCATTGCCCAGAGCCTTGGCGGCAACGACGAGGACTTCCACCGCGCGGTGGCTTCCAGCTTTATGGTCAGCGCCGACAACGCCCACGCCGTGCACCCCAACCACCCGGAGCACACCGATGTGAACAACTGCACCTACATGAACAAGGGCGTGGTCATCAAGACCCACGCCGGTCAGAAGTACACCAGCGACGGCATGAGCGTTGCCGCCGCCCGGGAGCTGGCTGCCCGCGCCGGTGTGCCGCTGCAATACTTTGCAAACCGCTCCGATAAGGTGGGCGGTAGCACGCTGGGCAATCTGGCGATGGCACAGGTGTCCATGAATTGCGTGGACATCGGCCTACCCCAGCTGGCGATGCACTCCTGCTACGAGACCGCCGGCGCAGAGGACACCCTCTCGCTCATCAAACTGATGCAGGAGCTGTACAGCAGCCACTTTGAAGAGACTGCTTTCGGCACCCTTTCCATCAGCAAATAAACCGATAAAAGCAAAAAAAGACTGCTGTGCGCTGTTTTGCACGGCAGTCCTTTTTGTGTAAAAGTTGATTTTCCGTGGCCGGTTAAGCCCGGATATAGAAATCCGACGGTAGTTGTGGTAAAATAAGGCATCCGGGAGCGCCGGGCGCTCCGCTGCAATATCAAAAATGGAGGTTTTCTATGAAAAAGACCTATCGCTCGCTCTTTTGTCTGCTTGCGGTGCTGCTGCTCAGCGTCAGCGTGCTGCCCTCTGCTTCGGCGCTGTTTTCCAAGAAGCTCTACTATTATGGTGTAGTAGAGGGTGTCAGCCGCACCGTGGAAGGCAAGGTGGAGTCCATTCTGGTGACTGCGGAAGAGCAGGAGACCTATCAGATGATCGTTACCGACAGCACCGTCTGGCAGGACCATGACGAAAAGACCACCTCCGACCCCGCTACCCTTGCGGTAGGCGAGCAGATCTGCGTGGTGCACGACCCGGCTGTGATGATGTCGCTGCCGCCGCAGTCGGTGGCGTATACCGTCATCCGCAACTTCCCCGCAGGCACGGATCTGGAACAGGAAGCACGGGATGCCGCCTGCCCGGTGAAAAAGTTCTTCGCCGACACTCGCAAGGCCATTTCGGACTGGTTCTACCAGACCATGCCCATCTGAGGGTAAAGCTCCTTCTATAACGCAAAAAACTGCTGCCCCGTACCGGATGCAAGAATATCCGGGCAAAGGGGCAGCAGATTTTTTATGCAAGGTCATGCGGTGGTTTGCGGCAAAAACGCTGCAGACCGCTATTTATTTTCGGGGGGGGGTAACGCGGAAGCGCTTTACCACCTGTTCCAGTGCGCTGATGTCTACAGGCTTGGACAGATGTTCGTCCATGCCGGCTTCCTTGCTCTTTTGCATATCCTCAAGGAAGGCGTTGGCGGTCATGGCAAGGATGGGGATGGTGCGTCCCAGCGGGTTTTCGCCGCTGCGGATGCGGCGGGTGGCTTCCAGGCCGTCCATCACCGGCATCTGTATATCCATCAGGATCATGTCATAATCGCCGGGCTTTACGCTGGCAAAGGCATCCACGATCTCCTGACCGTTGGGGCAGATGGTGCAGCTTGCGCCTTTTGTTTCCAGCAGCATTTGCAGAATCTCGGCGTTGATGGCGTTATCCTCGGCACAGAGGAACTTCATGCCGGACAGGGGAGAAGTGGTCTCTTCTTTCTCCGGGAGCGCCTGCGCCTTTTGCACCGTGTCCGCTTCGGTGTCAATGGGGAATTCCAGCACCACCTCAAAGCGGGTGCCCTTGCCGGTGGCGCTCTCCACGCTGATGGAGCCGCCCATCAGGTCTATGACGTTTTTGGTAATGGCCATACCCAGACCCGTGCCCTGCACCTTGTTGGTGCCAGAGCGCTCCTCCCGGGTAAAGGGGTCAAAGAGGGTCTTTTGGTAGTCCGTGCTCATGCCGATGCCGTCATCCTGCACCACAAAGCGGTACCGGGCGTAGTGCTCGTTCCGGGGCAGCTCTTCCACCTCGAACCGGATATGCCCGCCGGTGGGCGTATACTTGACCGCGTTGGAGAGGATGTTCATCAGCACCTGATTCAGACGGTTGGGGTCTGCCAGCACGTTTTCGTGCTGCAGATTGGTGCTTACCGTAAAGGTCTGACTGCGCTGACCTGCCTGCTGCCGGATGATGCTGTCCAGCTGACTGATCTGCTGGGGCAGGTTCATCTTTTCCACATGCAGGGTGGTCTTGCCGCTCTCGATGCGGCTCATATCCAGAATATTGTTGATGATGCCCAGCAGCAGCTGACCGGAGCTTTCCAGCTTGCCCAGATGCTCGGCAAGCTTTTCCGGCTCGTGCAGCTCGTTTTTCATCAGGGCGGTGATGCCGATGATGGCGTTCATGGGGGTGCGGATATCGTGGCTCATGTTGGAGAGGAAGTCCGTCTTGGCTTTGCTGGCACGCTCGGCGGATTGCAGCGCCTCTGCGGCAGCATCCTGCGCCCGCCGCATCTCGTCGTTGGCCTGCGTCAGCTGGATGTTATACTGCTCCAGACGGAGGTTCGTCTTTTTTTCAGCCTGCAGCTCCCGCTGCTGCTTTTCCCGCAAAAGGAACCAGCCAGCAATGACTGCCATGATCGAAAACACCGTTGCAAAGCCTACAATAACGACCATGACGATATTGACCAGCTTCTGCGTATTCACGGCCACATATTCTGCCGGAACAAGGAACGCCAGCGTCCACTGGGCGTTTTCCATCTGCTTCAGGGCGTAGTAATACTCGGTCCCGTCCAGCACGGCGTTGGAATAACAGGAGCCTGTGCGGACAAGCCGCTCCTTTGCTGCTGCAAAGGAAGAACCGTGCAGATAGGACATCTGGGAGAGCACGGTGTATACGTTATGCCCCTTCAGCAGCTCAGTGTCATTGG
>QWCN01003141.1_pt1 | contig 19850 bp, 10 predicted proteins | sample 1972711 | NCBI WGS metagenome assembly QWCN01 (sample SAMN09866707, study PRJNA288562) | Human gut metagenome isolate term1_stool, whole genome shotgun sequencing... | isolation source: gut | host: Homo sapiens | place: USA: California
TTTTGCGGCTCTGCGCTCTTCAGGTAGTCACTGCTCCCCTTTTCCACCGCACCCACATCCTCCGCAGCCAACGGGGTATTCTTTCCGGTGCCGCCATGTGCTGCGGGCAGGATGCCGGTCATGTTTTCCAGTGTCGTGGTGTCCTTGGTCTGCATGGTCTTCGTGCTTCCGTCGCCGAAGGTCAGCGTCAGGGTGCGGTCTGTCAGCGAAATGCTCTTCACGTAGCCCGCGCTGTTCGCTCCCACCGCACCAAGATCCTCCGCCGTCAGGGTCACAACGCCACCCTTGCCGTTCACGCTGCGCACTGCGCCGTCTGAGGGCGCGGTCAGCTCTGCCCGGGCAGCCGCCCTTTCTGCGCGGCTCGCGCTGCCTTCCGCCGCACTCTGCGCCGCTCCGGCCTCGGACGCTGCTGTTGCAGCCTCCATCCTTGCCGCTTCCGCCTTGTTCGCATCCTGCTTTGCCGCCGCTGCCGCATTTCGGGCTTCCTTCGCACTGTTCTGTGCAGCATTTGAATAGCCCACCACCTGCGCCACAAAGGTCTCGTACTGCGTCGGGCTGATCTCCGCGTCGCCGTCGGTGGCCAGTGTCTCGTAGCAGTCGTATTTTGCCGGCCGCGTCAGTGCCCGGAATCCGTCCTCTCCCAGCGCCAGCAGCATCCATTGCCCGCAGGGCGAAGCCGTAAACTCCTTGCCCACCGCACAGCTGTTGTTTTCGTCCAGCAAAATCGGTGATGGCATCGTGCCGTCCTGCCGCTGGATGTGCAGCGTCACACTCTTGCCCTGCCAGCTCTCTGGCAGCTGAAACTCCAGCCACTCCACGTTCGCGCTGCTCTGTCCTCCCAGATGCAGCACCCGCATTTCCGGGGTAAACTCCACCCCGCCGAAATGCTTTTCGATGATCTTGATCTGCATGGTTTCCTCCTTTCGCTTTTCTCCAGTTTACCGCAGCTGTGAGTCCAAAAATACTGCGGACTTTTTGCAAAGTCCTCCGTTTCAGCGGTCTCGCGCAGCGAGTACGGATTGCGGCTCCCGGCGTCTGCTTCGGCTCCTGCGGAGCCTTGCATCCTGCCGGCCGCTGCCCCAACAGCTCCTCCCTGTTTCTGCCACTGGCAGCGGTCGTCGCCGTTGCAGACTTTTTGCAAAGTCCTCCATTTCAGTGGTCTCGCGCAGCGAGTACGGGTTGCAGCCTTGTTTGTTTGATTAACAGCACAACACCCCGGCGTGAAATCCATCACGCCGGGGTGTTGTGCTGTGTTTTTTTATTTCAGCGCTGCATATGGGTCGGCCGTCACATCCTCCTTTTCCGCCGCCTTTTCTGCATTGCGCGTCCATGTATCAAAGGTCTTTTCTGTATAAAGTGCATTTCCTTCTGCATCGGTCAGACCCAGCAGCATCTCTTTCATCTGCTGTTTATCCGTACCGCTGCCCGCTAGATACTCCGGTTTGCACACCTCCGTGATTTTGCTTTTCAGGTTCTTTGCGTCCTTGCCCGCAGTCATCAGACGGTTCAGTTCCTGCTGCACATCCTGTGCCCTACCGCTGTCCAGCGCCTCCACAAGATCGTCCGTCACGCTGCCACCATCGCCTTTCAGCTGTTCATCGGCCATCGCGTTTACCGCACCCGTCACACAGTCGATCACTGCTTCTCTCTTTTGCGCGTCCTCCTTCACGTTCTTGCGGATACCCATCACCTCATAGATCTGCTCAATGGTCTTGGTTTCCAGCTGATATCTCTGCACTTCATCGCCGTTTACCTGCGCTTCAGCCGCCTTCTGGATGTTCGGGTCGTACTTCTTCAGCCGCGTTTTCAGTTGTTTATAGATTTCGCCGTCTTTTCCCATTTCGGCCAGCTTCTCCGTTGCTGCCCGGGCTTCATCCACGTCTTTGTTCCGGTAGGCATTGTACAGCCGGTCATACTGGCCGGTGGCGCTTTGCGGCACCGAGTTAAAGCTGAACTTTCTGCCGTGAGTAATATTTTCGATATCGTTCACATACCCATGCACCGCTTCCACGATCTTCCGGCCATTGCCATAAGGCACACCCGCCACCTCAAAGCTGTCTTCCAGCAGATTCATGAACCGCTTTATCAACTTCTCGTGGTGCTGCTGCAGCTTTTCTTCGTCCATGTCGCTGGTGTCTTTCCGGAATTCCGCAAAAAATTTTTGAGCATCTCCGGCCAGATCATTCACCACACTGATGCTTGCTGCACTCAGCACATCGTAGTCCTTGCCGTTCATTGCATTGTCGATCAGGCTGTAGATCTCGCTGCCATACAAAAAGTTTCCCGCAAAACTTTCCGTGAAAAGGCTTCTGAATCGATTCCACATGCTCTTTACGGTCACATCGCCGTTCTCGTCCTGCTCACGATCCCACCGATGTAAAAGGAAATCCGCGCCGATCTTCATCACCGCAAACACCGCCGTCTGCGCCACCTGACTCACCGCAGCCCGACGCAGCTGTTTTCCGGCTCTCTGCTTTTCCGCTTTATTCTCCGCGCTCTGGTTCTGCTGATACCGTTCTGCCTGTGCCTTGTAGTCGCCCACGGCATCCGCCAGAATGCCGTAATTCTGGAAGCGCTGGGTGGTGAACATGGTCAGCTGTTTCAGCAGTTCGTTGGGGTTGCGCTGGATTCCCGCCCGCTGCATCACAGTGTAGTTGGGTTGGGTCTGCTCGATCACCTTCTGATAGGTGCGGTTCACCGCTTCCCAGTAGGCCGGGCTTCCGGTCACCTCCGCGCCCTCAAATTCCGCCGTGTGGTTCTGTACATACCGCTTGCTGCCTTCCCACAGTGCCGCCACGGTCACTTCGTCCATGCCGTTGATCCAGCCGGTCAGCCAGTTCGGCAGCTTGTCCATGCCCTTTTCGGCAAGCGTTTTCTGCTTGCCAATGCTGGCGAGCTCTCCGTTCTGGCTGCCGCGCTTGCGCCAGTCCAGCAGCACGTCTCCATGCTCTTTGATCTCCGCTTCCAGCGCCGCCCGCTGTTTCGGCGAGGCATTCTTCACAAAGGGCACCACCGCCGCCATGGTGTCGCCTCCCAGCACCGCCGCTGCTGTCGGCAGGCTGGCCGCCTGTGCAATGGCAACGCCCGGGTTCAGGGTCAGCACTGCACCGGCATAGTTGCCTCTCAGGTTTCCCAGAACTTTGTTGAAGGTGCTGGGGCGTTTTCGCTGGGTGGTCTGCAGGTCAGTCAGCAGATCATCGATGTAGCTAACTGCATCCTTGCCCCACTGCTGCTTGATCAGGCCGTTCTTCAGGTTGGTCAGTCCATCCTCGGTTTCCACGCCGCTGTTCAGGATCTTCTGCACGTCCCGGATGGGCGCGGCCAGACCCGCATAGGCCGCCGTGTCCCGCAGACTGCGCTGCACTACGTTTGAGCACTCTTCCAGCAGAATAGGCTGGCTGCTCTTCACGCGGTTTTTCAAAAAGCCTCTGCCCTCAATGGTCGCGTCCAGATTCAGTCCCTCGATCTGGGTCGCCAGTGCGCTTTTGTCCACCGCAATGGGGTAATAGTTCTTTTCCGTTGCCCGCTGATAGCCCACCAGCTGCAGGCTCGTTTCGTTGATGAGCTTTGCGGTGTAGCTGCCGAAGAATTCCTTCATGATCCGGCACCATGCCCGGTCGTAGTCGGTCATTGCTGCTTCCACTGTCTGCAAAATGCTATCTGCCGTCGGCGTCCCGTCTGCATTCTTCAGCATTCCCAGATGCACGGCCTGTCCTTTCTGGTATGCCTGCTCAATGTCTCCCTTGCTGTAGTATTTTGCGTTGGGGATCACAAATCCGCCGGTCATCAGGTGCTCGATGCTGTCCTTGTTGTGCAGATGCATGTACAGGCTGCACAGCTGCGCATGAGTCAGCGGTACTTCGTTGTTCTTCGTGTCCCTCAGTCCAATATCCACCGTATCCGCGCCCGACCCGGAAAACTTTTCCATCTCCGTTACGTGCTCTTTCCCGGTCACCTCGGCAAACATTTTTTCGCCCTCAATGGTGATCTTGGTCTGCTGGTACTGGCCATCGTTCAGCATCTTCGCCATTTTCTCCATCTGGCCGTCCTTCGCGTAGCCGCCCAGCATCCGGAACACCCGCTCGCCGCCCAGCATGTCCAGCTGATACTTGGTCATAAAATTGTGCACGCCGTCCAGCACACCGCCGGGGTGGTTGCCCTTGCTCTGCCGCACTTCCTCCGCTGCGGCTCCTGCGATCTTGTCCACTTCTTCCGCCTTGGCAAGGCTCACCGTCTTGTTTGCGTTTCGGATCACGTGCAGCGTCGAACTTGTGATGGCCTTCAGCATCCGCATCTGATCCACCGTCATGGGCAGATAGGTGCGGTTTTCCGTCTCCCGGATGCGCTTCTGGATGCGTTCTTGCAGCGCCCGCGCCTTTTCGCTGTCCGGCAGTTCCTTGGCCTCGGCCAGTTGCTGTTCCAGATGCGCCAGCCTCTCGCGCTTTGCCGCTGTCAGGTCGTCACGCAGCGTCTGGATCAACTCCGGCACCTTGGTCTGCTTCCACTCTTCCGTCATGGCAGTAGGGCTTCCCTCTTTGCCCATCTGTGCAGTGATGCTGTCCTGCAGCGCCGTCAGGCGGTTCACCGCCCTGTCGTTCAGGATCACCGCATCTGCCATCTTTGCCACATCCGCCGCAGCGCTGATCAGGCTCTGCGGCACATGCTTGTCCTTGCTTGGCCGCAGCAGCATCTGGTTCAGCTGCGCCGCATTCTGCCGGATGCCGCGTTTCAGCTCGTCCATCTTCCGTGCATCCCGCGCCCGCTGCACCCGTTTTTCTGCCATAGCCTTTGCAGCGGCGATATCCTCGTCCCGCTGCTGGCGTGCCGTCTCAATGGCAATTGCATTCCTCTGTGCCTGTTTCTGTTCAAAGGCTGCCCGCTTGCGTTCGTTGTCTGCCTCCCATTCCACGATCTCATTCTCCTGCACGATCAGGCTGTATTCCGCCTTATCCGCACGCCGCTGCTCCTGCTTCAGCTGCCACGCCAGCTCGTTTTTCTCGCTGCGCAGTTTCTGCATTTCCAGCTTTGCCTCGTCCAGCATCTCCTGCCGCTCGGCTTTCATGCGTTTTACTTCCTGCTTCATCTCCCGCTCATAGCTTTCCCGCAGGAATGTCAGCTTCTCGTTCAGGTCGCCCATGTTTGTAATGTCCACGCCCAGTGTTTCAAGGTTCTCATCCAGCAGCTTTTCTGCTTTCGCGTTCTGCCGCTGCAATTCCGTCATCTGCTGCAACTCAGTGCTCCGGTTTGCGGCGCGCCGGTTCTCCGCCAGCCTGCGTCCAAACTCCCGCTGCTGTACTTTCTGCACGCCCTTCAGACCCTTTTCCACCTCGGCAGCCCGCTCCTCGCTGCCTGCGGCAGCTTTCGCCATCTGCAGGCTGTGCTGCTGGATCCCCTCGAAAATGGCCTGCGCATCGGTCATCTCCGGCGTGTTCAGGATGTCTCCGATCATCCGGCCTGCCAGCTCCACCTTCGCGTCCTCATATTCCGCATCGTCTGCAAACCGGCTCATAGTCGCAGGCTTGATGGCATCGTGCAGGTTCATCAGTACACTCAGCCACTCCGTGCTTTCCATGCTCCCGGCACCATCCACGCCCGCCTGCTGTGCGGCGGCTTTCCACAGCGCCTTTGCACCGTCACTGATACCACCCACCGCCCGGTAATCGTTGATCACGCTTTCATACTGTTCCGCCGGGTTTCCATCCTGCACGCCGTCCGCCTGCCGCAGGCACACGCCGTGCTTTCTCGCCTCGGCTACAGCTTCACTCCAGCTGCCGTAGGCCTTCACCAGCTCTGCCTTTGCCTGCCCCGTCTTGTTCACGGTGTATTCCAGCTTGTGCAGTTCCGGGTATTCGTCCCACAGTTCGCTGTTGCGGTAGGTCGTCCCGTCCAGCACTTCGCCCGCCAGCGTCTCGGCCAGCGCTTCCGCCTTGTTCATGTCCGCACCGTCGGCTTTCAGGTACTCCACCAGCACCTCAGTCTCCCGCGCAAGTTTCGCCCTGTCCACCTTGCTGCCGTTTGCCTTTGCCCAGCGGCTTGCCAGCCCTTCAATGGCCGTCCGGCTCACCTTCACGCCCCGTGTCAGCCCAAAGAACTGGCTCAGGGTGTCCAGCGCTGCAGCCTTATCCGCAATGGTTCGGCTGGCCGTCTGCTGGTCATTCCGTTTTGCATCCCGGTCGGCCTGCTCTGCCAGCTGATAGCGGAACTTTGCAAGGTCGCTTTCTTGTGCCAGTTCACCGGTCTGGTAATATTCCCGGATCTCCCGCACTACGCGGTCAGCATCCACACGTCCGCTGTATTCCTTGCCGGCTGCCACCCGACCGTCTGCTGTGGAGATGTCCAGTGTGAACTGCCGTTTCTCGCCGCCCAGCTCCTGCACCATTCGCCAGATCTGTTCCAGCTGCTGCGTGGTGGGTGCTGTGTCTGCCGAGAGATCCACTCCCGGTGCTTCAGCCATCACGCGCACATTGCCGTCCAGCAGAAATTCGTTCAGCGCTTCCGTTCCATTTTTCACCTCTGCCGAACCGAACACGCTCATGATCTCCCGGTGATCGGTATCTCGGGTTCGGTCATTCTGGGCAAAGTCCAGCATCTGGCCGTCCGGCAGAATGTACCCGGCTCGTCTGAAGTCCTCTGTCGTGCCAAACCGTTCTTTTGCCAGTACGCGGCGGTATTCTGCCTTTCCGCCGTGGGCTTCGGCCTTGGCATCATATACCGCCTGTTCTGCTTTGCCTTTTTCTGCGTTCTGCTGCTGCATCCTGGCACCGGCCTCTTTGATCCGGCCGTTCAGCACAGCGCTCTGGTCTTCCAGCTGCGCCATACGGGCATTGTAGTCTTTGCGCTTTGCAAGATAATTCTGGTATTCTTCGCTGTCCCGGTAGGCTTTTGCTTCTGCAGAAAAAGTTCCCAGTGCCTTCTTCTTCGCCTCGATCTCTTTCACGGCGTCGCTTCCCAGCCAGGCACTGCGTTCTTCCTTCAGCTCCCGCCGCTGCTCGTCCAGCTGCTGCTGTTCGTCGCGCAGCTTCGTCAGCTCGTCTGCCTCGCTCAACTGATACCGTACGTTTTTCTTCAGTGTCCCGTCATTTCCCTTGTTTTCAGCGGCTTCCTGTGCTATACTCTGGTTAGAGATCTTCGACTCGCTGCTCCCCGAATCTTCAGATTCCATGTGGGCTTTGCCGAAGGTCTCCGTAAAGCTCTCCGGCAATCTACTCCTTGAATCTTCGGATTCTACGTGGGTACCACCGGAGGGCTTTATATTTTCCAGCTCAGTAAATTTCACGCCGTCCAGCTTGACGTCTTGGTTGCCGTATGTTATACTGCCTACAAGACCACTGAATTGTAGTTCGCTAGGCATTTGGAAGCCTAGTGTCCGGAACAATTCGGTGGTTTTTTCTTTGCTTTCAGAGATATATAACACATCACTTCTGCGTACAAAACCTATCGGATCATTATCTTTTGTATAGGCACTGGTCACTTTCTGCATATCATTCAAAACGATGTGATCTTCAACCGGTCGCAGGTCCAGTACACACAGCACCGGCCTGCCATCCTGTGCTTTCACACTGCCAAACATCACAAGGCGGGTGTTCTGGCGGCTGCGCCCTTTGTTCTGGCTGGTCAGCACCATCACCGGATCGTCCAGTACTTCCGGGATACGCTTGATTTCTTCCAGCGTCATTTCCGGGTGGTCGTGCAGAATGCGGTTGATCTTGTCACTGTTCATGTAGATGTCATTTTCCCGTGCGCCGAGCTGTTGCAGTGTGTCACCGGTTCTGCCCAGAATAAACACTTCGTCATCCGAGCGTCCTTCTTTGTCCCACTCGTCAATTTTTCCTGCATATTCCGGGTTGATTTCATACCTTGTCCCTTTCGCCGCGCCTTTGTTTTCAAGGGCTGCGGCGCTTTCTTTTGCCGCCCGCAGGTTGTCCATGGCCTTTTCTGCGTGAGCGAAATACTCGTCCTGCAGCACCCGCTTTTCCGCTTCGGCCAGCCGCTGCGCCTTCAGGGCTGCTTTGTTCTCCGGGTCTTTTGCCAGCACTTCTTTTGCACGGCTGATGATGTCCGTCAGCATTTCCTTTACTTTGGTCATCACCTTGCGGATGGTTCCGGCTTTGCCTGCGTTCTTTTCAGCCTGCCCGCGCTGGAACTCCACCCAGCGCTTAAAGCTTGCTTCGTCGCTGAAGATGCCTCTCCAAGCGTCTGCCACTAGTTCTTCGGCGGCTTCCTCGTAGGTCAGCTCCTGCTGCTCGTAGTCCGAAAGCTTTTCCCGGATCATCTCGTCAATGCCTTCAAAGCCCTCGCTCTTCGCAAGATATTCCAGCGCATGCTGCTGCAGCGCCTGTGCGCCTTCCGCATCCAGCGAGTTGTACCAGTGGTAGTCCTCGTGCAGGATCGTGCCGAACACGTCCTCTGCCCGGTCGCTGAAGAAAATGCGTCCCGTCTCGGTGTCCACATAGGCTTTCACGCGGTCATTGCCCTGCAGCACAGCTTTCATCACGGCGTCCGTGCTGGTTGCTTTCGCGTTCAGCTCGATCAGCTGGGTGCCCACTTCGTTTACCGTGCGCATCGTGCCTTTATAGAGCACCCGTCCGCTGCCGCTGATGCTTTCTTTGGTCAGACTGCCGCCAAGGCTGCCCAGCTGCGCCTTTCCGGCTTCCAGTTCGCCGTGTCCCTGCAGCCATGCCAGATTCAGTGCCTGCCTGCCGCCGTCCTGTGCCAGCACATAGTCCGTGTTCACAGCAAGGCCGCGCATGCCCTGCGCCAGCTCCATGGCCTTGTCAAAAGTGGTCACATCTTCCATCTGCCCCAGCCGGTACAGGCTGCTGGCTGCAGCTGCATACCGTTCGGCATCTCCGATCTCTGCCGGCATGTTCCTGCTGATGGTCTCGCTTGCGCCGTCCGATATTTTCCAGCGGGTCAGCTCCTGCTGCACCTCCCGCTGTTTCGCGTTCAGGCTCTGCTGCGTCAGGCCATAGGTCTCCCGCATCCCGCCGGGCTGTTCCGCCGGGCTGCTTTCCACCCTTTCCCCAGTGTTCTCCACGGCAGCTCCGCTCCGGCCCAGCTCACTTTCCGTCTGTGCCTGCTGCACAGATCTGTCAGCTTCCATTTTTTCTACAATTGCGGCCGTATTTTGTGCTTCAACTGTCGCATTTTCGGTAGCTGCGGCCGGAGCCTGTGCTGCCCGCTGCTGTGTTGTCATTTCCCGCAATACCTGCTGGGTCTTTGCTGCCGTTTCCGGCAGCTCAACACCGTATTCTTCCGCAAAGGCAGCGCGGTTCGCTTCATTGGCCGCATTCGGTGTAAATAGGTTGATGGTCTTGCTCGTAAGCTGCCCATCCTGCACAGCTGCGGCAAGCTGCTGCACAGCCGGGTTTTCGCTCTGTGCCATCGGCGCAGTATCCTGCATGGTCGCAAATCCGCTTGTCGTCCCCGTCACTTCTGGCTGCACCGTTTCCTGTGTAGCAGCCGTAGGTTGTCGGGTGTCTGCTGCAGCTTCTTCCGGTGTCTGCTGCATCGCCGTTCCCGGCTCCTGTGCCCGCACTTCGTCCTGCAATGCCTGCTGTGCCCGTTCCACCTGTCCTTCGTAGTATGCCCGCTTCACATTACCCACAATGCTGGCATCGCCGCCGTTCGCCTTTGCAAGCCCTGTGCCCACAGCACCGCCCAAAGCACCCGACGCGCCTCCGGCCAGGCCGCTTTCCACTGCATTCAGGAAGGTCTCTGCCGTAAACATGCTCTGTGCCGCTTCACTGTCGCCCAGTGCAGCGTCAATTGCTTTGTCCGCGTAGGTCTCCACAAAGGCCTGCATGGCGTTGTCCACACCGCCCGAGATCGTATTCGCAATCGCCGGGTACTGCTGCGCAAGCCGGCCATCCGCTGCCACGCTGCGCACCACGTCGGCCAGCTTTCCCGCCAGTGTGTCCTTGGCATAGTCGCTGCCCATGGTTCTGGCAAGGTCAGCTGCGCCCACGCTGTTGATTGCCCAGCCTGCGCCAAACTTTGCAAGGCCTCCGGCCAGCGTCTTGCCCGCGCTCTCGCCTTTCTCAATGCTCTGCCCCATGGCTTCCGCGCCGCCCTGGGCGCTCAGCACCGGCAGCACAGCCGCCGGGTTGATGCCCGCTACTGCAAGGTTTTCGCCTGCGCTGCTCACAATGCCCAGCGCCTGCTTTGCAATGGGGCTAAGTCCCGCCTGCGCCGCGGCGGTCAGATCCTGTCCGCGCTTGTACAGCTGGTAACCAAGGCTCTTCTCCGGGTCAACGCTATCTTTTACTTTCGTACCTGCAATACGCGCGCGCATATTGTCGATCTCCTGCCGGGTGTATCCCTTTGCCATCAGCTCTGCATCCGTGTATGCATTTGAGTCGCTCCCGCTCTGGCTGCTGCCCGCCAGCGGCATGGAGTGATCCTGCTCGGCATACCGGGTCTTCCCGCCGGTCATCAGGTTCAGCAGTGTCCTTTGCCGGTCATCGTCCTGCACGCTTTGTTGCAGTTGCTTCCAGTTCTCGCTGGTCGCCGCCGCGTTCTTTACGCTCTGTACGCCGGTCTCTCCCGCCAGAAATACCGATGACGCCACCGTGTCGCCGATGCCTCCAATGGTATTTGCCGTTCGGCGTGCCGCACGCTGCCAGCCAGGCAGTACATCGAAATCTTCGATGTACTGCCGCGCCTCGCTGATCTCCTTGCGGCTGTAGCCCTTTTCCAGCAGCTCCGCGTCAGTGTAGCCCCGTCCGCCAGCGCTCTTCTCCGGCACGGCTGCGCTGGCTGCCGCGCCGCTCACGTTCCGGGGCTGCATGGCGTTGTTTCGCTCTGCATAGCTCTGCCCGCCCATGCCGGCACGCATCAGGCTCACCAGCTTCCGGTGGCGCGGGTCTGCGTCCATCCACTGGTTCAGCCGGTCAAAATCACTGAAGTCGTCCGTCGCTTTCAGGTCTTCCGTGTACTGCTTCACCTTCTGCGCAGTCTGTGCATACTGCCCTTCTTCTCCCCGGGCAATGCCTGCAATGCGCTGCTGCTCTGTCGGCTTCACCGTTCCCGTCGCCCGCACCGCCGGGGCAGAGGCCTTTTCCGCCGTCCGGTTTTCCGGCTGTGCCTTTGTCAGCCACTCCGGCTGCGCCGTGCCGCCCCGCAGCGGGGTCGTCTGCGCTGCGCTCTGCCCGGTCACGATGCCGCTTTTCCCCGGGTACGCCTGCGTGCTCTGCTTCGTCTGCGGCACCGCCAGCTGCAATTTCGGGTTTGTGCTTCCGGTGCCGCCTGCGCTGCCCATCATCTGTGCCAGCACCTGCCCGCTCAGGCTTCCTGTACCCGACAGCCGCGTGCCTGCCCCCGCGCTGCGGTTTTCCCACGCTTCCGTGGTCTTTTTGGTTCCGGTGCCGCTGCGCAAGGCTGCAATGTCATCTGCCGTCCAGCCCCGCGCATTGGAAACCGTCTGTGCGGCAGAACGGGGTGCAGCCGTCCGCTTGTTCTGCCCATTGCGCAGCTTTTCAATGTCCTGTGCGTTCCATCCCATAGTTTCACCTCGTCACTTTGTTCCGCGCCACTCATAGTCGATCTGGTTCATGATGCTCGAGATCAGGTCATTGCTCAGGCCGGTCTCGTTTGCTAGTTTGCTAGCGATCTGGCTCTGGCTGTACCCGCCGTTCGCCCACTGCCGCGCATGGTACATGCCCTGCTCATACGCCGTGCCGTTCGACCTGCCCGGGTTTCCTGTGCCGGAAAGCCGTGGGATGCGTCCCGCGTCCGCCAGCGTCTCGGTATAGTAATCATAGCCCTGATCTGTCGGCTTCATCGTGTTATACTTATTCAGCATCGTGTTCAGCTGTGGCTGTGTATACGCTGCCGCTTTTCTCGTTCCGCTGCTTCTGCTGCTTCCGCTGCTCTTCGAGCTGCCTCTCCCCGTGCCGGTGGTCCTGTACCGGTTCTGCAGCGCCAACTGCCCGGCCAGATAGTTCAGATTGCTCTGATTCTGCCGGTTTGCAACAGTGCTGTAATAGTCGATACTGTCCGTGCCAAGCCCTGCCGCCGTCAGATAGTTCCTTGCCGCCGTGTCATAACCGCTGCCCGCCAGTCCTGCGGCAGTGGTCAGATAGGTCAGCTTGTCCTGATCTGCCTGCGAAAGCCCCTGCCAGCTGTCCAGCATCGTATCCGTCAGGCCGTATTTCGTCAGCACCTGTTTTGCCGCATCATCAAAGCCCGCCTGTTTGTATGCAGCTGCCTGCTGCAGCGCCGCCATCTGGTCGCTCAGCTCCGTGCGGCTCAGGTTGTCGCTGTACTGCCGCTCCGCAAAGGCGTTTTCCCAGTCCTGCTGCCGGTAGCCTTTATAAGCATCATAGCCCTGCATCACAGCGTTGCCCACCATCTGCACAGCGTTCCAAACATTGCTCAGCAGGTCGTTCTTCTCCGTCCTTGCCTGCTCCGTGCGGCCGTACTGGTAGTTGCGCCAGTCCTGTGCATTGGCCACGCTGCCGTCGTATTCGCCCCGCTCCAGTTGATCCTGTCCCAGCAGGCTATCCAGCTGGCTGCTCTGGCCTGCCAGCTCCTGCTGCCACTGGGTCAACGCATCTGCTCTGGCTTTTGCAAGAGTGCCGGGCGCACCGGCCTGTGCCCTGCTGGCCGCGCTCTGGTCTGCGGCGCTCTGCGCCCAGCTTGCGCCGTACCCGCCCGAAAGCTGGTTTGCCGTCTGCGCAGCGGCGTCCGCACCTGCGCCCGCATTGCCGAACAACCGGCTCAGCGCGCCCCGGTAATCGACGTTCGAGCCGTCAAAGCCCGTGCCTGCCGTGTTCTGCCGGTTCATGTTTTCCAGCGCGTTCTGGATGCCCTCGTCATACCGGTTCTCATAAGCGCCCGGCATGGCATTTTCTGCCTCCGTCTGCTTCTTCTGCTGTTCGTTCAGTCTCGAAAAAACTCCCATTGTCTTTCTCCTTCCTTTAAGAAAAGCCCGCCCTTCGGGAGAGCTTCGTTTTCGCGCTGCCGAAGGCAGACGGAAACGGTGAGAGGGTCATGCTTCTCTCTCAAAGCATCCATCTTGCCCTGCTAAGCGTTACAGGAAAAACGGCAGGATCATCGCTGCAAAGCTCAAAATACCGCCCAGAACGTCCAGGCCGTTCCGGGTGCTCTGCTGCTGTTCGCTGTAAGCGTTGTTATACTCGTTCTGCCGGTAGCTCAGCCCGTCCTGCCACTGGCTGTAGTCCTTCTGGTACTTCGCATAGTCGTTCCGTTCTGCACTCTGCAGCCCGCTCAGCTGTTCCTGCAGCCCGCTCTTTTTCGTGTTGTACTCCGCCCGGTTCTGCGCCGCCAGTCCGTCCAGTACGCTGTCCAGATCGTCCATGGTCGCCGCATAGGCCTTCTGCCCCGCCTGCGTGCCGTAGCTTGAGCCGTAGCCGCCTGTCATGGCACTGGCATTGGCCTGTGCATTCTGGTTTGCCAGCTTCGCCTTCTGGGCGTACTGGCTCTTGTACTGCTGGTAAGCGGTGTCCGCCGCCGGGTCATAGTCATACTCGCCCAGATCGTTCAGCTTGCTCATCACATCATTGATCTGTCCCTGATACTTGCTCTGGTAGTCCGCTGGTTTTGTCTGCTCATAGCGTTCCAGCTCGCCCCGCGCGTCCGTCAGTCTGCTCATCTCGTTCCACCTCCCATGTTCTTCAAAAACTCCTCATTCATGTTCTCGCTGCCAAGATTCGTCAGTACATAGTCCAGCTGCTCCTGCAGCTGATACAGATAATTGTTCAGCGCCGCCGCATCCTCCTGCGGCATGTTTGCGCTGAACTTCGGCAGGCCGATGCCCGCCAGCCCCGCTAAACTCGCCATTTCTTCTCCTTCCTTTAAGAAAAGCTCGCCCTTCGAGGAACGACTTCCCCCGGCCGGGGGAAGATGTCACGTCAGTGACAAAAAGGGGAGTCTCCGTTGCAGCGCCGTGTCAGCGGACTGCAACGGTGAGAGGGTCATGCCGCCACCCTCGGGCATCCTCATTGCGCAGCGGAAGGAGTTTTATTTCCTCGGCACCGCGCCGTTCACCCTTGCCCCGGCTGCATCCGCCGCCGTAAAGGCCATGCTCCGCAGCGTCATCTGCCCGGTTCCTGAAAACTTCAGCCGCATCAGATCATGCCGCCGGGGCACAAAAGGCAGGTTCACCCGCTGGTGCTCCTGCGTCACAGCGCAGCTGCCCACCGTCTCCCATGCCCCGCCGTCGTAGCTCACCGCCACCGTCACCACCGTGTGCGCCAGCGCGTCCAGCCGCAGCGTCACCCGGCTGATGTACTTGTCGTCCGGCATGCTCATGCCGATGTCGCCCGTCACCGCTTCAAACCGCAGATTCGCTTCTTCTTCGCCTTCCGTTTCCCGGTCAGAGCCTGCCGCCCATAAGGCGCTGCCGTCCCACAGGTACAGCTGCTGCCCGGTGCTCACCATTTCGGTGCCCGCTGGGCTTTCCTCGTGCCACAGCCCCTTCTCTGTGTCGTACACCAGCAGCCGCCCGCTGCCGTCTCCGTCCGCTCTCCGGTGCAGGTAAAGGTAGTACCGTGCATCCAGCTGCCCGCCCATCGCCCAGTCCGCCGCCGTCAGCTTTCCGGTGTCCAGTGCGCCGCTCACCTTTGCAGGCAGGCTGCCGCTCCACGCCATCACTCCGTCCGGTGAAAGATAATACAGTGTCTCCGCGATCACGCACAGGCTGCCCGCCGCCTTCGCCGCCACGCCCCGGCACCGCACACTGCTCATCTGGTAGTCGCTGGGTTTCGAGCCGTACAGCTTGTGGATGCAGTTCTCTTTGAAAAACAGGATGTAGCTCAGGCAGCTTGCCGCGCCGGTAAACGCCCCGTCGCTGCCCACGCTCACCGCATAGCTGTCCGAAGCAATGCCCCGGTAGCTGTACCAGTTGGTGGGGTCGCCCAGGGCGCAGGCATAGATGCTGTTTTCCTTCCGGCTGCATCCCCACACCCGGTTGCCCTGCTCGGTCACAAAGTCAAGGTCAGGCACCCGGCGCTCTGCCTTCACCGGCGCATCCGCTGCTTCGTTCTCGGTCGCCTTCCCGTCCAGACTCTGCCACGCAGTGCCGCTGCGCAGCACTGTCCAGCTGCCGTAATACCGGTCAGACTTCTTCGGCAGCGCCAGCGCCGTGATAATGTCGTCCCCGTCCAGCGTACTGATGCTGATCTCGCCGTTCAGTCCCTTTGCCAGCGCATCGCATACGCGCTGCGGCACGCCGCTCAGGGTCACCGTGTCGTTTTCCTTCATGGCAGCACCCAGCCCCGGGCAGTGGATGCGCAGCGATTGCAGCATGATCTCCTGCCACTTTTTGTTTTTGGTGCTGTACTTCAGCAGCATGCTGTCCATGCCGTAGGGTGTCTCCGGGTCGCCTTTCAGGAACAGCTGCCCGTCCTCCGGCGCTTCCGGTTCGGTCTCTCCCACGCTGCCCGGGGTGTAGGTCTTGCCCTCCGTATCGCAGGGGGTCACCGTCATTCCCGCTTCCCCGATCTCCCACACCGCACCCAGCTCGCTCAGCTCTCCCGTCTCGGTGTCAAAGGCTTTCTTGTCCGGCCAGATCAGCACCTTCGTGCCCATGCCGGTCAGGGCTTTGCGGTCATTGGTCAGGGCATGTTCCAGCACCACCGCCCCTTCCCGGGTCTCGCTATCGTCCGGGGTGTATTCCAGCGTCGTGCCCCGGCACACCAGCAGACCGTTCAGGTGATACATACCGTTCACGTCCTTCACGGCGCGCACCTTTTTGCGCACCGCCCGCGTCTGCAGCGCCGGGTATCCTCTTGCCGAAAAGTTCAGGCTGCTGCTCAGCTCTGCCTCGCTGCACCCGTAGGTCTCGTTCACCCCGCCAAACGCCCGCAGCATCTGCCTGCCGTTTTGCAAAATGTTCAGATTTCTTGCATCCACCTCAGTACCTCCACTGTGCACCGCCCGCCGGGGGATACCTCCGGCGCATCCATGCGGCAAACTCCTGCACGTAGTCGCTGTACAGCTGCATCTCGTTGGCCGCTCTTGCTACCTCACCCAGTGCCAGATCCACCTGTGCACACAGCCAGTGCACATACAGCGGGCTGAATTCCTCCGGTACCAGCAGCTCTGCCTCGTACCCCAGCCCGTTGTTCCACCGGATGTCCGCCCCAACGGCATCAAAGTCGGCTGTGGCGCTTCGTTTTACCACGCTGCCCCGCAGCCGGCTGTCACACTGCCGCAGCCAGTTCTGCTTCATAATGTCCGAAAATTCGTTGTTCGGCCGCATCTCGTCAGCCTGTTCAATCGCACTGCCTGCTGTCATTTCATCATCTCCTTAACAAAAGCACCCGGCACAGCCATGTGCCGCTGTACCGGGTGCTTTTTTCATTTAAGAAAGGCTTCCTCCCTGAGGGAGCTGTCTCGCCGCTCCTCCGTCAGGCAGACGGCGAGACGGAAGGCGTTACACCCTCTGCACCGGCTGCGCCGCCGCTGCCTCCGCTGCCGTGATCTTCTCCATGGCGGCGTTCTCCATCTCCTCGCTGTGCTGCAGCACCTCGGCTACAGCCTTCGGCACCTCCACGGGTACGCCGCGCTGCACAAGGTAGGTCTCGCCGTTCACGCCCACGAACACCGGCTCGCTGTAGCGGTGGCTGTCCTTGAACAGCCGGATCACCACGGTGTCCTGTTCCTCTGTGCCTTCCTCCGGCGCTGCTGCGGTCTTTGCTTCTTCGGTCTGTGCTGCCTGTGCAGCTTCCTGCTTCTTTACTGCCATCTCTGATCTCCTTTCTTAGTTCGCCAGTGCCTTCTCGCTGTAGCGTGCCGAGCAGCTCTCAATGCGTACCATGTACTGGTCGTTCAGGCGCTCAGCGGTCTTGGTGGCCTTCCAGCCCACAGAGGCGCGCTGGTTCAGCGGGTCGTCGCCATAACCCAGCTGCTTCACGATGTGCTGCATGCCGCCGCCCTCCAGCTCGGTGGTCGCGTAGGCGTGGGCACCCAGCACCAGCGTGCTGAACACCGCCAGACCCGTGGGGCAGCCGGTGCCCTTCCAGATCTTCGCCTCGCTGGAAACCACAAAGCGCACGTTGTTGATCTTGCCGATCTCGCCGTTGAAGATCTCCTCCGGTGCGGCGTACTGGTGGGCGTCGATCCACGCCGGGTCGCGGCGGATGTCGTAGCTGGTGTAGGGGTGCACAATGGCCACATAGCTGTCGCCGATGGGGTCAGCGTTCTGCGCCTGCAGCAGCGCCACCGCCTGATTGATCACGTCCACGGTCAGCTGTGCGGTCTTGTCCAGCGTCGCACGGCTTGTCACAGCAGTCTCCGCACCGTCTGCCACCTTCGGGGCATAGATCACGTTGGTGCCGCTGTTCAGGATATCGCGCACAATGGTGTCCATGGTGCGGCCGCCCTGGCTTGCCAGCAGGTTCGTGGCCTGCACCACATTGTTGTCGATGGCGGTCAGATCCAGCATGTCGGTCAGGGCTCCCCAGCCGCCGTACTGGTGCACATCGGCGGTCACGGTGGTCACGGTCAGGGTCTGGCCTGCCGGGGTCACGCCTTCGGTCAGAGGCTCGGTGGCCTTTGGCAGCGCCGTGTACCGGCGGAACTCAATGGTCTTGCCGTTGTTCGCCGGGATGGGGTACGAGTCACCGAACTGGTCATGCACCAGTGCAGGCTCTGCCAGATCCAGCAGGGTCTTCTCGTAGTAGGTCTTCATCTCGGCGGTCATGCCGCTGGCCGCAGTGGTGTTCTGCAGCTGTGCGCTTGCATCTGCAAACATCTGCAGATCCAGCTTTTTCTTGCTCATTTGTTTGTCCTCCTTCAAAAAAGTGTTTTTTATCTCTCACACGCTCTGTGCGGGAAATCTTCTCATCTTCTCCTCCGCCTGCCCGCGCCGCGTAAAAGGTTCCCTCCCTGAGGGAGCTGTCGGCGCAGCCGACGGAAGGAGTTTCACAGCACGATCCTCTCCCCATGCCGCGCTCTTTTCGCCAGCTCCAGCCGCTGCGCCTTGGTCATGTTGGCAACGTCCACCTTCGTCTCCGCTGCGCCGCCGGGGTGGGTGCCGTTTTCAGCCGGTCTCTGGCCGCGCTGCCGGATACGTGCTTCCACGCCCTGCTCCACCTGCTTTGCGGTCAGCGCCGTCTGGTTTTCCATCAGCTGGTCAAAGTAGGCTGCGCGGTATGCCGCTTCCAGTCCCACGCCCCGCAGGATCATGTCCTTCACCGCCGGGTTGTTCATCACCTCATCCAGCTCAAAGGCCGGGTATTTCTGCTGCAGCTTCTGCGCTTCCGCCTCCCACTGGGCGCGCACCGCAGCGGCGCGCTGCTGGTGCTCTGCCGCCTGCCGCAGCTGTTCGGCGCGCTGCTTCTCGGCTGCCGCACGCTGCAGCTCGCCTTCCATCCTGTCCATTTCCCGGGCAGTTTTCACGCTGACGCCTTTTTCCTGCGCCAGCGTCTCGTAGTATTCATCGTTCTTCACTCTGCCGTTCTTCACCGCTTCGGTCAGTGCGGCAAGACTGTCCGGGCTGGCAGTGTCCACACCGTAGGCTTCGCCCAGCGCATCCATCAGCGCCTTCACCTGCGGAGAGTTCTGGATGCTCTGCACCGTCGCCTGCGACGCCCGTTGCAAAGCCTCCTCAAACTCGGCTGCATATTCGCCCTGCATCAGCTTGCCAAACGCCCGGCGCTTTTCCGCCGCTGTCAGCTCTTTCTTTTCCTCGCTCTTGTTCTGTTCTTTCCCTTCGCTCTGTCTTTCGTCTGTGCTTCCTTGATTCCTGGCTTCCTCTTCGGGGGAGCTCCGCGACGCGTCGCCGTTGGCGGACGGAAGCGGCGAGAGGGTTTCTTCGCCGGGTTTCGGGCTTTGCGGGTTCGCCTTCGTCGTGCTGCCCGGTCTGCTGCGCCTTGCCATGCGCTCCTGTGCCGGTCGCAGTGCCGGTTCCTGTACCGCCGGGGCGCTCTCCGCACCATCGCCAGCCGCAGAACCAGAAGCTACAGCTCCTTCTGCAAAGAACTGCAAATTCAACACGCCGCCCAACGGGTTGCGGCTCCCAGCGTCCATTTCGTGCCTTGAGCGGCACTCATGTCCTGCTGGCCGCTGCCCCAACAGTTCCTCCCTGTTTCCGCCGCAGGCGGCGGTCGTCGCCGTTGCAGCAAACAGCTGTAGATCCACGTTGTCCGTGTCATTTGCGTGCAGGTTCACGAACCGCATGTTCTCCGGGTACTGCTTTGCCAGCAGCATCAGCCCGTCCGTCACCAGCTCAAACTTTGCCATGTTGTCGAAGCTCTGTTCCGCCTGTACGGTCAGGGTGTTGCAGTCGTCCTGGCTCCGGGTCACGGTACCGCCGTCCACGCTGTATGCCAGTGTCTGCATCAGGGCAGATACCGCCGCGCATACAATGTCACTGCCTTTTTCGGCATAGCCTGCGTGTCCCGATGCCTGCAGGATCATGTCCTTCTCTTTCTCGTCATAAATAATTGTGATCATCTTTGTTTCCCCTTCCTTGATTTCTGGCTCCCCCCTTTGGGGGAGCTATCGAACCGCGCCGCCGTCAGGCAGACGGTGAGATCGAGAGGGTTTGCCGCTGCCCTCGCGCGCCCTCATTCCTTGTTCGGGTTGTTCACATCCATTGCGCGCTTCGCCGCCTGCGTCGCCATGCTGTTGCTGCCGCTCTGGCCTACCACGCCACCCAGACCGTTCAGGGTGCTCTTCACGCTGTCAGCGGTTCCGCCCGCTGCCTGTCCTCCGGCCGCCGCCTGTGCTGCTGCACCCGCTGCTGCGGATATGTTGGTACCGTTCTGCTGGTCGATGATGGCCGCCATTTTCTGCATCTGCTGCGCCATCTGCTGCAGCTGCTGGTACAGCGTGCCGTTCTGGCTCACCCGCTGGCGCACCTTCTCGATGCCCTCAAAGTC
>QWCN01003142.1_pt1 | contig 19850 bp, 10 predicted proteins | sample 1972711 | NCBI WGS metagenome assembly QWCN01 (sample SAMN09866707, study PRJNA288562) | Human gut metagenome isolate term1_stool, whole genome shotgun sequencing... | isolation source: gut | host: Homo sapiens | place: USA: California
TGCTACTAATAGGTCGAAGGCTTAACCAAGCACGAGAGTGTGAGGTTCAGGATAGAAGAAAAAGATGTAGGATTTATGGTCTGTATGCGGTTTTGAAGGCACATGCCTTTGTGATCCTCGATAGCTCAATGGTAGAGCATTCGGCTGTTAACCGAAGGGTTGTTGGTTCGAGCCCAACTCGGGGAGTTAGCACGCGGTATGTTCATACTACGTGCATATTTATATCTTAAATCTGGCTCCTTGGTCAAGCGGTTAAGACATCGCCCTTTCACGGCGGTAACACGAGTTCGATTCTCGTAGGAGTCATTATGGCGACATAGCCAAGTGGTAAGGCGTGGGTCTGCAACACCCTGATCACCAGTTCAAATCTGGTTGTCGCCTTGAATTAAAGTTCTGAAATCAAATTGATTTCAGAACTTTTTTTGTGCTATATGAAAAATTCTGTTAAAAAGGAAGACTGGACAAAGTGTGGATTTTCGCTTATAACTACATCAGATATGCGGTGACGGGCAATAAGTTTGTATCAAATGGTAGTAGAGGCATGCTTTAATTTCTCATCGCTGATATTAGTTTATAGATCCCGACATGTTTGAATAAATGATAAGGATAAGGAGGATGAACGATAAAATGATAAAAATAGATTTGATCACCGGATTTCTTGGTGCAGGAAAGACAACCTTTATAAGAAAATATGCAAAATATCTGATGGACAGTGGAAAAAATATTGGTATTCTGGAAAATGATTTTGGTGCAGTCAATGTAGATATGATGATGCTTCAGGATCTGATGGGCGATCAGTGCGAGCTGGAAATGATCTCCGGTGGATGTGATCCGGAAACACATCGCAGAAGATTCAAAACAAAACTGATCTCCATGGGAATGTGTGGATATGACCGGATTCTGGTTGAGCCGTCCGGCATTTTTGATGTGGATGAATTTTTTGATATTCTGCACGAAGAGCCTCTGGATCGCTGGTATGAACCGGGCAGCGTCATTACGATCGTGGATGCAAATCTGGAAGAAGAGATGTCGGAAGAAGAAAATTATATTCTTGCGAGCGAAGCAGCCAGTGCAGGCAAGATTGTTTTCAGCAAAATAGGTAAAAATCTGAAAACAGAAAAAGAGGCACAAATGGAAGAAAAAGGATCTATTGCAAAGGCAGAAGAATCGATTTCCAAAGTGCTTGCACATATCAACATTGCATTAAAACAAATCAAATGTGAGCGTGTGATAGAGGAAAAAGATTGTCTGTGTAAAAATTGGGATACGCTGACAAAAGCAGATTTCCAGGATCTGATGTCAGCCGGCTATACACCGGAAAATTATCAGAAGCTGGATTTTGAGCAGGATTCCGTTTTTGAATCCCTGTACTTTTTGAATAAAAAAATTAGCGTGGAAAATATGAAAAAAGCGGCGGAAGAGCTTTTTCAAAATCCGGACTGCGGGCATATTTTCAGAATCAAAGGATTCTTAAATACCAACTACAAAGAAGAAGTAATGATGGAAAATAAAATGGAAGATGAAATGGAAAAAGTAGATAAACCAAGAATCACAAAAGCAGAGTCCTGGGAAGAATTTAATGCAACACGCAAAAATATCAGCATCCAGCCGGTAAAAGAAGGACAGGAAGTGCTGATTATGATCGGGGCAGGGCTGAAACAGGAGAAGATAGAAGAATGCCTGGAGAGGCATTGCACAGAAGGGTTTGAGAAATAAATAAGAAGTTGTCGGTGGTTTCATGGCAGGCGTAAAGAATTGAAATACCGAGTGTTTTGTTAAGATGCTGTCAAAAGCTCCTGACCTGCCAGAGGTTGTTTAAGCGGGAATTGTTTTTCAGACGCAATGTTTTCTACTTATCTCTAATCCATTGTTTTTACATTATATTTTCAAAATGTAAATATAATGTAAAAGTGAAATCAGAGGTATTGTTTTTTGATAAATTGTGGAGTATAAAGAAATTACAAATACCTCAGGCTGCATGAACGTAAGTGGTGCCTGATATGCGATTCTGAACAGGGAAAGGGTGGTTTTATGAAGAAGAAATTTTTGAAATTGTTCACGTCGGTTGCAATGCTGGCTCTCGTATTGTGTCTCCATCAGAATGTCCGGGCAGAGGATATTGCACAGCCAACGGAAAAGGATGTCTACATCCATCACGATGATGGAGAGGACTATGTAGCCAATCGCTATGAAAGAGCGATCGTGGTAGACCGTGTGGTATATCAGTATCTTCCGGAGAAAGACAGTTACCGGATCGTAGCATTTGATGATAATGACGAAGAATTTCCGGAAGGAATTACTTTTAAGCCTCGTTCGGAAGTAAGAGGCAAACCGGTCACAGGAATTTACATTGATGGAGAAGAGGACGGACCGAGCTATCTTACACGGCTCAATTTAGTACTCCCGGATTCTGTAAAAGATATTGAGATCAGCGGTGCAAGTTTTGGTTCTATCACATTACCAAAGTTCCTGACTGTCACACCAGGAGTAATATTCGAAAGTGATTTTGAGCAGATTATTATTCCAGAAGGAACTACAAATGTGAGTGGGATTCATAATATTTGGAAACTCCGAAAGATGGAGCTTCCGTCTTCAACAAAAAGAATTGGAAAATATTTCTTGGAGGACAGCTCGGATCTGAGAACCGTATACATTCCGGAAGGAGTTACCGAGATTGGTGCAGAAGCGTTTTCCGGATGTCCGAAACTTGAAATTTATATCCCGGCAAGTGTAAAGAAAATCGGTAAAAATGCATTTAAGAAAACTAATGAGTACGGACAGATAAAAATGATCTATTGTGTCAATAATTCTGCCGCACATAAGTATGCGAAGAAAAATCATCTTCCATATACGATCATAGATCCGGTAAAAACTTCTTACAAAGCGACAGACCTGTCACTGAGCACAAAACAGATCAGTATGCCGATCGGTGCAAAGAAGAGAGTGCTTTATCAGGTAACGCCGGTCTATGCTGCAAAACGTAATGTAAAATTCAGCAGCAGCAATTCCAAAGTGGTATCGGTAAATGCAAAGGGTATGATGACGGCAAAGAAAAACGGAAAAGCAACGATCACCGTTCAGTTAAAGAGTGGAAGCAAAAAGAAAGTGAAACTGAAAGTCGTTGTCCAGCCTCGGGCTCCGTATCTTTCGGCAGACAGCGTTGAGAATAAAAATACAACGGTATTTACCTGGAATAAATCCGAAGGCGAAGAAGGTTATGAGATCAGCTGTTCCGATACAAAAAACGGAACCTACAAAGTCATCAAAAAAGTGACCGGCAAAACAAAGATCACATTCAAGGCATCAACAAAGAAATATTACAAAATCCGTGCCTGGTATAGAACAGCAAAAGGAAAGAAATATTACAGTGATTATTCAAACGCCGTATATCACCTGGGACATATGTGGTTCTGAGATTAAGATTCTGAAAAATAGATATTTTATTGAAAGGCTGCAATCGCAAAAGGTTGCAGTCTTTTGCACTTGACAGAAATATCGGAATCATTTATACTATTGTTAATATAAATAAAAAAAATTAATAATAAATATATAAAAAATAATGCTAAAATCAAAAGCATGAAATTATGATACCTGCGGATTTATATCTTTTAACCCTGCATCATAAAAATTACAAATAAAATGACAAAAAAGAACAGGAAAAGATATGACGTTTAATCTTGGTTCGCTTTGTATGGCGATTTTATGGAACAGTATTTTTATTGGAATTGTTTTCTGGATAGGAAAAAAGAAAATTTACACGACGCGAAAAGGGATTCATCTGACATTGATGTTTTATTTACTTGGGGTTGTCAGGATGATATTTCCCATTGATTTTCGACCATCTATAGGGATTCAAGTGTGGAAAGGGGTATTTCCTACAGTTAATTATGCTTTAAGTATTCAAAATTACAATTTATGGGGAAGGCAGTTTACAATAGCAGATGCTCTGGTAGCAATCTGGCTGATTATTGCAGGGGTTTTCATGTTGCGTTATTTTGTGAAATACCAGGAAATGCGTCGCATTTTTCAAAAGTATTCCACAGAGGCAAATGAGCAGTACCAATCAGTTCTTAGCAGAATCACACAGGAAAAAAAGATTAAAAAGAAAATAGCGGTATATCAGAATCCGGGGATTACTATTCCTTGTGCGGAAGGTGTATTCCGGTGGAATATTTATCTTCCGGACTACGATTATTCGGAAGAAGAATTATATTATGCTTTGCTCCATGAATGTACACATTTCACAAATGGAGATCTGTACATAAAATGGCTGACGCAGCTCTGTCGTTGTCTTTGCTGGTGGAATCCACTGGTTTACAAAATGCAGGATACACTGGAAAAAAATCTGGAAATCCGGTGTGATCTTACTGTGACCGAAAACCTCAGTCAGAAAGAGCAGTTGAGCTATCTTGGAACGATAGTTAAGACCTTGAAAAATGCACAGAAAAAAAGAGGCAGCGGTGTTTTATACGGAGTCCATCTGGCAGATAAAAATGGAGAAGAGTTAAAAGAACGATTTGAGATTATCTGCAAAAATCAGGATAAAAAAACAGGACGAAATCAAAAGAGAAAATATATGGTATATTTTTTCCTTATGATTGTTCTTTCATATACGGTGGTTATACAGCCAGCTTATGATCCGCCGGAAGATGAGATTATAACAGAAGAAGGTATGGAAGAACTTACTCCGGATAATACCTATGTTCAAAAAGAGGGAGATAAATATTATATGATATATAAAAACGATAAAGATGAGATATCGAAGGAAGATGCAGAAGAAATGAAAATGAGTGGATTTGAGGTGAAAGAAAATGAAGAGAAATAAGGTGGAAAGTATATTGTTGATTGCAGTGCTGGCTCTCAGTATACAGACAGGGAGTTATAGTGCAGCAATAAACGATAGAGAGCTGGATCAATATTATGCAAAAAATATTCAAGAGAAAAGCACAGATGTTATTGTAGTGAAGTATCGAGTATGGAATGGAAAGAAGCAGAAAAGGAGGTGGAATAAAACAAAAAACAGATGGGAAGATCCGGCATGGAAAGACGTATAATGAACTGATGCAGTGGAAAGGATATCAAATTTAAAATTTTAAAGGAGGAACTTTTATGTTCAGACAACTCAAAAATATCATGTTAAAGGGCATAATGTTGTTTGCTTTGTTTTGTATACTTCCGGTAATGGTTACAAATGCGGCGGATAATGAAGCAAATCCGTTTGAAGGAAAAATTTATAGCTCGGGTTATGCGTATTTTGAAAATGCAGTGGCGGTAAATCATGTAGTCTATCGGTATATGCCAGAGACAGACAGTGTTCTTGCAGAATGTATTGATCTGAACAGTACTTTGAAAAAACATATGACGCTCACCATAGAAAAAAGTGTTCTCGGGAAACCGGTTACGAGGATTGGTGGATATTTTACGGATCCTTATTATATGGATGCAAAAATAGGATATCTTTTTGATAAAATTTATATTCCGGATTCGGTAAAAATTATTACCGGTTCGGCTTTTAGCGAGTGCACAAATGTAAAAAGTATCTATATTCCGGACAGTGTAGAAAAAATAGGAGATAAAGCATTTGAAGAGTGTACGAACTTGCAGAGTGTTCGCTTACCGAATGATCTGGACAAGATAGAGTTTGGATGTTTCTATAATTGCAAAAATCTGCGAAAAATTGTCATTCCAAATGGTGTGCAGAAAATCGAGTCTAATGCATTTGTGGGATGTGAAAAACTTGAAATTTATATTCCGGCGAGTGTCAAAAAAATCGGAAAATATATTACCCTGACGGATGTAAAAAAAATTTACTGTCAGAAAAATACAGTAGCTCAGAAGTATGCGAAAAAGAATAAGGTAGCTGTTGAGATTACAGGGACTAAGAGAACACAGCAGAATTATGTTGCACAGAAACTTCTGCTGAAGAAAAATGCAGTTACCTTAAAGCCAGACAGTTCCTATCGGGTTGAGGCAGAAATGGTTCCTTTCTATGCCTCTAAACAGGAGCTGGCATACAGCAGCAACAAACCGGAAATTGCAGCAGTAAGTGATGAGGGATTTGTTACAGCAAAGAAGGCGGGATCTGCTGTTATCACGGTAAAGACAACGGACGGAAGCAAAAAGAAAGTCAAACTGAAAGTAACAGTACGACCAGGAAAACCGGTGAATTTTATTGTTCAGAAAAAAGGAAAAAAGAAAGCTGTTTTCAGCTGGGATCCGGTAGCAGGTGCAGCGGGATATGAGGTTGCCCAGGCAGATTCTCAGAAAGGAAAATATACCACCATCTGGCAGCAGAAAAAGAAAACCAGCGTGGAACTGAAAATATCGAAAGATAAATATTATAAGGTTCGTGCATGGTATAAAAAAGATGGAGAATTAATCTATGGAGCTTTCAGCAAGGCAATAAAAGCATCATAAAAATTTTGCAAAATAAATGGGCTGCGACCGAAGAGGTGGCAGCCTGTTTTATGGAAAATACACAGAAGGCTTATAGTGAGTTTGACGGAGATATTTGATTCGTTTAAAATTATACATTATGAAGAAAATAAGATAGTTTGGATGAAAGACGGCAAAAATGGAAGGAGCAGAAAATGAAGGAACTGACAAAAAGTGAAGAACAGATGATGGATATTTTCTGGGACAGCAAGGAGGCACTGACCAGTGTAGATATTGTAAAAATGCAGGTGAAAGCAACCTGGACAAATGGGCTGGTACATAATATCATTCGTTCGCTTGTTCAGAATGGATATCTGAAAGAATGTGGAATGGAGCAGTTCGGACGGCAGTATGCCAGAAAGCTGATGCCGGCACTGACAAGGGAAGAATATATTGCAAAACTGATGATTCAGAAAAGCGAAGGGAAGAGTTCTGTGAAACAGATGGTGGTGGCTCTGGCGAAAGAAAGTGAGGACATGGAACAGGTCATCGAAGAACTGGAGGAGATCATTCGAAAGCTGAAGGAAGAACAGTGATGCAAGTTGAACGCACGTATAAATTATTTGAAAATTATATAAAATTAACACAATTATCAAAGGATAAATGTCTGAATATTTAGAAAATAAAATAATTAAATAAAAATATAAAAATAGTGTTGACAAATAAGGAGAAGCGTGCTACTATAATGACAACAACAAAGAAAGCCAAAGACAAACAAAAAACTACCTGTCAGGAGACGAGAAATCCTGGTAGAATAGAAAAAAAGTCAGAGGCAAGGTTGTAAAAGGAACTGAATAACACGTAAGAACAGAAAGTAGAGGTCAAGTCCAATGGATGGGTCAGAAATAACAACTGTTCAGTATAGACGTGGTATGGCTGGTGTTTCCTGCGAAAACAACCTTTAACGATATAATTTCAGAAGAGATCGAATTTATAACAGATAATCGGAGATGGGAAAATCTGAAAGATATAGTTAAAGAGTAACGAAACAGCCACTATATTGAAGGATTACCACATTATTCAAAGGTTTTTAGATTATGTGTAAAGAAATATAATCTAAAAAATATAAGTATTTTATATATCATTCTCAGATATGGTTTTTACAGAACAGTCGGTTACTTTCATACAGTCGAAAGGAATAGAACCACATTTGAAGAAGAAATATATAGAAGAACGTATAGAAAATAGATATTCGGAAAAAGATATTTGAAACTTTGGGTTAAATAAAAAGCAAATATTATATATCGACTATAATATTTAACATAAATAGCAGGAAACTTTGAATAGAATCCTCCGATTACATTCTAAATAAAAATACAATTAAATATTGAAAATAAGGGAAACCGTTACGGAAAGTAGTGGAAGTAACGGTTTCCTTTTTTGTTCTTAAAAACAATTCTGTTACGAAAACAATTCCAAAAAATATAAAAAGGTGCAACATGAAAAAAATAATGATTCTGATAAGCGTAATCTTTTTGATGTGTACAGGTATATGGTTTCGATTTCATACGAAAGAGTGTCGTGTAGTATCGGATCTGGCATATGATAAAAATAAAAAGGGTGATCATCTGGTATATATCCGGGAAGGGCATGAACTGGTTCCATTTCTGGTATTGACTTCTGATTATAATGGCGAGACACTACTGTTGAGGAAAGAAGTACTGAAAATGAATATGCAGATAAATTCTTATGAAGCGTACTATGAAAACAGTTTTATGGATGATTATTTAAACCATGAATATATCAGACAGCTTCCGGATGGGATGCCTGTTTTGGAATCTGAGATTAAGATAACGGATGAGAAATCATTGGGAGTTTCGGGAACAGGGACAAAAAGTATAAAGAGAAAGATTTTTTTGCTGGCATACAGTGAGGTGATGGAAGATCAGAATATAAATGCAGCATCGGAAGGAACGTTTCTTAGATTTTTTGAGAAGGAAGAACAGCGTATTGTTTTGAAAGAAAATCAAAAAAGCAGCTGGTGGCTGCGAACGCCGAACACATATTATACTTCCTGCGTTTATGTTATTGGGGCGAATAACAAGATCGGCTTTTCCAATGCATATGATAAAAATGGAGTGCGGCCGGCATTTTGTGTGCCGGGGGACTGCAAAATGGAAACCGATCAGGATGGACACAGAGTATTGCAGCAGAGGCAGTAAAGGAGTTTGGGAATATGAGAAAAATGAAAAGGATCATCAGCCTTTGGCTGGCTGTTATTTTAGTGATCACCGGTGTGGATCTGCCATTTGGCATCCTGGAAATCCAGGCGGCAGCAAATGTGAAGCGGTATACGGTATTGGTGCTGGATACCTCGGATACAGCAGAATTTACATATAATAATGAGACGATTTACACGGCAGATACGGCATTATCTGATGTCAAGAGTGCTGCCGGGAAATTTATCCGGGATATCAGTGCAACGGGCGGAGATAATTATGTGGCGGTCATTTCTTATAAAGATTATGCAACTACTGTATCTGGTTTTTCAAAAGAATACAGCTCGCTGATCAATAAGATTAATAATCTTTCCGCTTCCAGCACGACCAGAGATATATCAAGTGGTCTGGAACTGGCAAATTCTATGTTAAATCATGCAGATAGTGAAAATGTGATTAAAAATGTTGTGCTTTTTTCTACCGGAATGACCAACGAAGGAGATTATAATTATGATGGTTATTACGATGGAAATGTTGTGGGAAATGCATGGCACAGAAATGATACAAATGTTCACCTGTATGCATATGCAAATCATACACTGGAAGAAGCAGATCTGTTAAAAGATCAGGGAATTAACCTGTATTCTATCGGTCTGTTCAAGACGATGGCAAATATGCCGCAAGAAGGAAAGAATATTGCAGAATTTTTCAAAATGACTGCGTCTGATATCGCAACATCCGAGGATTATTTTTATCCGGTGTATTCGGTGGATGATCTGGAATTTACGTTTGGAGAGGTCGCAGATGATATTCTGTCTTCGGTAAAGGAGATAACGTTTACCTATAGTGGAGACAGTACAGCCAAATGTTATTATTCGGACAATTATTTTGCAAAGAGTGCCTATAATTATAGTCCGAGTCTGGCAACGATGTCGCTCAGTTTTGCAATGTCGGCATTTGGAAGCAGTGATGGCGGTCAGACGGATTACACCAATAAAAGCAGCAATGCCAGAGCGTTGTTGAAAGAAATGGGATTTGCAGATGAAAATATAGCAGTAAATGACTGGTTTACGAAGAAACCGACGACGGATTCGATTGGCGTTATCATCGGAAATAAACCTGTGAAAGTAAAAGATGAGGAATATACACTGATTGCAGTTGCTGTCAGAGGCGGCGGTTATGAGCAGGAATGGGCAAGCAATTTTACGATTGGTACATCCGGACAGCATCAGGGATTTAATACTGCGAAAAATAATGTTCTTTCTTATCTGAAACAATATATTTCCAAGCAGGGAATTTCCGGACAGGTTAAAATATGGGTCACGGGATACAGCCGTGCAGCGGCAACAGCGAATCTGGTGAGCGGTGAACTTGATAAGGGAATCGCTTTGGGAAACGATATCTCGTATCAGAGAAAAGATGTTTATGGTTATTGTTTTGAAACGCCGGCAGGTGCATTGAGCGAAGAGGTAAATGGGGATTCAAAGTATGATAATATATTTAATATTATTAATCAGAGTGATCCTGTGCCTTATGTAGCACCGGCAGCCATGGGATTTGGCAGATATGGTATTGATCGATATTTGCCGTCTGCGGAGTCAGAACCGGAAGATTATGCAGATCTGAAAAAGAAAATGCTGGCGATCTACCAGGCGATGCCAACAACAGAGAAGTATGTTGTAGATGATTTTCAAATGAAAAAAATCTCTGTGGACAATCTGACCTGGAATGCGGTTGGGTTCTTAAAAGATGGGCTGATCGTCAATGATACGAAACATAATTATTCTCAGGGCGTATTTCTGTCAGATTATGTTACAATCTTATCTAAAAAATTTATCGTAAACAGAGAAAATTATGTTGATCGTTATCAGAATGAGATTCGGGAGATTTGTTCCGTAGTTTTTGGTTGTACCGATGAACAGTCAGGACGTCTGACGGATTCGATTGTATCGCAGGTAAAGAGTGAATGGTATAAATTTGTGGGTGCATATATCTGGAATACTGGGATCAATCCATGGGGAACGGAAGAAAAGGCATTGAAAATCGTATCGGGATGGCTCAGGAAAGCACTTCAGGATGCAGGAATCACAGATTATAATGAGCTTGTCATTGATTATGCGGGTGTGAAACTGAGTGATCTGATGCTTGCACTTGTCAGCAATCATCCGAATTATTTTACAACGGCTGTTTTAAATGGAGAAGGACTCGGGGCAGCTCATTATCCGGAACTGTGTTATGCATGGCTGGCATCGATGGACAGCAATTATGTCGGAACAACTGCAAATCGCCTGAACAATGGCGGATTCCGGATCATTCGAATCAACTGTGAGGTTGATGTTAAGGTTTTTGATGCAGAACAAAATAAGATTGCATCGATCATCAATGAGCAGTCGGATGAAACAGGAAGTTATATTGCAGGGGTGGATAACAATGGGCAGAAATATGTTGTCCTTCCGGTGGATGAAACTTTTTATGTGGAAATGACTGCACGTGAAAAAGACAGCGTCAATTACAGCATCAATGAATACAGTGCTCTGGCCGGTGAGTATACGCGAAACATCAATTATTTCAATATTGAGATGGAAAAAGGAGAAGTGGTGGAAGGCGTTCTCCCGGCATACGATAAAGCGGAGCTGGAGAAGGATACTCCGGAAGGTTCCGATGCGGACTACAGACTTTATGATGCAGATGGAAACACAATAAATTCGGATTCGGATTTGTCCGGAGACGATGCAAGAAATGCATATTTTACGGTGGAAGCACTTGTATCTGATGAAAAAGCCGGAACTGTGATTGGCGGAGGTATTTACCAGTATGGGCAGTTTGCGAAACTTCAGGCAATTCCGGAGGAAGAATATGTTTTCGAAGGATGGTACAGAAAAGGAATACTGCTTTCAAAAGAAGAGGATTACAGGATACAGATACTGTCTGATGAGAGCATTACTGCGAAGTTTGTGAAAAAGCGGACACCAAAAGTGGTAAAACTTTCAAAGACGAAATATGTATACGATGGAAAGACAAAAAATCCAGGCGTTATTGTACTTGATGGTGATGGCAACAGAGTATCTTCCGATCATTATACGGTATCGTATCAGGCAGGAAGAAAGAAGGTTGGTCAGTACCATGTAAATGTAAAAATGAAAAATAAATACTGTGGCAGCAAAACACTTTCTTTCAAAATTGTTCCGAAAGCGACGAAGATCACCAAAGTCATCAAAAAGAAGAAGGCACTGAGTATTTCCTGGAAAAAACAGAAAAAGCAGGTGTCAGGATATCAGATTCAGGTATCAACAAGCAGAAAATTCAAATCAAAAAAGACAAAAAATATCAGTGGTATGAAAAAGAACAGTACTACGGTATCCAAGTTAAAATCCAGAAAGAAATATTATATCCGGATCAGAACCTGGAAAAAGAAAAACAGAAAGAAATACTATTCTGCCTGGTCAAAAGTTAAAATCGGTAAGACCAAATAAGAGTATCGGGGAGCCGCAAAAAAACAGCGGCTTCCTTTTTGGATATTTCCGGGGAAAAAGAACCGGTCAGACGGAAAAATTGCGAAAACCCTCGGTTTGACAATGTATTTTTGGTGTAGTATACTTTAAAAACATGAAGAGTAATAGTAGAATAAAATAGGATAATAACAGGCAGGAACATATACGAGGTGAAACAGTGGATAAATACGAATACAACCTTAAGTTAGAAGAAATAACAAAGCTGGCTGATCAGGGATATTATGAAGATGCGGCAGATATTATTGATACGATTGACTGGCGGAGAGTAAGAAATGTCAGAACGCTTTGTATGATCAGCGAAATTTATGAAGAAGTCGGAAGATTGCAGGACAGTAAGGCACTTTTGCTTCGTGCATACCGCAAATCTCAGGCAGTGAGAAGCATTTTGTTCCATTTAACGGAGATTTCCGTAAAACTGCGGGAGTTTGATGATGCAGCGGAATTTTACAGTGAATTTGTTGAAGCAGCACCGCATGACAATTCACGTTATCTTTTGAAATATATGATCTATCGAGGCAGAGGTGCGGCGATCGAGGATCAGATTGAGATTCTGGAAGAATATAATCAGAAAGAATACACGGAAAAATATGCCTATGAGCTTGCAAAACTTTATTATCGTGCCGGACAGAAGGAGAAATGTGTTGATGCTTGCGATGATCTGGTTGTGTGGTTCAGACAGGGCAAATATGTTATCCGTGCACTCGAACTGAAACAGAGGATCAAAGCACTGACACCGGTACAGCAGGCGATTTATGATAACCGCAACGAAGCTACCATGCCAAAAGCGGAAATGGTAGAAAATGTTGCACCGGATCTGGAAAAAGCTATTCTGGAAAATATGCCAGAATCCAGCAAAGAAGTGATCACGGATGATGTGATTTCTGTAACGGAAAAAGAGATCGCACAGAGCGTCGCAGAACATACAGCTGAAAAAGAAGAAAATGATGATTACGGAATCTTTGCAGCATTTTCTGAAAATCAGGAAAAAACCGATCAGGAAGAACAGGATTTCCATAAGGAATTGCCGGTAACGACCCCGGAAAAGACTGTCGATAATGAGAATGCCGCAGAGAAGGCAGCGGATGATGCAGAGGTCGATGAGAAAATTGTGGATGACGCAGATTCCGAAGCGGAAAACGTATCAAAAGAAAAGGCAGATGCAGCCGGTCAGGATGCACCGGCAAAAGCGGATAAAAAATATGAATTTAATACAGAAGACCTTCAGGCAGAACTTGCAAAGAGTATGCGGGATATTCTCTCCGGTATTCAGAGAAAACCGGATGAGAGTGACATTATCGAACCGATGAATGATGTGACTGCCGAGGCAGAAGAAGCAGCTGAAGAAGTTCCGGCAGAAGAGATCAAGAGAAACAATATTGATGATATTCTGCTGTCCATGAGTCTTGCACAGAAGGAAGCGGCAATCGCAGCAGTTCTGGGCAAAAAGGTTGAAGCAGAACCACAGCCAGTGAAAGCAGCAGAATCACATGTGGAGGAAGTCGCTGAAGTTGAGCCGGAAACAGAGGTTGAACTGGCTGAGAAAATAGTTGAGGTTGCACCAGAAGTTGAACCACAGGTTGAAGAAGTGGCTGAGGCTGAACCAGAAGAGGCAGCACCGATTGAGAAAGTAATTGAAGAAGTAGCAGAGCCAGAAGAGACACCACAGGTTGAAGAAGTAGTTGAGGCTGAACAGGAAGTAGAAGTGCAGCCGATTGAGGAAGTTGCGGAAGTATCTCAGGCTGAGCCGGAAACAGAAGTGAAAGAGGACGCAGCCGAAGGCGCAAGTGCGAAAAAGGCGGCTCTTGGAAATACAAGGGATATTGCAAAAGAGATTGAAGCGGAGCTTGAGAAACAGGCGGCGGAGCTCGAAAAGCAAGAGAAGGAAAAGCAGGCCGAAAAAGAAAAGGAAGAAAAAAAAGAAGCAGCATCTGTAAAGGAAGAGGATGCAGCTCCGACGGATCTGACGGAAGAACAGAAGTATAATTTCTCTTATTTTGCAACGGTGGCAGGGCTGAGTCAGCAGATTGCTTCGGCATTATATATGGTAATGAAGAAGATGAAATCTACAGATCAGACGTCCAGAGTCGGCAATCTGATCATTCTTGGTGCAGAGGGCAGTGGAAAGTCTACGCTCGGTATTCGTTTTGCAAAGACGATCAGTGAAGAAAAAGGCGAGGAATCTGTAAAGATTGCAAAGATTTATGCAGAGGATTTCAATAAAAAGGATATCCCGTCTACGGTTGCCAAGATTGCGGGTGGTACGCTGATCATTGAGGAAGCCGGTGATCTGGATGATGCCGTTGTGGAACAGCTTTCCAAAGCGATGGAGTTCCGTACAGATGCACTTCTTGTGGTTCTGGAAGATGAGAAGAAATATCTGAAAGAGCTGTTTGAGAAGCATTCGGATTTCGCAGAGAAGTTTACAAGCGAGATTGTTATTCCGGTATTTACCAATGATGAACTTGTCGAATTTGGACGTACTTATGCTTACGAGGAAGATTACACGATCGACGAAGAAGCAATCCCGACGCTCTATGATAGAATCAGTGAGCTGCAGGAAGCGGGCAGACCGGTTACTGTGATCGACGTCAAAGAGATTGTGGATGAGGCCATCCGCCAGTCTGAAAAGATCGGATTCCGGAAACTGAGCATGGTTCTCTCCAAGAAGAGATACGATGCGGATGATCGTGTGATCCTCTACGAAAAGGATTTCAGATAGAAAAAGGAGTCTTCTACGACTGAGATAAAATCAAAAAGCATGTATATCAAATATAGATGTACATGCTTTTTTGATGTGCACAGAAAGAAGAAATATTGCTTTTTTCTTAGTTTCTAACAATAGATCCACTATCTAACATACTGGTGATTGCGGAAATTCCTGATATATTCTATATTTTTTCAGACAGCAAGCCATGGCAGAACACAGAACTTTCTCTGGAAATGCCGGAGATGATCAAAGGATATTATGGACAGATTCTGACATGGGATGATGAGACACTGGAGCCGCTTTCCAAAGCAGCAGATAACAGCATCAACAGTTATCAGCAGGCATGGTCATCCGACAGGCTGGAAGACCGGACAGCATACGATCAAACTGGTGCTGACCGGAAAAACTATTGACGGCTATACCTTTAAAGTAACGGCAATTTCAGATAAAGTCTTTAAAAAGGCAGCAAGTCTGAAGCGAGTTGTGATCGGTGCAAATGTAAAAAACATCGGAAAAAACAGCTTCAGTCAGTGTAAAAAACTTGCAGCGATCACCTTCAAAGGAACAGATACTGACTAAGAAAGAATAGTAGTGCATGTGCAAATGAACGAATTCCCCGAAGGGCACGTAAAAGTGCCTTCCCTGGAATTGTTCATTTTGCACATTGCCAAAAGCTCCTGGTCTGCCAGGTGTCGCTGAAATATTACTTTTTTTGAATACCGTTTCTGCCGGGTTCTAATTCTTTAGGTGTAGCAAATATGATGTGATAAAAGTTGCGAATGTAATTGATTAGCTTTTAGGGTGAGAAACTTATTTTAGAACATGATTATCAGAAAAAACAACAGAAAATCCTTTGCGAGACAGAATGAAAAAATCTGTTTTGCAGAGGATTTTTTATTATGAAAAATATTGACTGAAAATCTGACACATCTTGAGGTAAGGCTCAGAGAAAAAGTAAAATGATATTGTGTATATATTTAAGGATATTCTATTTTAGTTGAATTTTTGTAAATATTTATGTTGATGCATATGGAAGAAAAGGTAAACACCCTACAATAGAAAGTCAAACTTATTTTGATAAATATTGAAAATTTTATACAGGTTAAGGAGGAAACGAGATGAAGTCAAGATTGTGGAAAAGAAGTGTGGTTGTGGCATTAGCAATGTCGATTGCTGTGTCTGGTGGTTCATTTGTGCGTATGCCGGAGATGGTAAAAGCTGCTGAAAAGAGTACGAGTAATAAAATGGAGAGGGATGTCAGTACTACAGAAGAAGGGCTGAAATATCAGGATGTATCCGGATCCGAAAATGAATTAATGATCACAGGATATACCGGAAACAAAGAGAACCTGGTCATACCTGAAAAGATAGATGGAAAAACAGTAACAGAAATAGGAGATAGTGCGTTTTTGAGATGTGAGAGTTTAAAAACGATCAGTATTCCGGAAAGCGTGGTAAAAATAGGAATACAGGCATTTACAGGATGCAGTAGTCTTAAAAGTATAATCATTCCAGACAAGGTAAAGGCAATAAGAAGTTTTACATTTTCAGGTTGCAGCAGTTTGGAAAGTATAACTATTCCAGAAAGTGTAACAACAATAGAATCTTATGCATTTTTTTGCTGTAGCAGTTTAAAAAGTGTAACTATTCCAGATGATGTGACAGAAATAGGAAGTAATACATTTGTTAGATGCAGTAGTTTGGAAAGTATCACTATTCCGAATGGTGTAACAACAATAGGATCTTATGCATTTGATGAATGCAGCAGTCTGAAATCTATAGTTATTCCAGAGAATGTAACAGAAATACAAGACAATGCATTTAAAGATTGTGGTAGCCTGGAAAGCATAAGGGTTGCTTCAAATAACCCGGTTTATGACAGTAGAAATGATTGTAATGCTATTATAGAGACAAAAAATAATAAATTGATTCGTGGATGTAATACAACTAAAATAGCAGATGATATAACAGAGATAGGTAATTCTTCCTTTTCGGCTTGTAATAGTCTGGAAAGCATTATTCTTCCAAATAGTGTAACAACAATAGAAGCAGGAGCATTTGGTGGATGTAATAATTTGAAAAGTATCACTATTCCAAAGAGTGTGACAACAATAGGAATAATGATATTTAGCGGATGTGATAAGCTGGAAAGTATAAAGGTTGCCAAAGATAATCCGGTTTATGACAGCAGAAATGATTGCAATGCTATTATAGAGACAAAAAATAATAAATTGGACATAGGATGTAAGATAACCCAAATACCAGATACTATAGTAGAGATAGAAAATAATGCTTTTGTTGGTTGCAATGGATTGGAAAGCATTGTCATACCCGACAGTGTAACAACAATAGGTTTCGGGGCATTTGGTAACTGTGATAATTTAAAGAATATCAATATTTCTGACAGTGTGGTGAAAATAGGAAACAGAGCATTTAGTGCCTGTAGCAGTCTGGAAAGTATTGTTATACCAGAGGGGGTCACAACAATAGGCAGTAATCTGTTTCAAAACTGCAGTAGTTTGAAAAGTGTAACTATTCCAAAGAGTGTAGCGGAAATAGAAAGCGAGGCATTTAAGGGCTGTAGCAGCCTAAAAATGCTTACTATTCCAGAGGGAGTCACAGAAATAGGAGAGGATGCTTTTCGGAATTGTGGTGCCCTGGAGAGTGCTGTTATTTCGAATAGTGTAAAAAATATAGGGCAGGGAGCATTTGGGGAGTGTAAGAATTTGAAAACAATCACGCTTCCAGAACAGGCAGATGAGATAGGAGAACAAGCATTTTGTGCCTGCAGCAGTCTGGAAAGTGTGATTATTCCAGAAGGAATCAACAGCATAGAAGATTCAGTATTCCAAAGCTGTAGCAGTTTGAAAACGGTTGTTATTCCGGAGGGAGTAAAAAGCATAGGCAGCTCTGCATTTAGAGAATGCAGCAATTTGAAAAGTATTGCTATTCCAGATGGTACAGAAGGTATGGGAGCAGGAGTGTTTATGGACTGCAGCAGTCTGGAAAGTATTGAACTTCCGGATAGCTTAGAAAATATAGGGTCAGAAGGTTTTAAAAATTGCAGTAATTTACAAAGCATCATAATTCCGGAAGATGCGGAATATATTGGCGAATCAGCGTTTTCGGGCTGTAGCAGTTTAAAAAGTATTGTGATTCCGAAAAATGTGGAGGATATAGAGGGAACAGCATTTAGAGGCTGTAAACTGGAAAATATTCAGGTAGCAGACGATAATACAGTTTATGATAGCAGAAATAATTGTAATGCTATTATAGAAACAGAAAAGAATAAGCTGGTTGTTGGATGTAAGAATACCATTATCCCAAACGGTGTGAAAGAACTGGGAGATTATGCATTTTATGTTCAAAGCAGTCTGGAGAATATAGTTATTCCGGACAGCGTAACAAAAATAGGATATGGTGTGTTTGAAAACTGCAGCAATTTGAAAAGTATAATTATTCCAAACAGCGTAACAAAGATACAACTTTATGCATTTGAAGGATGCAGCAGTTTAGAGAGTATTAAAGTAGCAAATGATAATCTGGTTTATGACAGTAGAAACAACTGTAATGCTATCATAGAAAAGGAAAGCAATAAGCTGATTGTTGGATGTAAGAATACAGTTATCCCGAACAATGTGGTGCGGATAGGGGAAAGTGCATTTGATGGCAGCAGTAATTTAAAAAATATAGTTATTCCGGATAGCGTAACTGAAATAGAGTGGTATGCATTTTCAAATTGCAGTAGTTTGGAAAACATAAATATTCCGGATAGTGTGATAAAAATATGGGGTTCGTCATTTCGAGATTGCAACAATTTGGGAAAAATTGAGGTTGCAGAAAGTAATCCGGTTTATGACAGCAGAAATAATTGCAATGCTGTCATAGAAAAGGAAAGCAATAAGCTGATTGTCGGATGTAAGAATACAGTTATTCCGAATAGTGTAACACAAATAGGGGAATCTGCGTTTGAGGGTTGCAGCGGTTTAAAAAGTATCATAATTCCAAACAGTGTCAAAGAAATAAAGAGCGATGCATTTTATAAGTGCAACAATCTGGAAAGCATTGTTATGTCAAACAGTGTAGCGATAATAGGAGACTTTGCATTTAGCGGGTGTGAAAATTTAAAAGATGTTTATTATAATGGCAGTGCTGAAGAATGGGAAAGAATTTATTTTAATAATAGAAATCTTTTAAATGCAAATATCCATTACGGCGAGGCAAATATCTGTGACATCAATGGTCATACCGGCGGAAAGGCTACCTGCAGTCAGAAAGCAATTTGCAGTGTTTGCGGCAAGGAATACGGAGAGCTTGATCCAACTAACCACAAGTTTACAAAGTATGTTTCAGATAACAATGCAACAACAAAAGCCGATGGAACAAAGACAGCAGTTTGTGATTATGGATGCGGCACGAAAAATACGATTTCCGATCCTGGTTCTAAGAAAGCGGAGCAGAAACCGACACCAGATACAGACAGCGCTTCAAATTCGCAGGACAAACCTCAGCAGAATTCAAATAAAGTAGCTCTTAAAAAAGTAACTGGTCTTAAAGTAGCAAGCAAAGCCAAAGGTCGTGTCAATGTATCATGGAAAAAAGTAACAGGTGCAAAGGGATATCAGGTTCAGTACAGCCAGAAGAAGAATTTTGCGGGTGCAAAAACTGCGAAAGTTTCCGGAGGTAAAAAGGAAAAGGCAATCGTTAAGAAACTGAAATCAAAAAAGACCTATTATTTCCGTGTACGTGCGGTATCGGGAAAAACTACTGGAAAATGGTCAGCATTTAAGAAAGTGAAAAAAGTAAAATAAGATCGCTTAAGCGGAATATTTCGATTCTGAAAACTTTTTGCGTGTACTGGCAGGGCGGAAAGCTGTTTCCTGTCAGCGTGTAAAAAAAACTCAATCGAGTTTTTTCACATCCCCAGCCACAGCAGGTGAGGGTGTAAAAATTCTTGTGTCTATGGAAAGTAAATCTTTCTGATAAGAAATAGATATGTAAAACTTTGCTGTCGAATTAATGATTATGCGGCTGTCG
>QWCN01003145.1_pt1 | contig 19841 bp, 18 predicted proteins | sample 1972711 | NCBI WGS metagenome assembly QWCN01 (sample SAMN09866707, study PRJNA288562) | Human gut metagenome isolate term1_stool, whole genome shotgun sequencing... | isolation source: gut | host: Homo sapiens | place: USA: California
AGGGGAGAGGGGACCTTTCTCCAGAAAGGTCCCCTCTCCCCTCCCCCGATTTTCTCCCTAGAACTGCCTGATGTTCGATTTGATCATATCCATCGTGGCGCTGAAACGGCCCATGAGGGCGAGTTTGCCGAGGCCGAGGGCAAGTCCTTTGGCTTCTCCGGCGGTGATGGTGGGCGGCAGGGGGATGGCGGCGGGATCGGTGAGGGCGTCGACGAGTACGGGACCGGGCGTGGCGAGGGCGGCCTTGATGACGGGTTCCACGTCCGCGCCTTTTTCGATGCGGAATCCCTTCATGCCGATGACCTCGGCCATGCGGGCGAAATCGGGGTTTTTCATGTCCGTCTGGAATTCGGGATACCCGGCTGTCCGCATTTCAAGATTGATGAACCCGAGCGCGCCGTTGTTGTAGACGATGACTTTGACGGGAAGATTGTACTGCACAAGCGTGAGCAGTTCGCCCATGAGCATGGTCATGCCGCCGTCGCCGCAGAGCGCGATGACCTGCCGTTCGGGATAGAGCAGTTGCGCGCCGATGGACATGGGCAGGGCGCAGGCCATGGAGCCGTGGTTGAAAGAGCCAATGATGTTCCGGCCCACCTTGGCGGTGATGTAGCGGGCGGCCCAGACGTCGTTGAGGCCGGTATCCACGGTGAAGACGGCTTCATCGGAGGCGTTGGCGTCAATGACCGACGTAAGATGCTCGGGATGCGGCCTGCCTTCTGAGGAAATATGCTCGACGTAGGCGTTGAGGTGTTCCCGGGATTTCTTGAGATTGGCAATGGCCTCGTCAAGATGCCTGCGGTCATCCCGGGGTTCCACGAAGGGGAGCAGGGCACGCAGGGTCTGGGCCACGTCCCCGACGACCCCGAGGTCGATGCGGGTCCGCCCGCCGAGATGTTCGCCCCGGATGTCGAGTTGGACGATGCGCGGTTTCTTGGGATACCACGCGGAATAGGGCATGTCCGTGCCGAGCAGGATGAGCAGATCGCAGTGTTCCATCGCCTCATACGCGCCGCCGAACCCGATGAGGCCGGTCATGCCCACGTCAAAAGGATTGTCCGGCTCGATCCACTGTTTACCGCGCCATGCGTGCCCGATGGGGGCCTTGATTTTGTCCGCGAGGGCCATGACTTCCTTGCGGGCGTTACGGCAGCCGGACCCACAATAGAGCGTCACCTTGCGCGCGCTGTTGATCTCGTCGGCAAGGATCTGGATGTCATGGGCGTTGGCTGCCGGGGCGGGAGGCGGCGGGATGACGCCGTGCGAGGGTTCTTCGTTCATGGGCATGGCGGCGACGTCGCCGGGCAGGGCGATCACGCTTACCCCGCGTTTGCTCACGGCGGTCTGCATGGCCCGGCGCAGCACATGCGGCATCTGGGAAGGCGAGGAAACAAGTTCGTTGCAGTGGCTGCATTCGTTGAACAGCTGATCGGGGTGCGTTTCCTGAAAATAGCGCGTCCCGATGGCGGAGCCGGGGATATGCGAGGCTATGGCGATGACCGGGGCATAGCTCCGGTTGGCGTCGTACAGGCCGTTGATGAGGTGGACGTGCCCTGGGCCGCTCGTCCCCGCGCAGGCCGCGAGTTTTTCGGAAAGCTGGGCTTCGGCTCCGGCGGCGAAGGCGGCCGTTTCCTCATGCCGCACATGGATGAACCGGATGCGCCCGTCACGGCGGAGCGCGTCGGATACGGGGTTGAGGCTGTCGCCTACCAGCCCGTACAGCCGCGTGACGCCCGCTTCGGCCAGTTCGTCCACAAGTACTTCCGCTACGGTTCGCTTCGACATTGGGATGCCTCCAGAGAAAAGGATTCGGCTTCCGTGGGAAACCTTTCCGGAATCGTAGAGGAAATCCGATGGGCGAAGCCATGATTACCCGCTGGCGTGAGAATCGTTTGGGAGGTCGGGGGAGCGCGACGTGCCGGGGGAGGGGAACCTTTCTGAAGAAAGGTTCCCCTCCCCCGGACCCCCACCCTTCCCAAGACTTTTGACTGGTGGGGAGGTGGCGCGGAGGGAGTTCGTTCCAGCAGAAGTTTGAAAAAGTTCCTTTACGTCGTACGAAAGAACGTTTTTTTCGTAACTGCCATATCCATCAAACGTTTGCTTCGGCGACAAGACGCTGGAGCAAACACGCCGCCGGGGGTTAGGGGCGGAGTCTCTTTACATTTTGTCGGGGCCTTTCTTTCCGGGGAAAAGATGCGGGCGCTTCTTCCAAATGTAGTCGATGTGCTGATGCATGGCGCGGCGGGCTTTGGCTGGAGAGCCGGATTTGATGGCTTCGAGCACTTTCCAATGTTCAAGGCGATCTTCATCGGGGAGGATGACGAAATTCAACTCGCGCTGTTTTTTGAACTGCTCCTGAAATTCTGCCAGCATATGGATGAGAATGGGATTTTTCGAGAGGGCGGTGACGCCGTTGTGGAACCGGGTGTGAATGTCTTTGAGGGAAAGGCCTTCCTGTTTCAGGATGCTTTCAAGTTCGGCGATCTCTTCCGGGGCGGCCCGTTCGGTGGCCCAGTAGGCGGCCTGCCCTTCGAGGAGTTTCCGCATTTCGAGGATCTGGGTGTAATCCGTGCTGCTGAGCAGATCTACGGCGGGGGAGGGCGCTTCGGAGGGGATGTCCTTGACGAAGGTCCCGACGCCGGAACGCGATTCGACGACACCGGAATAGGCCAGCGCCTTCAGGACTTCGCGGATGCAGGTACGGCTGACCTGAAACATCTCGGCCAGCGCGATTTCTCCGGGTAGCTTGCTGCCGGATTTCCACTGCCCGCTCTGGATGGCGGCGGTGATCTGCTGCATGACCTCGCTGTGGAGGTTGACTCTGCTTATAGGCTTGAAGGGGTTGGTCACAGGGGCTCCTGAAAGCGTGCTCGATTATCGTCTTTTGTTTACGCAATACATGATGAGAATGCTCGTGAGTAACGCCCCGAGCGCGGCAATGCAATACCCGGCGGCGATCCCGAGCGGTTCCAGACAGGCGGCGATGATGGTGATGAAGCAGGATGTGCCGAAAAAACCCGCGAGCAGTCCCCGTATCGTCAACACGGCGGCGCGCGCCCCGAAAGAAAGGTGTGCGAAGGGGGTCAGGATGGAGCTGATGATGGGGAAGGTGAGCAGGATGCCGCTCCATTGCTCGCCCACGACACCCGCAAGCTCGGTCAGGATGAGGACGCTGAGGCCCCCGCAGAACATCTGGACGGGAAGCCTCCACGGGGGTTGGACCCGGCGCATGTCCGCCGTTCCGGGGATGTCGGGAAGAAGCCGCAGGCAGGCCGCCGGGACCGCGATGCTGAGGCAGACCGCTATGGGCAGCCCGCAGGAAACCCGCGAGAGCAGGAAGGCGCAGAGGAGAAAGGCGAGCATGGCGAGGGCGAGGGAGCCCGCCCAGCCGAAGCGCCGGGCGCTGTGGGCGTAGGCGAGGCAGTAGCAGCAGGAAGCCACGGCTCCGAGCAGGGATGAGGCGGCGGCCGATGCCGCGAAGGCGGTTCCGTACTGTACCGCGATGAACAGGGATGCCGGGCCGGAAATGAAGGGAAGCCCGGCGAGCCCGCCGCCGATGACGGGGCCCCAGCGACGGGCCGCCAGCGTGGAGGCCCAAATGAGCGCGGGCGTGGTGAAGAGTTTGATGAGAAGAAAAAGCATCCTGCATCCCTGATTCGGTGGGCGGTTGTCGGCATAATATGTCTGACAGCATACAGGTTGCGGATTGGATTGTCCAACGGATTTCTTCTTGGATCGGTGTTTGCCTTGCTGGAATATGTCGTTATAATACCGCGTTACAAAAAGCAAAAAAATATTTTTTCCAGAATGTTGCCGGCAAAGCCGTGATCCCTGCTGACAAAGGGCGTTTTTATCTGTAAGCTGTCAGACAGCATACGCCTATCAGGAACATTTTCACAGGGACAAGGAGAAGCGATCGTGGAAGTGCCCAAGAGACCCAAGCCTTTCTCCATGCTGGACAAGGTGCTTGACTGGATCAATGTCTTCAGCCTGTTGAGCGTGGCCGTGCTCATGTTCGTTCAGGTCATCCTCCGGTATGTGTTGAAGATGCCGCTCATGGGCATCGAAGAGTTGTGCTACTTCCCGACGGTCTGGCTGTACCTCTTCGCCGCCGTCAAGGCTTCCTCCGAGCGGGGCCAGCTTGTGGCCCGTGTCCTCGAAATTTTCTGCAAGCGGCAGCGCTCGATCTTTCTGCTCCGGGGTATCGCGGCGTTCGCTTCAAGCGCCATCCTGCTGTGGCTCACATGGTGGGGCTACGATTACCTGAAGTACGCGCTCAGGCTCCAGAAGGAAACGGCCTCCCTCTATCTTCCCTGGATTTACGCTGAAGCGGCGGTGTTCGTGTCCATGTTCCTCATGACGCTGTATACGCTGCTCGAACTGCGCGACATGATCACGCTCTACAGGACCACCCCGGCCTCCCTGCCCGTGGAAAAGGAAGGAGACTAGCATGGAACCCGTTACGCTTGCCGTTGTTTCCCTCGCCGTTTTGATGCTCCTCCTTTCCTTCGGCGTCCCCATCGTCTTCTGTTTCAGCGGCGCGCTCGCCTTCATGAGCATCGTGGGCGGCGTCACCATGAAAGGCATGATGATGTGGGGCCTCCAGCAGATTCTGAGCCCCACGCTTCTGTGCATCCCGCTGTTCATTTATGCCGGGTCGCTCATGAGCGAGAGCGGCATCGCCAAATACCTGCTCGAATTCGTTGACGTGTTCGTCGGGCGCATCCGGGGCGGGCTCGGTTTCGTCGCCACCCTCACCTGCGCCATCCTCGGCGCGATTTCCGGCAGCACCTTCACCGGGCTCGCCGCCACCGGCAACATGCTGATCCCCGAAATGGTCAGCCGGGGCTATCCCCGCGCCTTCGCCACCGCGCTCATCACCTGCTCCTCCATCCTCGGCGTGCTCATTCCTCCGAGCACGCCCATGATCATCTTCGGCTGGGTGACGGGGACCAATGTGCTCGCCTGCTTCCTGTCCACGGTGGGCCCCGGCATCGTCACCATCATCATCTTCTGCGGCATCAATTTCGTGCTGAGCCGCCGCTTTGACCTCAAGCTCATGCCCCCGCTCTCCAAAACGGAAAAGCGCAGGCAGATCGCCGTGCGCGGCTGGAAGGCGCTCCCGGCGCTCATGATGCCCGTGCTCATCCTCGGCGGCATCTATTCCGGGGCCATGACCCCCACCGAAGCCGCCGCCGTAGCCGTAATCTACGCGCTGCCGGTCGGGTTCTTCGTTTACAGGGGCCTGAACCTTCGCAATACCTTCAATTGCACCAAGGATTCAGCCGTGTCCGTGGGCAGCATCATGATCATGATTTTTTGCAGCATGATGCTGAGCCAGACCTACGTGGTATTGCAGATCCCGCAGGCCATCGTGGAAAGCGTATTCAGCATCACGGACAACAGTTTCCTCATCCTGTTGCTCATCAACCTCATCCTGTTGTTCGTGGGCATGATCGTGAACGACACCACCGGGATCATCCTCGTGGCCCCGCTGCTGCTGCCGCTCGCCAAGGCCATCGGCCTCGACCCCATCCAGTATGCGGCCATCTTCGGCGTGAACCTCGCCGTGGGCAGCCTGACGCCTCCCTACGCCAGCCTGCTCTATCTCGGGATACGGATCGGCAAGGTCGATTTCGTGGAAATCCTTCCCTATGTGGGGCTGTTCCTGCTCGGTTACGTTCCGGTCATGCTCCTCACCACCTACTGGCCCGACGTGAGCCTGTTCATCCCCCGCCTGTTCGGTTTCATCTAGCCGGACGCGGAAACAGGCATCTTCCCGGACACGGCCGTCGGTTCCCCCGCCGGCGGCCGTATCTCAAGGCGGCGCGGACGGCGCGCCTCCAAAACCCTTCACCACAGGAGAGCATCATGAAAAAGGTCATGTCTGTACTGGCGCTGTGCGGCCTGCTGGCCCTTTCCGGCGGTTCCGCCCTCGCGGCGCAGTGGAAGCTTGCCCACATCCGCCCCGCCGACTCCGTGATTGAGCGCGATTTGCAGGCCTTCGCCAAGGAAGTGCGCGAAGCCACCGACGGGCGCATCGACATCAGGATCTATGGCTCCAGCCAGCTTGGGGACTACACCGTCGTGCAGGAAAAGGTGTCCCTCGGTTCTGTGGAAATGAGCTGCGAATCCGTTTCCACGCAGGTGGACAAGCGTTTCCTCTCCTATATCCTGCCCTATGTCGCCAAGGATTACGCCACCGCGAAGAAGAATTTCGGCACCGGCACCCCCTACGCCAAATACTGCGCCAACCTGTTTGACAAACAGGACATCATGGTCCTCGCCAACTGGCCCGTGTACTTCGGCGGCATCGGCCTTGTGAAGGCCCCCGAAGCGCCTGCCGATCCCAACGCCAGCCACCATATCAAGGTCCGCGTCCCCACCATGAAGACGCAGGAAGCCCTTGCCGACGGCCTCGGCTATCAGGCCACCCCCCTGCCGTTCGCGGAATTCTTCACCGCCGCCCAGACCGGCATGGTTTCCGGCATTTTCGGCGGCGGCGCGGAAAACTACTACGCCTCCTTCCGCGATCTGCTGAAATGCTACATCGCCGCGAACACCCACTTCGAAAATTGGCCCCTGCTCATCAATAAGGAGCTGTTCGAGTCCCTGTCGTCCGAAGATCAGAAGATCCTGCTTGAAAAGAGCGCCGCGTTCGAGGCCCGCCGCTGGGAAGTCGCGGAGGCCGATCAGACCGCCTATGAGAAGAAGCTGGAAGAGGCGGGCTGGACCGTCATCCACCTGACGCCCGAACAGCAGAACGCCTTTGCCGAAAAGGGCCGCAAGGCTTCGTGGCCCGAACTGAAGAAGGCGATAGGCGACAAGGCCTATGAGGAAGTCATCTCCACCTTCGTCCTCGAATAACCGCCAAGGGGCGCGCTCGCCGCGCCCCGCCCCAAGGAACTGTCATGAAGAAAATCGCTGTGCTCAGCGCCGGGAACGGCGGGCAGGCCCTTGCGGCTGATCTTGCCCTCCGTGGGCACGATGTCGCCCTGTATGATCTGCCGCAGTTTGCCCCGGCCATCGAAGCCATCAGGCGTCGCGGCAACACCATCGAACTCCAGAACAGAATCACCGGGACCGCGACGATCCGCCTCGTGACCACGGACATCGCCGAAGCGCTCGACGGCGCGCAAGTGGTCTATTTCACCGCGCCGTCCTATGGGCAAAAGGCGTTCTTCGATCTGGCCGTGCCCGCGCTTTCGGATGGTCAGATTATCGTACTGATGCCCGGCAATTACGGTACGTTGGCTCTCAAGGCCGCGCTGCGCGAGGCCGGGAAGGACGTGCTCGTCGCGGAAACGGACAACTTGCCCTATGCCTGTGCCGCGACGGAGCCCGGCGTGGTCAACGTGCGCGGGATCAAGAAGGCCGTGACGCTGGCGGCGTTCCCGGCGGGCGACTACGCCGCGGTGGAGGCCGCCGTGGACGGGGCTTTCTGCACCGGCTGGCGCAAGGGCGAAAATGTGCTCGCCACCAGCATGTCCGGGGTCAATATGGTCGTGCACTGTGCGCCCATGCTGGCCAACGCCGGGCGCATCGAGAGCGAGGGCGGGAAGTTTGAGTTCTATTACGCGGGGATGACGCCCGCCGTGTGCCGCCTCATCGAAGCCACGGATCGTGAACGGCTGGCCGTGGCCCGTGCCTACGGCCTTGATTTGGTAAGCACGGCGCAGACCTTCCGCAACCAGTACGGCGTGGAGGGCGAAACCCTGTACGACGTGTTGCAGGCCAACCCCGCCTTTGCCGGGTTCGCGCCCAAAAGCCTGCATCACCGTTTCCTTACTGAAGATACGCCGTACTCGATGGTGCCGATGGCGGCCCTCGGCAGGCTTGCCGGGGTTCCCACGCCGATCATGGATGCGCTTATCGCATTGCTTGGGGAACTGCTCGGCGAGGACTACGCAGTGACCGGACAGACGGCGGAACGTATGGGGCTCGCGGGCATGACGCCCGAGGCAATCCGTAACCTCGTATCCGCATGATCGGAGGGATTATGATGAAAGCACTCCGCATCGAACCGGCGGACAATGTCGCCGTGGTCGCGCAGGACACCCGCAAGGGCGACGTGCTGCGCCATGCCGGGGGCGAGGTGACCGCGCTTGAGGACATCGGGCTCGGGCACAAGATCGCCGTCGAAGCCGTTGCGCAGGGGGAACTCGTCCGCAAGTACGGCGTCCCCATCGGCAGGGCCTCCGCGCCCATTGCCGCCGGAGCCTTCGTGCACACCCACAATCTTGAGGACATCACCGAGGAACTGTGTCGGCAGTACGTCGCCGCGTTCAGGGACGGGAGGGGCGCATGAGTTCGCTACAGGCATTTCCCCGCGCCGACGGGAGCGTGGGCATCAGGAATATCGTGCTCGTCGTCTCCACCGTCACCTGCGCGAATACGGTCGTCAATCATATCGCGTGGAAGACCGGGGCCGTCCCGCTGACCCACGAGCGCGGCTGCGTGGAGGGCGAGCAGAGCTTCCGCCGCACCATGCTGGCCCTCACCACGTTTGCCAAGCATCCCAACGTGTCCGGTGTCCTTATCGTGGGGCTCGGCTGTGAGCAGATCAGGACGCTCGACCTGCAGATCGCCATCGGCGGCGGCAAGCCCGTACACGCCATCCTCATTCAGGAGGAGGGCGGTTCCGTCGAAGCCGAGGCCAGAGGCTGTGAACTCGTCCGCGAGATGCAGCGGGCCGCGCAGGATCTGGAACGCCAGCCTTGCCCCTTGTCCGGGCTTGTTGTGGGCGTGCAGTGCGGCGGTTCCGACTGGACGACCGCCATTGCCGGGAACACGGTCATCGGAGCCATGACCGATCTCATGATCGCCGCAGGCGGTTCCGTGCTCATGTCGGAAGTTCCGGGCATTCCGGGCTGTGAGCACATTGTGGCGTCCCGTGCGGTCAGCCGCGAGGCGGGGGAGCAGATCCTCGGCATGGTCGACGAGCTGCGCGCCGAGTTCCTGCGCGCACACGGGCAGCCTATTGAGGCGGTGAACCCCACGCCGGGCAACAAGGCGGGCGGGATCACCACGCTCGTGGAAAAGGCGATGGGCAACATCAAGAAAATGGGCACGTCCCCGGTACAGGGCGTCCTGAAGCTTGGTGAGCGCCCCCCGCATCCGGGCTTGTGGATCGTGGACAACCGTGCCAACGGCCCCGATCCCGTCAACCTCGCCGGGTTTGCCATGGCGGGGGCGTCGGCTACGGTATTCAGCACGGGCCGGGGGTCTCCGGTGGGTTCTCCGGTCATGCCCGTGGTCAAGCTGACGGGCAACCCGCACACCTACGCCAAAATGCCGGGCCTGATGGACTTCAACGCCGGGGTCGTTGTTGACGGCGCGGACATCGGGGAAACGGGCAGGGCGTTGTACGATCTGTTGCTTGAGGTTGCCGGAGGGCGGCTCACCCGTTCCGAGGAGAACGGGGACTACGAGTTTTCGATCCCTTACGAGGAAGCGCGGTAGCAGGATGGAGGGTGGAGAGACGCGACATGCCGGGGGAGGAGGGAGGAAACCCTTCTGAAGAAGGGTTTCCTCCCTCCTCCCCCGGACCCCCATCTCCCACCTTCCTAAGACTTTCGATTGGTGGGGAGGCGGCGCACAGGGAGTCCGTTCCGGCTTGGGTTTGAAAAATTCCTTTGCACCGTACAAAATAGGGATATCCCCGTAACCTCCATTACCCCATCAAGCGTTTGCTTCGGCGGCTTGCCGTCGGAGCAAGCGCGCCGTCGGGTCAAGGAGCGGCTCGCCCCTGCCAGCGCGGCTCGCGCCTTGCAGAGTGCAGAGGCAGCGCCTCTGCCGGGGTTCCAGGGGCGGAGCCCCTGTGGGTTTCATACTATTATTGGAGATTGTGCCATGACGCATTGCACGGCCTGCCGGGCCGCCCGCCCTCAATCCGCAAGGCTGCTGAGCCTGTTCGATTCCCTCGGCCCGATCATGTCCGGCCCGTCCAGCTCGCATACGGCGGGCATGGCGCGCATCGGGCGCATGGGCCGTTCCCTTGTCGGCGGCACGCCGGAACGTATCACCCTGCACTTTTTCGGGGCGCTCTCCCATACCTATAAGGGGCACGCCAGCGATTCCGCCGTGGTCGCCGGGCTCATCGGCGAACGGGAGGACTCCCCCAATGTCCGGCACGCGCTGCGGCTGGCTGCGGAACGGGGCGTCGAGGTGGAAATCCGCACGCATCCCGATTCGGACCGTAATCCCAACACGGTCAGCATGGAGCTTACCCGCGGCGGCAGGACGTATGCGGTGGTAGGCGTTTCCGTGGGCGGCGGCGAGATCGAGATGACCGAGCTGGAAGGCTTCCCCCTCTGCCTGCGCGGGAACGCGGACGGCGCGCTGTTCATCGGCCCGGACGGATTGGGGCGGGCTGTGTTCGAGGAGAGGCTTGGGGCGCTGTCCGGCTTTTCCTGCGTGAAGGATGGGGAGCGGACGCTATACCTGTGCCTTGCCGGAAAGCCGTTTCCCGATGGCGCGGACATGCCGGGTCTGGAGATGTTCCCCGTACGGAATATCCTTGGCAACAAACTTGCGGACGCCGAACCCTTGTTTTCGACCCTCGCGGCGATGGCGGAAATGGCGGGAGGTGATCTTCCCGGCCTTATCGAACGCTATGAGGCGCGGCGCAGCGGGACGGGACGCGATGAAGTCCGCGCCGCCGTGCTGCACCATTGGGAAGTCATGAAGGCCTCCATGGCGGACGGGCTTGCCGGGAAAAGCGACATGCTGGCGGGTCTGGTTCCGGGCGACGCCGGGTTCCGTCTGGCCCGGCGCGTCGAATCCGGGCAGGCGCTTTCGGGCCGGACCATCGGCATGGCGGTGGCCCGCGCGTTGGCGGTCATGGAGAACAACGGTTCCATGCGCTGTGTGGTGGCGGCTCCCACGGCGGGGGCCTGCGGGGTGTTGCCCGGCGCGATTCTTTCGGTGGCTGAGGAACGGGGGCTCAGCGACGACGCCATCGTCGACGGGCTGCTCGTCGCGGCGGCGGTGGGCGTGCTCGTGGCTATGCGTGCCCCCATTTCCGGGGCGATCGGAGGTTGCCAGTCCGAAATCGGCGTGGCTTCGGCTATGACGGCGGCGGGGCTGGCGCAGCTTGGCGGCGGGACTCCGGAACAGGTTATCCACGCGGCGGCCATCGCCCTCAAGAATCTTCTCGGGCTCATCTGCGATCCCGTGGCCGGGCCGGTGGAAATCCCCTGCATCAAGCGCAACGCCGTGGGCGTCTCCAACGCTTTCGCGGCGGCGGACATGGCCCTTGCCGGAATCGCCAGCCGCATCCCTCCCGACGAGGTGGTCGACGCGCTCATCAACGTGCAGGGCCTTCTCCATCCCGATCTGCGCGGCAACCTGCGCGGCGGCCTCGCCTCCACCGCGACGGGCCGGGCCCTCAAGGATGAATGGTACGCACGAATGAAACGGATGCAGGCATAGTTTCTTTTCGACATCCCGAAAGGCCGGAATCATCCGGCCTTTTTTCGTTATTGGAGGATTCGATTTCACGGTACGGGGAAAGATTTTTCTTGCCAAATAGTCCTTATAAGGATAATCCGCATACGTACTACTTTGGCGATGGCGTTTGACGTACGGTCAGGGGGACCTCTGAGTCCGGAGTGTTTTTCCCATGCCGGGATCTGTCTTTTTTCCAACCGAGGTGAGCATGTACGATACCGAAAAGACGTTGTACCGCCATTACGGGTATATCCAGAAAGAAACCAGCCTGTATGCGCGCTGGTTCCAGAAGCGGGGCCTGTCATACCCGCAGTTCCTGATCCTTGATGCGGTGCTCAGGCGTCCCGAGGGAGCGGAACCAACGGCGCTGGCCGAGGAATGTTTCATGCCCAAGCAAACCGTCACGGGTCTTCTCGATCAGCTTGAGCGGGCGGGGTTCATCCGCCGGGAACGCTGCGAGACGGACAGGCGGCGGACGCGGGTTTTTTGTCTGCCTGCGGGCGATGAGTTCGTGACCCGCATCGTCGAGCAGTTGGACCGCCACGAGCAGGCCGCGCTCGCTTCCATCTCTCCCGAAGACATGGAGACGTTCAACAACGTGTACGCCGCCATCGTCGACGGCCTTGAGAAACATCTTTTTTCCGATCCTTCGTGAGGTCTTTCATGCCTGTTTCCCGTTTCGATTGTCCACCGCCCGGCAGGGCCGAACAGATAACCACGCGCATCGCCTATCTTATCCTTGGTGTTGGCGTGTCTTCGTGGGCCGCGCTGGTTCCGTATGCCAAGGCTCGGCTCGGCCTTGACGAAGCCGTCCTCGGCATGTTGCTCCTGTGCGTCGGCGTGGGGTCACTGCTTTCCATGCCGTTCACCGGGCTGATCTCCGGGCGTTTTGGATGCCGGAAAGTCATTCTCGTTTCCGGCGTTATCTTTCTGGCGATGCTTCCGTTGCTGGCCTCGGTGGAATCCATCTGGCTGATGGCCTTGTGTCTTTTCCTTTTCGGGGCGTCCATCGGGATGATGGACGTGTCCCTGACCATTCAGGCCGTCTTTGTGGAACAGGCCGCCGGACGGGCCATGATGTCCGGTTTCCACTGCCTGTACAGCGTGGGCGGCATTTGCGGGGCCGGAGGCATGGCCCTGCTGCTCGGGTTCTTAGCGCCGCATCTGGCCATGCTCGTCATTTGCCTGTTCATGATCGCGCTGCTGGCGGCGTTCGGGCGGCATTTCCTGCCCTACGGGAGCGAGGGCGAAACCCCGTTGTTTGTGGTTCCGCGCGGTATCGTGCTCCTGATCGGGGTGTTGTGTTTCATCATGTATCTGAGTGAGGGCACCATTCTGGACTGGGGCGCGCTGTTCATGACCGCCGAGCGCGGTACGGAAGCCTCCCGCGCAGGTCTGGCCTTCGCGTGTTTCTCCGTAGCCATGACTATCGGGCGCCTGTTTGGGGACCGCATTGTGCAGGCGCTCGGCGATGCCCGCGTTCTCCTGTACGGCAGCCTGTGCGCCGCCGCCGGGTTCGGGCTGGTGGTCGCCGCTCCGTGGGCATGGGCTTCGCTCGCCGGGTTTACGGTGGTCGGTCTCGGCGTCTCGAACATCGTGCCCGTGCTTTTCTCCGCTACGGCCCGCCAGAAATTCATGCCCCTGAGCCTCGCCGTGTCGGCGGTGACGACCATCGGCTACCTCGGCGTGCTCGCGGGACCGGCGCTCATGGGTTTCGTCGCCCACGCCACCAGTCTTGTGATCGTCTTCTGTATTACACTGGCGCTGATGTGCTTCGTAGCGGTCGTGTCTCGGGCCGTTCCTTGATGGGAGGGAGCCCGTCTTTTTCGAATCAAAGGAAAATGTTCGTGGTGAGCGGCTCCAATATACTGTCATTATGTAATTGCACCTGTTGGTTGCCGGGATGCAAACCGGCGGTTGGTAGCGTTTTAAGATGGGATCGGGCAAATAAGGTCCGTCGGAAGGGCTCTCGATAACATCGGAAGGCCGCCCGGCAGGAAATCTTTTTGAAGGAGTATCCCTTTTATGAGAAAGTTGATCGTATGCGCGGCTATGGCCCTGACGCTTGGAATGGCTGGTCTGGCTCAGGCCGGATGCACCGCCGAGGAAGCCCAGCAGAAGGCCGCGACCTTTGCGCAGGTTGTGCAGGCCAAGGCGCAGCAGGACCCCGAGGGGTACGCCAAGGTGATGCAGGAGCTGCAGCCCGAACTCCTCCAGATCCAGCAGAAGCAGGACGTTGACGCGCTGTGCGCGTTCTACGACAAGGCCATCGCCAAACTGAAGTAATCTCTCCTCGCATCCTTTCCAGATGTATGATCGGCGGGCGCCTTCCGGGACGTCCGCCGTCTGTTTTCCCGCCGCTTGCGCGACATACTCCGCAGAATGTACCTTAGCATACTCTTTTAATGTAATAATGTCTGATTGCTGGAATCCGCCACCAGCCGGGAAATGCCCGCCGCGCCCCTCCCTCTCATGGGTTTGAATTTATCCGCCGGAAGCGGTATAGACGCCCGATGGCGAGAAAGCATCTCAATATCGGCGGAAAAATACAGGCACGCCGCAAGGCAATGGGCCTCTCTCAGGAAGATCTGGCACAGCTTACGGGGGTATCGCGCCAGTCCGTCACCAAATGGGAAACCGGACAGTCCGCCCCGGATCTGGACAGGCTGGTGGAGGTTGCCGATGTGCTCGGTGTGAGCCTCGATTTCCTGCTCAGGGAACCGCAACAGGTTTGTTCCTCCTCACCTTCTTTGGCTGTTGCGGATTCCCCTTCGTTTGCCGAGGATAGCTCGCCGGACGCGTCCGGTGTTCCCAGAGGGATCGATTCTTCTCTGAATGGGATGGCCCCTGCCGTTGCTTTGGAGCGCGTCGCTTCCCGTGGACGGGTCCCCGTTGCTCCATTCGGAAGAGAAGCCGATGGCCTTTTGGGTATCACGAAACTTTCCTCGGCACCGCTTTCCGGGATTTCGGAACGTTCCTTCGGCTTGCCGGAAACGCTCCCTCTTGAATCCGCCTCTCCCCATGAGCCGACGTCCCCTTTACGCCTTGCCCGTTCCGATGATTCCGGATTTCATGGTTCCGATCTTCGGCCTCTCCTGCGCCGTGCCGCCGCGATATGCGGTATCGTGCTGTTCATGATCGGCGGGCTCGGGCTGTTGGCACTCTGGGCTCTTTCTCAGATGTACCCCGTACAGTTGACGGACTGGGACGGTTCGCGCCATACGGGCCTGTGGGGATTTCTGCTTGCCCATGAAATCCGCTCCTTGTTTTGGTTGGCTTCGGGCCTGCTGGCTTCCGGCGGCGTTCTTGCCGTTGGGGCGTGGCGGGCGCGGTAGGCCCGTCCTTTTACCGTCGAGGTCGTTATGCGTTATTTTGTCGTGGACGCGTTTGCGGACAAGCTGTTTCAGGGGAACCCCGCCGGGGTGTGCGTGGCGGACGGGCCTTTGTCCGAAGGGCTTATGCAGCGCATCGCGTCGGAGAACAATCTTTCCGAGACGGCCTTTTTGGCGCGCCGGGATGACGGCGAATATGATTTGCGTTGGTTTACGCCGCTGGAAGAGATCGATCTGTGCGGTCACGCGACGCTCGGCTCATCCTTTGTGGTGTTCAACGAGCTTGAACCGGATCGGCAATCCGTGGCCTTCCATACCCGGAGCGGCGTGTTGCGCGTGGAGCGTCGGGGGGAATTGCTGGAGATGGCGTTTCCGGTGCGGCGTCCCGAGCGTGTCCCTCTGGACCCCATTGCACCGCTGCTTATCGAAGCGCTTGGGGTGAACCCCGTGGAAACATGGCTGTACCGCGACCTGCTGGTATTGGTGAACAGCCAGAGGGATGTGGAGCGGCTTGTGCCGGACGTGGGCAAGATGAGGCTGTTGCCGATGGGCAAGGCCGTCGTGATCACTGCGCGCGGAGATGCGGGCGGCCCGGATTTCGTGTCCCGGTTTTTCGCGCCGGAGATGGGGATCGCCGAAGATCCGGTCACAGGCTCGTCGCACAGTATGCTGGTGCCTTTCTGGGCTGATCGGCTCGGCAAGGATCGTTTCGTCGCCCGCCAGCTTTCGGCGCGGGGCGGGACGCTGCATTGTGCCCTCACCCCTGAAGCGGTGCTGATCAGCGGGCGCGTCGTCCCGTATTTGAAAGGGGAGATTTTTGTGTAATGGGAAAAAAGGTTTCTCCTCCCCTCCCAAACCCACCCCTCCTCCCAAGGCTTTCGACGTTATTGAATCCCTGTTGGCGGGTGTTCCGGATATGGTTGGCCGGGGCGGTGCGGCAATGGCGAAAAGGCGGGTTTCCCCGCCTCTTGTTTTTGAAGGGGATGTCGGACTGTGGACTTAAGCCGCTTTTCTCTGGAATCTCCGGGCAATGGCCTGAACCTGCCTGCCGAGCATGACGAGGGTGACGGAAGAGCTGATGAGGATCACGCCGCCGACAAGGGCGGGCGTAAAGGGTTCGTTGAATACGAGGATACCCACAAAGACGGCGGTGAGCGGTTCCATGACGCCGAGAACGGACGTCAGGGTCGAGCCGATGCGCTGGACGGCGAGCACGAGGGTGAGGTTGGACAGCACCGCCGTGATCACCGCGAGCAGCGCGGCCATCATGAATTCCCACCATGAGGACAGGGGCTGGAAGGTTCCCGTGCCAACGGCATTGGCAAACGCGAACGCCGCCCCGAAAAACAGTACGTAGAAGGTCATGACGAGGCCGTTCATGTTCCGGATTCCTGCGACGTGGATCCCCGTGATGTACAGGGCGTTGCAGAAACCCGAAAGGAGCATCATGCCCACGCCGAGCAGGGTAACGGGCCTGCTGCTGTCGCCCCCGATGGAAAGCAGCGCCACCCCCGCCACGGCAAGCACGATGGAGCAGGCCGTGATCATGGAAAACTGTTCGTGGAAAAAGGCGATCATGAGCAGCATGACCATAACGGGGTACAGGAACTGGATGGTGGTGGCGACGCCGCTCGGCATGTAGTTCAAGCCGTAAAAAAGCAGCAGCGCGGCCGCCGTATACATGAAGCTCATGCCCGCCAGCTTGCACAGATCGATCGCGCTGGCGTGGAAGCGTTCCCGCCGCAGCACGAGCACGCCCCCGAGCGTCAACGACGCGATAAGAAATCGGTAGAACAGCACCGAAGCCGGGGAAACTCCGTCGTGGATCAACGGCAGAGTGAACAGCGGGATCAGCCCGAACGTCGCGGAAGAAAACAATCCCAGAAAAAAGCCCATGAATGCCTCCCTATCCCGGCGGCGTGCCGACAGGCTCCCTCCCGTACTCTCCGTTTCAGGGCGAAACCTCCAGTGCGGGCGGGGCGACTCCGCCCGGTCTTGCCTTATCAACATTGGGCTCAAGGCACAATGGCATCTTTTCCGCTCTTCCTTGCGCTCTCGTGTTCCCCTTTTGCTCCGTTTCTTTCCGCCCCGAGAGCCAGCGGAAAAAGGAAGGCCGGGATTTTCCCGGCCTTCTGGTCGTTTCAAAGGAACAGCGTTTTCCCGGCGAAAAATGCCAAGGATATCTGGGGATGACGTGGGTGGCGTTTTCCGTTCCGGCGGGATGCGCCGTATTACTCCGAATTGCCTGTCCTCGCTGGTTCAATTACGAAACCAACAGCGTTCCCCTTTACCGCTGCCCCAACGCTGATGCCGGGGCGTCACTTCTTCTGATCGAAGTCGTAATAGAGTTTAAAGTATTTCTTGTGGACCTCATAGGACCAGTGCTCAATGCGGAAGATGCTGACGGCGGCTTCGCGGTTGCCGAGCTTGACGGAGTCGATGAAGCGCTGATGGGTATTGAGGTTCATGGACTCCCATTCGTAGGAATACTGGCGTCGCGGGAAGTCGTAGAGGCGGCGGCGCAGCGGAATGAGCGTCTGTTCGAGCAGGATGTTTTCGGAGAGCGACAGGAATATGCCGTGAAAACGGATGTTTTCGTCGTAATATTCCGTATAGTCATTGTTTTTGAGAAGTTCCCATTGCCTTTCGTTGGAGGCTTCAAACTGCCGGACATGGTAGGCAGTGAGCTTGTTGAAGACTTCGTTGAGGCAGTCGGCCTCGATGGAGCCGATGATCTGGTACGCGCTCTTGATGAAATCCTGTGAGATCGGGTTGATGTACACGCCTTTGCGGGGCAGGATGGTTACGAAGCCTTCCGCTTCGAGACGGATGAGGGCGTCACGCAGGGGGGTTTTGCTGACTTCGAGGGTTTCGCAGATGCTGTCCTGATCGAGGAACTCGCCATACCGCAGTTTCCCCGCGCTCATGGCGTCCTTGAGGTACTGATAGACACGTTCTCGGAGGGAATCGACTTTTGGTTCCTCGCCAAGGGCGGCATCTTTGACGATTTTTTTAGAATGTTTCACCCTCGCTCTCCCGTTTTTTCGTAGATATATGAGATTGTCATGTGTGGCATGGTTCTGCCCCAAAGATCAAGAGGAAAACCGCGGGGCAGAAACCATTATCATTTGGAACCCTGCATGATTGAAGGAGTATGATTTTCCCACTCAACAATATCTTGTGGAGTCCGTACACTTTTGATATATAAGAAAGGGTCCGCTGAAGACAGTAGCGTATTCATCGGGCACGGTAAAGCGCCTTCGGGCCTTACCGCTTGTGGGGCTTCGGGTGCCCGGTGCGTCTGCGCCGGGAGAATTGGAAAGTTCGGTCTGAAACCGACGCTGGCCCGCAACCGTGAAAGGGGACGAATCCGCGTAGCCACTGCGGCAGAGCCGTGGGAAGGTGCGGAGGAGAGTGATCCTTAAGCCGGGAAGCCAGCCCGAAGCCTGTATCCTCATAACCGGGATCGCCGAGAGGCGTGCCCGAGCTTGCCCACGCGGCATGGGCGGGAGGTTGTTCTATGGCTTCGCACTTGCTCGAAAAAATGGCTCAGGACGGGACGAATTCCTTGCGTGAGCGCGTCTATCGGCATCTTGAGGCGGCTTTGCGCGAAGGACAGCTTCACCACGGGACATGTCTGGATCAGGATCGCCTGTGCGAGGAACTCGGCGTCAGCCGCACCCCGTTGCGCGACGCGCTCCTCAGGCTGGAAGCCGAGGGCTTCGTGACCATCCAGCCCCGCAAGGGCGTATACATCACGCCCGTTTCGGATGCCTTTGTCAAAAGCGCTTGTCAGATATTAGGCGCGCTTGAGGCCGATTGCCTCGATACCGTTTTCCCCCTGCTGACCTCACGGCACATCCGGCAGCTTGAAGAATCCAACAAGCGGCAGGAGCAGTTCCTCGAACGGCGTCAAGCTGTGGAATATCACGCGGAAAACGCCCGTTTCCATGACATTTTCCTGTCACTTTCCTCCAATACCCTGTTGTACCAGACTATTGGCCCGTTGCGGCGGCGTCTGGACATGCTGCCGGATCACCCTTTGGCCTATGAACAGGCACGGGCCGCGCTCAACGATCATTGCAGGATCATCGATTCCCTTAAAATGAAGAACCGGACGGCGGCCGTGAGCGTGCTGCGGCATGAGCACTGGGCTCCCGTGCGGTTCTTGTGCCCCAAGTCCGCCAAGCTTTCCCGTGTGGCGCCGTCCGCCGCGAAGCGTTCCGCAGCCTAGGGCGCGGGCGGGATGTTTTTTTGAAGGGGGAGGGAGGACCTTTCCTCAGAAAGGTCCTCCCTCCCCCTTCACCCCCTCCCTCTCCCAAGACTTTCGACGCTATCGAATCCCTGTTCACGTGAATGGGAACTCCCTTACTGTGGTTCTCTGTCTGAAAGTGGGAAGAGTATAGGGAGCCCCCGACATTTCATCCCTTCATCATTTTCATCTTCTTCTTTAGAGCGGATTAAAATCTGAAAGCCATAGTAGGTTCGGCCAGTCCGAGAAAAAAGTTCCCAGGGATGGGAACCGGCTTTGAGAAGGCGGGAGGAAGAAAGTCTTTCTCCCTGTTTCTGATATTTTTATCTGATATATCTATAGACAAAAATCGGGAAGCTACGTATGATGAGGCCGTATTCGAGATGAAGGAATGAATCCATTTTTTTCATATAGAAACATACTTCTATCTGGAAATTTTATGGATGCTCTCATCTTGCATACGGCTCTTTTTATATATCAAGGGGTGTGGATCGAATGGATCGCAGGGGCTCTAAACCCCTGTAGCCGGGTGAAACTCCCGGACACCCCGCCAAAGAGAACGGCAGGAGGCCTCTTTCCGCATCTGGAGAAAGGCTCCTCCTCATAACGGCAGGTCAGAGGGTCCCCCTCGCGTTTTCCTCTCCATACGGGAAAAATCCGCATCGGTGGTTCATCATGAGTCAGGCTCAAGCGCTTTCCTTCATGTTCGGGAAAACCTGTGAACAGGGATTCGATAACGTCGAAAGTCTTTGAAGATGGAGGGGTGGGGTTTGGGGAGGGGAGGAAGGGACTTTCTCCAGAAAGTC
>QWCN01003152.1_pt1 | contig 19816 bp, 18 predicted proteins | sample 1972711 | NCBI WGS metagenome assembly QWCN01 (sample SAMN09866707, study PRJNA288562) | Human gut metagenome isolate term1_stool, whole genome shotgun sequencing... | isolation source: gut | host: Homo sapiens | place: USA: California
AGATCGCGGTGGTGGAGGAACTGACGTGGGAAGGAACTCCCACCTGCGGTTGGGGAGAGGTGAGAAAAAATCTTCACTGCGCGGGGAAAGCCTTGTCGATAGGCGGCGTCGGGTATGATTACAACAGCATCGGCACGCATTTGCCCGGCTCGGACATTCCACAGGATATCGTATACGACATTTCGGACTATTCCGCGACGTATCCCTATTTGACGCTCGGCGTCGGTATGCCCGACGGGGCGAGCAACGCGGCGAAATTCAGCGTCCTCGTCGACGACGTCGTCGCGGATTCGGTCGTCTATACTTCCGGCGGCGGGGAATCGCCTTCGCCCATGACGATGAGGGCCTACGTCAAGGACGCGGAAAAGATTGCCCTGCGCCTCGAATGGGGCGGGGCGGGCTACGCCGACGGCGCCTGCGCGTTTACGGACGTCAGGCTGCAAAAAGAAACGGAGGGAAGGACTTTCGCAAACAGGACTCTCTCCCGCCTGAACACGAGCGCGACGGGGTACGGCTTTCCCGGTTACGGAGAGGTGGTGATGTACGACTCGCAGGCGGACAACAGCGCTTTCGATTACATGATTTACGACGAGCATCTTCAATTTACGGAAGGACTCGGTCTGCATCTTCTCAACGTGCCTTACGCGACGTATGAGGCGGATAAGGCGAACGCGGGAAATTATGTGTCGATGAAATGGAATATCGAAAACAAGGGCTATTCCTATTTCAATTCGCTCGTCTATATGCAGAACGGATACGGCTGTCACGTGGATCTGTGGGCGGACGGCGTCGAATTGTATACGTCGGGACTGATCAATTCCGTCGGCACGTACGCCGCGACGGGAAAGGATCCGAGGACGGCGCCCGCCGTCGTTCAGGCGGCGATTCCCGAAGGCGCGAAAGAGTTTGAGGTGCGCGTCGTCGCGGACACTCAATACGCCGAAGGACAGGTCAACCTCCTCAATCCCATGTTCTTTGAAAAAAGCGACAAACTGGTGTCTTACGCGGCGGAGCAGAAAGCCGCCGACATCTGGGCGTATCAGGCGCCCCGCACCTTTATGTGGGACGGTAAGCAAACGGAATTGTACGACGCGGCGGCGGATAAAAACGTAGTTTGCAGCGACGGAATCTTTTTTATCGCGGGCACATCCAAAGCGAACGCCGCTGCCTATACGTTCGATATTTCCTCCCTGCCTTACAATACGCTGAGCGGCGTTTTGGGGAGAGCGATCTACTATCCGAATCATGCCGAAGCCAAGCCCGTGAAACTGACCGCGGAAGTGGATTACGGCGAAGGCAAAACCGAAACGCTGGAATCGCAAGGGGTGGATTGGACGAACAGCGGACTGCCCGTTTCCTATCATTGGAAAGAGGGCGCAAAGACGTTGACTTTATATCTCGTTTCGGAAAATGCCGCTTTCAGTGAAACGGTGTTCGCTTCCGCGCGTTTCGAGAATAAATATTCCGTCACTTACGACGTGAATGGAGTCAAGGAATCCCGCTATTTCGACGCGGGGGAAGCTTTGACCTGCCCCGAAGTGGCGGAGAAAGAGGGCTATGAATTTTTGGGCTTCCGACTCGAAGGAGAAGAGGGAATCTACGATTTCACCGACAAAACGGCGTTGTCGGATATGGCGTTTACAGCCGTGTGGAAAGCAAACGTCTATCAGATCTCTTATGAGCGGAAACTGGGTGAGCGCGAGGCGGAAACGGTTTCTTACGAGCCGACGCAGTACGTCTACGATACCCGGCTTGCCCTTCCTGAGGCGGAAGCGGTAGAGGGATACGATTTCGTCGGCTGGTACGTCGGTGAGGAGAAGGTGGAGGCATTGGCGGCGGAAAAGTATACTTCCGACATTACGGTGACAGCCGTCTATTCCCTCAAACATTTCTCCGTGACGTTCAAGAACGGCGATGACGTAGTCGATTCTCAGGACGTCGCGTTCGGCGCGCTCGTTTCGGACGTACAGGCGCCCGCGAAAGTCGGCTACACTTTCGGCGGCTGGAAGACGGACGGCGGGGAAATCTTTGACGTTTCCACGCCCGTGAGTTCGGATCTGACGCTGTCCGCGGTATGGACGGCGAAGGAGTTTAATATCGCCTATAAGCAGTCTTTGGGCGGCTCCGAGAGCGCTGCGGACGGCTATTCGCCCGCGAAGCACGTCTACGGCGCGGACACCGCGCTGCCCGCAGGAAAACAGATCGAGGGATATACCTTCCTCGGCTGGTTTGTGGACGGCAAAGAGGTGACGGCGCTCGGCGGAACGGACTATCTGGAAGATATCGTCGCGGTGGCAAAATATCGGATCGTCACGCTGACGGTGACGTTCGTTTCGGACGGGGAGAATTTCGAGGTCGCGTACGATTACGGCAAAACGGTTTCCGCCAAACAGCTGGAAAAAGACGGATATACGCTGAAAGGCTGGTACACGGATGCCGAATGCAAGAACGCTTACGATTTTTCGGCGCCGCTTAAAGCGGATTTAAAACTGTACGCCGCTTGGGAGAAAAACACGGAGAGCGGCTGCGGATCCGTCATCGGCGCGGCGTGCGTTCTGCCCTGTCTGGCGGCAGCGTTGGCGGTCGTTTTCGGCAAAAGGAAAAAGAGATAAACGGTAACAAAGCGCGGGAAAGCCTGAAAAAAGACGCGGCGGCTCCGTAAAAGGGAAAACGCCGCGAAAAAGTCAAGGATGGCGCGCGGCGACGCCGTTGTCGAATGCGACGGTAAGCCGCGCGAAAAAAAAATCAAAAAAGGGACGGTTATGGAAACGGGCATCATCTTTCAAATACAGCGCTATTGTATTCACGACGGAAAAGGAGTGAGGACCTGCGTATTTTTCAAGGGATGTCCGTTGCGTTGTCCCTGGTGTCATAATCCCGAAGGGCTGCGCGCGGAAAGGGAATGGGATTCGGAGGGCAGGGCGTACGGGCTTGCCGTCACGGCGGAAGAGATCGTCGGGGAGATCAAAAAAGACGGACTCTATCACTCCCTTTCGGGCGGCGGGGTCACGTTTACGGGCGGCGAACCCTTTTTGCAGGCGGAGTTCTGCGCGGAATTGGCCGAGGCGTGCAAAAGGGAAAACATCGACGTGGCTGTGGAAACCTGCGGCAGCGTTGAGTCCGGGTGCGTCGAGAGGGCGCTGCCTTATCTCGATCGGGTGCTGTTTGACGTCAAATCTTTCGACGCGCGGGCGCTCAAAAAGGTGACGGGCGGAGATTGGAAAAAGATGGAGCGCAATCTTTCGCTTTTCGAGGCGGCGGGGGTGCCCGTCACGCTGCGCGCGCCGCTCATTGCAGGCTTCAATTTTTCGGAAGAATATTTAAAAAAATTGGGGCAGTTCGCCGCGTCCTTAAAAAACGCGGAAAAGGTGGAGCTTCTTCCCTATCATCGTCTGGGCGAGGAAAAACGGCGGCGTTTCGGACAGCCGGCGGGGAATTTTCGGGAATTGACGGCGGGGGAAAAGGCGTTTGCGCTCGAATGCGTGCGGGGCGCGTTTCCCCGGGTAGAGGTGTTGTAAATCATGGAAAATTGTTTTGAAAATCAAAGCTCTGAAAAAACGTTCCTCAAAGAAAGAATCGCCGCGAAACTGTCCGCCGCAGGCGACTTTTTTACGGCGGGATTTTTTCGCGGCGAGGACGCGCTTCTGGGCGCTTTGACGGAGTATCTTGAAAACGCGCCGCTCCCCGAATACGAAAATACCCTTCTCTATCCTTTGAAAAGCGTCTGGCATCGCCGCGGGATACTCAATTACGATTATTCCGCTTCCCTTTCTCTCGACTTAAAAAAGCTGGAACAAAGCGCGCTCACCGCCGACGAAAAGGCGTTTGTCGCCGCCGAGTATGGAAAATTATACGAGGTCGGCTCCTCCATAGAAGTGCGTTTTGCACTGGCGGGGAGGGGCTTCACCCATTATTGTCCCGAATGTAGGCAATTTTTGTGCCGTTCGTTGCCGGAGTATTGCGCTCTTTTCGACGGCGCGGGAGCGCTGCGATGCAAAATGGTCGGGTTCGGTAAAGCGCTCGTCGGCTATGTGCGCAGAATGATACAGTATCTGCGTTCGTTCGGGACGGAAAGAGCGGCGTCGTTAGCGCGGGCGTACGAGTCTTTTCTCGCTGCGAAGGCGGAGGATTTTTTCGGCGCGTTCGTCCGCATTGCGTTCGTGTTCGCGCTCGACGGCTTCGACAGTCTGGGGAATATCGATCTATGCCTTGCGCCTTTTGAAGCGTCCGCGGACGCAACGCTGCTGTTCGGGGAATTATACGACGCTTACGAAAAAAATAACGCCTGGAATTTCGTGATCGGGGGCGCTCCTCCTATGAGCGCTGTCGCGGTTTCCGCCTTCCGCGGCGCAAGTCGTCCGAACTTTTCCGTCAAAGTGGACGAGAATACGCCCGACGAGCTTTGGAATGCCTGTTTTTCCGCCATGGAAAGGGGAGCACGCCCCGCTTTTTATAACAAGCGGGGATATGAACAGGCATTGTTTGAACTGGGGGTTAAAGAAGCCGACTTGCCGATGCTTTCCTACGGCGGGTGTTCGGAAACGATGCTGGCGGGGCTTTCTAACGTAGGCTCCATCGACGCGGGGCTGAATATGGCGCAGACGCTGGCAGATACGCTGGCGGAAGGGGAATTTCAAACGTTCGAAATCTTTTTTGAATCGTATAAAAAACGCCTGAAAGACTACGTGCGTTCGATCGTGGAAGAAGTCAACGCGGAGATGCGCGCGATGCGAAGCCGGCCGCAGTATGTTCGCACTTTTCTTTGTCCGCCCTGCGCGGCGTCGGGCAGAGAGTATAACGACGGAGGCGCGGCTTACTATTTCAGCGTCATCAACGTCTGTGCCCTTGCCAACGCCGCCGACTCTTTATACGCGCTGAAAAAGCTTGTCTTTGAAAACAAACGCTTTTCCCTCTCCTATCTTCGGGAGATTCTCGCGGAGGATTTTCGCTCGGGAAGCGGGTATATGAAGGCGCTCGGCGAATTGGAACCGTTCGGCAACGACAACTTCGAAGCGGACGAATTGGCAAAGCGCGCGTTCGACGCGGTGTGCGACGAATTGGCGCTTTATCGGACCGCGATAGGCTCGGGGCGCTTTCTCCCCGCCTGCATCATGTTCAACACGGCTTTGTATATCGGAGAGATCACCGACGCGACGCCGGACGGGCGCAAAGCGCGCTCGCCCGTCGCCGACAGCGGCGGCGCTATGACGGGGCGGGACAGAGTTTCGCCTACGGCGCTTTTGAATTCCGTCGCCCGGATAAAGCCTGTGCGGGCGGCGGGGAGCTGGGTGGTGAACATGGCGCTGAACGAGGGGATTTTAAGGGGCGAAAACGCCCGCCTTGCTCTCAAATCGCTCGTTTTGGGGTTTTTCGAAAAGGGCGGCAATCAGCTGCAAATCAATCTTCTCGACAGGGAAAAATTGACCGCGGCAGTCGATGACGACGAACTCGCGAAAAGCATCATCGTGCGCGTGGGGGGATTTTCCGAACGTTTTTCCAATCTTTCCCGCGAATTCCGCAGGAATATCGCCGAACGCACGCAGTATTAAAAGGAATGGAAAATTTTATCTTATCGAAAAGGCGGCGAGGTAATCTACCCCGTCGCTTTTTGATATTCACAAATCAAAAGGAGTCTGTTCTTTTGAGAAAGAATAAAGGAGATAGGAGGAAGGAAAAAGTTGTTTTTTTTTGTTAAACGAATTAAAAACAGACGTAATAGAGCAAAAAACTCGGCGCTTTTCCCGAAAAAAATTAATGGGACGCGATCTTGCGATAAAAATGATATTGAAAATAATTAAAATAAAAATGCAGGAAAAACAAAACAAATCGTTGCCTTTGAGCGCCGATGTGATAGAATGAAAAGGGCGGGAAGCGCGATTAATGAAAATATGTGCCTTTCAAAAAAGGAACAAAGAGAGCGTATCTTATTAAAATAAGTACATTTCAATCTTTCTGTGATAACGACTTTTATAATCGGTATAATATAATAATATTATTGTGAGAATATAGGTTAAAAACAGAGGAGATGAAAGGATTTATGACGCTTAACCCCATGATAAAAGAACAAATATTGAAAAAAATTGACAAATTGTGTGAAGAGAAAAATTTGAGCCTGTGTGAATTGGGAAAGTGCTCGTGTTCTTCGACGGGAACGATCTATCAATGGTACAGTTCCTCCCGTTCGCCCACCCTGCCCCCGCTGGTGGGGATTTGCGAAAAATTCGGCGTGACGCTAAGCGAATTTTTTGCCTTCAACGAAAACGAGAAGAAATCTTCCCTGACAGATAAACTGACGGGAATCGCCAAGGATCTGGAAACGGAGGATTTGCAGGTACTCATCAAAGTCGCGGAAGCCTTCCGAAAGAAAAAATGAGAAAGGATACGAAATAAGGACGAATATTTATCTATGTATGAAAATGCAAACAAAGAGTTAGGCGAGTTGATTTTTCAATTGGCGCAGGGCAGTATGTCCGCCTTTGAACAGATTTATAAGCAGACGGGAAAAATTTTGTACAGGCTGGGAAATAGTTATTTTACCCAAAGGGCAGACGTCGAGGACGCCGTGCAGGATACTTATTTGGAGATCTATAAAAAGGCGGGCAAATTCCGGGATAATCAGAACGCCTGCGCATGGATAACGAAGATTTCTCAAAATCTGATAAAAAACAGGCTCAAACGCCGTAAGAGAATCGACTATCGGGAAACGGAGGAAATAAAAAATATCTTTTGGAAAAACGGCGAGGAGGAGCGAATTCTCGAAAGCAGGATTTTTCTTTCGGATCTCTTTAAAAATCTCGATTGCTACGAAAGGGCGCTGCTTACCTATCGTTATAAATGGGGATGCTCGCTTAGGGAAATGTCCGAAATCCTCTGCCGCCCCAAAAGCACGATCGCCGATCATCTCCATAAATTAACAGAAAAGATAAAATTTTTTATAAATTAAAAATAATTCCGTACAAAAATAGGCTTTCGATTGTTGTATATACAAAATACAAATCGGAGGTTGTTTTATGGAACAAAAAAACCGTAAGGTCCGTCCGACTTTAAGCGTCTTTCTCGAAAATCCGATTTTCCCCGACAGATATTTAAGAAGCGTTTATCGTCGTCCCAGGGGGCCTCCCGCCTAAGGAAACGGTAAATTAAATCGATTTTCTCGTTTTAGAAAACAACTGAATCGGGAAGAGGGAAGTTTTTTGCACACGAATACAGAGGAAATAAAAATAAAAAACAAATGAAGCGGGGAAACTTAAAAAATATAATCGATATGCTGAATTCATAGAAAATTTCATAGAGGCGGCGCGTTTTTTATCCGTGCCGTCTTTCTTTTGGGTTTCCCCGTGAAATACGGAGGAACAATGAAAGTTACACAAACAAGAACCATTGAGAAGAGAGTTGTGGATATCTATGAAAAGAGCATAGCCAAAGAATCGGATGCGGAAAAAGAAACTGCACAAAGATTGATTGACCAAATTCGGTATGCGTTTCGCCTGATAGATATTTTTGACGACAGCAACCATTTGCAGATAGTAGAAAAACTCTATTTTTGCAAAGAGAATATTTTAAAACTTAATTTACATAGAATGGCAGACAAGGTTTTCGTTCAGGAGAGAACCTTGTTTTTTTATCGCCAAAAATACTGTAAAGTATTCAAAGAAATTTTATCATAAGTAAGCGAGGGCCTATCGGCATTTTTTTTGCCGATAGGCTTTTGTTTTTTGTGGTATAGTATCCGTGATGAAAACAAGTACGGGGGCAATCAAAAAAATGAAAGAAAAAAAATTGTCGGTGGAATATCCCGCCTATGACGAGATAATCGAGAACAGGCATTTGTGTCTGGAATGTAATTTGTCGGCGCTGCTGGGATATTACGGAAAAAAGTTTGCGCTGCCGCTCTGCGAGTGCCTGGATTTCGAATATCGCGGCAAAAGGAACGCACGGGTGTCCGATTGTTTGCAGCCTGTGGGAGAAATTGCGAAGGCGTATAATCTTTACGGATTGAAACTGCACAAAAAAACGGTAAAAAGCTGGAAGGAGCATCGGGAATTTTTGAGGAACAGCGTCGATCGCGGGGTGCCCGTCATCGTCCATTTCGACTGCTATTATCTTGCCTGGGATCCTTTTTATCGAAAGGAACATAACAACCACACGCTTTTAATCGCGGGCTACGACGAAAAAGGATTCTTACTCGTCGATCCGTACTTCCGAAAGTCGGGCAGAGCGGACGACGTGATTCTGGAAGCCGCTTCGCAGTTTCGATACGAAGCGGACGGCATAGAAAACTTTGACTTTGCCGTCGGACATCGGGAAGCTCTTTTAAAAAAAGAGGCGGGGCTTCGTGAGAAAGATTATTTCCGAAACTTCGGTCTTTTGGCGAAAGGATTGGCGAAAATGTCGCCCGAAAAAGAATTTTTCGTGACGGACGAGATCAATATTTTTTATCATTCGCAGCTGATGACGAAGCTTTCGCGCATCCTTACGAATCGTTACCGTTTCTGCCTGTTTTTGAAAGAATGGGAGCAAACGGACGGCGGCGCGTACTGTCAGCGATTCAAAAACGTGCTCGCGGGATGGCAGGTATTCAAAGCGCTCCTGTTGAAGGCGTATCACGCGCGATTCTCGGCGGAGTCCTTGAAGCACGCCGCCGAATACTTATTAAAGATAGAATCTCTCGAAAGGGATTTTTTGCAAGAGATCCTGCAAAGCGGCGCAAAAGAAGCTCCCGTGAGGAAAAACGCCGGCGGGGAGAAGACCCGCCGCAGCCGACTGAACATTTTGCCCTATTGCAACAACAAGGGGCTTTCGGAGAAACCCGACGAGGGGATCGCGGACTGTACGGGGGCGGGAGAATACATCTGTACGGAGAATCACCAAGAAGCCGTGAAACGGCGGGGACATCGCCTGCTCGTCGGGGAGAAGACGGACAACATCGTTTGCCGGGGACAGGAAATAGAGCTCCCGAAAGATAAAAACATCGTGAAGATTCAATTGCTGTCCGCCGCGGAATGGGGGGATTTCGAAGTGAGTTTCCGCGTGGATTACGAGGACGGAGCCGCCGCTTATTTTCCGTTCACCATCGAGGATTGGGCGGTTAAAAAGACGGGACGGATCTCGCTGGGCGCGACGTATTGCATCCGCGAGGGCGACGACGAACGCTTCCGCGAAAATGCGTATGGGGAGGAACTGGTGCTTCCCGTGAACGGAAACGTAAGGAAACTAGTGCTTCCCGTCTGTCCGAACGTACACATTTTTTCCGTCCTGCTGTTTATTGGGGCGGAGTCGGGAGAAGAAAAACGCGAAAAAGCGGAGAAAAAGAAAAATGGATAAAGAATTGGAAAATAGGATCAACGATACGGCTTCCCCCCTGAAAATCGAGTTGAACGGGGAAATCAGGCTGACGCCGCAAAGGGACAATAGCTTTATCATCGGCAAAACGTACGTGAAAAGCCTGATCGAAATCACCCGTCCGGGCGTCACGATAGACGGAACGAACGCAAAAATAATCGTGGATATGGAAGACTGTTCGGATGGGGATCGGTGTGTGTTTTTTGTCAGAAGCTCGGCGGCGAACGTTTGTTTTCGGAATATGAATCTCGAAATACATATCCACGGCCCGAAGGAATGTACCCGCACCTTTTCCGCCGTATACAACACCGCTTTCGGCTTGCGCCTCGAAAATTGCAGGATAGAGGTCAGCTCTGACAAGCAGCTGAATGTCGTAGGCGTCTATAATAACGGAAACCTCGACACGCATATGGAAACGCGGGCAGACAATCTCGTCATCGATAACTGCACCATACGCGCCGCCTGCCTCGCGGAACATTTCCCGACGGAGTGCTGCGTGTACGGTCTTTATAACTATTATGCCAACAGTATTTCCGTTCAAAATACCTTCCTGTACGCGGTCAATCGGGGGGACGGGGAAAGGCAGCGCGCGGCGGGAGTCTATACGGACGGCAGATTCGGGCGCTTTGTCGGAAACAATATCAAGGCGAACTGCACGCACAATATCGGCAAGCATAAAGAAGAGGCGCACGCGTTCGGATTCATAAACGAAGGGCTGTATTCCATCCTCAGCGCGAACAACATCGTCGGAGAATGGGCGGGCATGAGCGTGGGATTGGAAAACAGGGGCGCGTTTGCCAAGGTGTCCTCGAATAAGATTCTCGCCACGCATACCATCTGCGGCAGGAGCGTGCGCAATTACGGCGACAAATGTATTTTCGACGGAAATATCCTGACGTCCACCAGCCGCAACGCGAGATTGTTTGAACAAAACGGCGCGGAGTGCATCGTGACGGGGAATCTGATGGAAATTCTCATGGACGCCGTGGAATGCCTCAGCGGGTGCGGGATTTACGCGATCGGGGAAAGGGTGACGAAAAATATCGTGGCCAATAATATTCTGAAAAACGTGATCGACTGCGGAATTTTTGCGAACAGAGAAGCGGGCAGAATCGAAAATAACTTTGTTCTGACCTGGGGCGTCGAGCATACCGTGGAGTATGCCGGCAGCGAAAACGCGCGTTTGGCGGAAAAGCTGAACGAAAAAAATATCCGCTCGATTTACGAATAAAAATAAACGGGAGAAAAGAGGAATGGAAGAAAAACTAATGGAACTGATAGGAAAATACGGATTGGAAGCGTTGATGATGGGACTGAGCATCAACGTGCTGACGGGGATTTTGAAACTGCCGCTCAAAGCGTGGGCAAAGAAGCTGACGGACGGAAGCAAGGCGACGAGATACATCGTCTTTTTGCCGATCGTCATCGGGTTTGCGCTGACGGCGGCGTACATAAAGCTGCGAACGGGGCATATGGCTCTGGACAAAGCTTTCACGACGCTGTGGCTGTCGTCGAGCAGTCTGAGCCTCACGCTCTACGCGATATATGAAAAAATGTTTCCCGGCAAGGAAAAGATACTCAAAGAATACGAGATCGAGGAAAACAAAAAGCTGATAGAAACGATTAAAAAATGGAGCGGAAACGGAGAGATAGAAACGCCGGAAGAGGCAGGCAGGGAAGAAACGAACGCGGAAAACGAAACAGATAAAGACGCGGAAACAACGGTCGCGGAAGAAAGCAACAAGGAAGAAAAGAAAAAAATTATATTGAGAGGAAAGCGTGAAGAGGAAGCTGAAACTGAGGAAAAATCCGTATAAGGGGAAACTGATCGTATTCGAGGGCACGGACGGAGCGGGAAAGACGACGCTGATCTCGCTGACCAAAAAATATCTCGAAGAGAAAAACGGCATCGGAAGCGTCCTGTGCGTAAAGCAGCCCACGGATATGTCGAGAAAGACAAAGCTGTTCCAAAAAATGATGTACTGTAAAAACCACGAGGATATAGACTATCGCGCCGTACAGCTTTTGACTATGTCCGACCGCATTCAGCACGGCTTCGAGGTGATAGAGCCCGCTTTGGCGACGGGCAAAACGGTGATCTGCGACAGATATGTGTATACGTCGCTGGCGAATATGCTGGCGAGGGGGTACAGAAAGGAAAAATGGTTTTTTGAGGCGGCAAAGCATCTTTTAGAGCCGGACGTCGCGTTTTTGGCTTATGTGGAAGCGGAAGAGGCGATCAGGCGGATCAAAAGCCGTCCCAGCGAGTGCGACAGGCATCTCAACGAAGCCCTGCTGCGGGGCGTGGCGGAAGAATTTTTGAAAATGGCGAAAACGGAAAATTTCGTCAAGATTTATACAAAGCGAGAGGCGGAAAGCGCGTTTTTGGAAGTCGAGGAGAGATTGGACGAGGAGAAAGGAAAATGACAGAGCAAAGTCTGAAATATCTGATAGACGTATTGAAGGGGGAAACGCCGGGGGAACACGCGGAATGGTACGAAACATTGGGGTTTTTGGAATGTCATAGGACGGCGGGGCTTTTCTACTGCCGCGCGAAGGAACTCGGATTGAAACTGCCGCCGAAAATAGAAAAGCTCCTCTCGGAAAGATACGAAGCGCAGGTGCGCCGCAATCGGTTTATGCGCAAATGGATAGAGGACATTTCCGAGGAATTGCAGGGAGAGGACGTGGAACACATTTTCTTAAAGGGAAGCGTGCTTTCAAACGCGATGGGGGGAGCGAAAAAATCTTTCTATCGGGAAGGGGAACGCGTTTCAAACGACATCGACGTGCTCGTCCGCACGGAGGACGTCGGAAAAGTGGGAAAGGTACTCAAAGAAATGGGGTTTGTGCAGGGAGAATACGACAGGGAAAAAAGGAAGATTCTTCCCTTTTCGAGATTGGAAATCGTCAATCGCCGCCTCAACCGCGGAGAAACCGCCCCGTTCCTGCGCGCGACGGAAAACGCGGAGCTCCCCTGTATCGAAGTGGACGTGAATTTTTCCTTGGGATATGCGCCGGGAGAAGGGCAGGCGCTTCAAGAGGAGATGCTCGAAAGCAGAAAAAAATACAAGGGATACATCTCTCTCTTTGCGCCCGACGAAGAATTGTTTTTTCTTCACCTTCTTCTCCACCAATATAAGGAGAGCGAATTGATGTTCATGGTGGAAAGGAGCAAAGAACTCGATCTTTATAAATTGGCGGACATCTATTACCTTTGGCGGGAAGGGAGTTTAGACGAAGCGCGAATCAAGAAGCTGGCGCGCGCATACGGCATAGAAAAAAAAGCGGGCGCGGTGCTGCGGCAGGCGGGGACGGTTTTCGACGACGAGGCATTGCTTTGCGCGGCGGAAGAATACGGCTTCGAAGAGCCTCGCGTCCTCGATTTTGCCGCGGGGAAAAAGTATCGCTGGACAACGGGAGAGAGAAAACGCATAGCCGTTTTCGACGCCGGAGAATATTTGAGGGAAACGGAAGATGATCGGTAAAAAGGAGTTGTCGGAGGCGCTTGCGCTCTCCTGCGTGGAAAAATATTTTCTTGCCTGGCTGAAAAGTGAGTATGACGTCAGTAGCTTATACGGGTATTCGTTTGTGGAGATCAAACGCGTATTGGAGGACTTTGCCAAAGGGGCGAGGTACGAGGACTATCGCAGCGTGCCGCGGGTGCAGGACACCGCGGAAGACTTCGGGATCACCGGGCACAGCTACTTCCCCGCGCCTCAGGGCGCCCCCTGTTCCCCGGAAACGGCGCTGCAATTTATCAGGCAGCAGGGCAGCGCCGACTTATGCCTGATACGGGTCAACGCGGCGTACTCCGCCCGCTTTAAGAGAAGCGCGTGGAGGTCGGATCACTATATCTGCGTGGACGCGCAGCTGAATTGGGCGAACGAATATCCGTTGAGCGAAGGAAGGTTTACGGAGGCGGAGTTCGCGCAGTCCTTCGGCGGGGCAATTTGTCTGTATAAATTAAAGGATACGCGGAAAAGAAGCGGAAGCGACTGCGAAAAGAGGATCAAAGAACAGGATTTTTTCGATATCCGTCCGGGCATCGGCATAAAAAAGTTTGAGGATGCGGTGGGTATCCTTCGGGTGACGCGCAGGCGCATGGCGGAATATTTCCGCACAGAAGGTAAGCTCTGCGAGCTTTGGCGGGAGGAATGCGGGCTTTTGGACAAGCTGTATTTCGACGTGCGGATGCAGGAACTCAGGCAGGGCGGCAACGAAAGCGAGTTGTATCGAAAGATAAACGAGGTCATTCTATCGGAACGGAAAATTGCGGAGGAGATGAAATGAAAAGAGAGGAAATCGCGAAAAAGATCTCGGAGATAGGGGAAAGCGCCTTGGGCGTGGACATAAGCGGGAAAGAGGACTTGAAGGAACAAGGCGTGGACAGCCTGGGATTGGTGGCGTTGATCGTGGCGATTGAGGACGCGTTTTCCATCGCGTTCGCGGACGAAGACTTGCAGCCGGATAATTTGGACACCTTGGAAGCGTTGACGGAATTGACGGGGAAATATATATGAAATTATGGGATTACGTAAAGGAAAAGATGAGCGCGTATAAGGGGCGCGTGGCGTTTGCGGATACGGGGATAACGTACGGGGACTTACTGTGTTTAGAGGAGAGAAGGGGAAAAAAGGGACGGCTTAAAATCTGCGCGGGCAGGACGAGGGAGGAACAGGCTCTGGAAATTCTGAGATGTATGGCAAAGGGAAACGTCGCCGTCCCCGTTTCCCTCGATTATGGAATCCGGCAATACAATTATATTTGTAAAGCGGTGAAAGAAGATAGACAGGGCTACGACGACCTGGCGTTTTTGATGTTTACGAGCGGCACCACGGGCACGCCCAAAGGGGTCATGCTCACCCATGAAAATATTATTGCCAATTTAGAATATATCTCCGCTTATTTCGACATGACGGGAGTGAAGAATATCTGTATCGCGCGCCCTTTGGTGCATATCGCGGTGCTGACGGGAGAGTTGTTATACGCGCTCTGTAAAGGACTGTGCATTCATTTTTATGAAGAACCTTTTTTGCCGAACAGATTAATGGCGTTTCTTGCGGAGCGGAAAATCGACGTGTTTTGCGCCACGCCGACTCTGTACGCTTCCCTGGCGCGCTGTCGGGGTAGGGCTATGCCGGAGATAAAGGTTTCCGCAATCAGCGGGGAACGGCTCACCGAAGCGGCCGCGCGGCTCCTTGCGCAAAAGTTTCCCGACACGAAATTTTATAACGTCTACGGTTTGACGGAGCACAGCCCGAGGGTGAGCGCTTTGCTTCCGCAGGATTTTATCAGAAAAGCGGGAAGCGTGGGCAAGCCCATAGGGAACGTGAAAATGAGGATCCGGGACGGGGAACTTTTGGTGAAATCGCCGTGCGTCATGAAGGGGTACTACCGGGGAGTAAAGGCGAGGATTCGTTACGGCTGGCTGTATACGGGCGACGCCGCGCACACGGACGAGGAAGGGTACTATTACGTGGACGGAAGAAAGGACGACATGATTATCCGCGCGGGCGTGAATATTTTTCCGCAGGAAATAGAATGCGTATTGAAGGAGTTTCCGGGCGTGGAAGAATGCCTTGTATACGGCAGGGAAGACGAGAGATACGGACAAAAGCTCTGCGCCAAAATCAAGGGCAGCGTGCCGCTCTCGGAACTTAGAAAATTCGCGGCGAAAAATCTGCCGCCGCATTTGATTCCAAACGAATATCAATTGAATGCACAATTGGAATATACTCCGAGCGGGAAATTAAAACGAGGTGGGCAGGTATGAGCTTACGAAAAGAAGCGCTCGAATTGATCGGGGAAGTGTGCGCCGGAGAAGAAGAGAATCTGAACGAGGAAAGCCTGTTTGCGCTGTTGAGCATAGATAGCTTGTCCTTTGTGGAATTGGTCGTAAAAGCGGAAGATAAATTCGGGATTCAATTTGAAGATGAGGAACTGACGGTCTATGCGTGGGAACGCGTGCGGGATTTTATCGACGCCGTGGAGAAAAAGAGCATTTCGGCGGGCGAAAATGTATAAAAAGAGAATGGAGGAGATAAAATGGATACCATCAAATTAAACAATCCGGCGGAAGGAGTCTTTTCCGAAACGACCTCGCAGGAGCGCGTTTACGCGGCGAAAGAAAATATAGGGGAAAATGGGGGAGCGGGGAGCAATCCCGCGATTTTGAAAGAGGAGGAAAAGGCTTGCTTTGCAAAAGTCAAGTCCGCGCGTATATATGAGTATTCCTACGACGAAATGGGGAACATTTCGAAAATATACGAGAACGGAAATCTGTCGGTAAGATATACATACGACAAACGGAATCGTCTGATGAGAGAGGATAATAAGGAACTTAATAAAACATATTTGCTTGGGTACGACAATAGCGGAAATATTCTCACGCGCCGAGAGATAGGCTTTACAGTAAAGAATAAGGAAGAAATAGAAGAGATAGAATCCGTATCGAAAGAATATGTGTATGAAGGGGACAGGTTGCTGTCGTAGTGGTCCTGTTCGTCCACATAGTAACCGAACGGAGCGCGAACGCCGTTCGCCTTTGCTTTGAGCGCATTTTCAGTCATACCGCGCTTAACCTTTTCGGAAAGCTCTGCCGAATAGAATTCTGCATAGCCTTCAAGGAGGGATTCCAGCAAGATGCCTTCCGCGCCTTGCGAAATAGTTTCCTTTGCGGAGATGACTCTGACGCCGTTCTTTTTGAGTACGTTTTTGTAATATGCGCTGTCGTAACGATTACGAGCAAAGCGGTCTAACTTCCACACGATAATGCAGTCGAAACCGTGTTTGTAGCTGTCCTTAATCATATGTTGAAATTCGGGACGGTGGTCTGTTTTTGCCGACTGCGCTCTGTCTATGTAATTACCGATAACTTGAATATTATTAAATTCGGCATATTGCATACACTCGCGGAGCTGACCTTCGATACTCGCTTCATTTTGTTTTTCCGAACTGAATCGGGCATATATAACGGCTTTCATTTTAGACTCCTATATTTTTTTCATATTTGTACCATTTTTGCATGAAATCGCTCGCAGTATCAACAGTCCATTTTTCGTTTTCATATCGTCCTACATAACCGCTACATACATATTGAGGATAATTAAACCAATCGTCGCCAATATCTTTCAATGCTTGTTTAACATTACTGAAAGTTCGGCTTATCGGGGTCAGATGTTTGAAAGAGCAAATCCTATCAATAAATCCGCTCATTGCAAATGCTTGACGTGAGTGAAAATAGTCTTTTAATTGCGAAGTCGGTAAAATTATTATTCTTGCATCAAATGTAAAAGCTTCACACGGAGAAGATTTTAATCTCTTTGATATATATTGAGAGAACATAGCTGATATGTAGCCGCTCAGAAGCGGCAACACTTTTTCAATACGATTTTGGAAGTCTTTGCTGTGTGCTATCTGATCTTTGTTTAATAGCAATGAAATCTCGTCTTTGAATGAATAGGCAAATGTGACAAATGGAAAATATTTTTTTATGTTTTCCATTACGCGTTTCATTGCTAAATGGAAATCAGGCATAAATAATTCCGTATTGCTCTTGAATCTTGCTGTTAAGCCTTTTCCGTCCAATCGAACAATTAAACTCTCTTCGGGTTTAACGGGAGGAACTTGCATAGATATTTCGTATTGTTCTAATTTATCGTATGTGGATTTTGCATAACCATAAGAATAGTTTGGTTGCATTGTCTTTTGCACAGAGTCACCCATTTTATACTCCTACAATCAAATTTCCTGTCCCAAAAGGAAATCAAGCGCATTAATCGTAATAACACCGTCATGGTCTTTTACAAAATAGTCATCAAGAGTTATGATATATTTAGGGTAGTTATCGTTTATTTCATAGAATGGACGAAGTTCTTGCTTTAATTTATGAGTAGTCTTTCAAAAAACAATAAATATTGTTGTACTTGTCAGCATTTTGGTGGTAAAGCACAGTTGAAAGGAAGCATTGTTGAATTTGAAAATGGTATGCATGTTTGCAAAATTAGCAGCAGAGGCAACTGTGGACAGTCGGCAATGGCATCCGCTTGCCCGAAATGGCAAGAACGTAAAAATTGAATTATAGGTAAATATACAAAAAGGCAAACCCTATTCGCATTAGTATGGGGTCGCCTTTTTATTTTTTAATGATACGAATTTCAATTCGTAAACAGCCATAGTTTTTTTCTGATTTACTAATAGAATATTTGCTATTTGGAATTATTGTTCGCGTTTACACGCCAAAAAATACGCTTGATTATGTACTTTAATTCGTGTATAATAATATTATAAATTTAGGAGGCGCATATGATAACCCAAGAACAAGAAAATTTTATTCGGCAATTTATAAAAAAAGATACTTTTGATATAGATAAAATTGTTTCTTATTTAAAACTGCACGATATTGTAGGCGAAGAAATTTTTCAAATAGCCATAAGAGAAGATAATAATTATGGTCGTTTAATTACTCGAGGATATGGATATTATCCTATAGATACAGAAATATTTGTACGGAGAGTCCCTTTTTATTTTTATACCCCAAACTATGATAAGGATCAGTTTGGGGATTTGTCAGATATTATAAGGACTATTACTAGTAAATATGCTTATAAAATAGAAGACAACAAAGTTCTTGAAGATTTATATACGGCATTAGAAAAAATGTTTTACATAAGAGGGATGAGCATTCTTGACATTATGAGCTACGCTCATAAAATAGGCGAAACCGATAATGAAGGTGGGTTCTTTTTTAGATGGGCGCATTATTTAGACTTGTGTGATAAATTGCATATCGACAACAAATATCCTAAAAATTTCCTTTTTGAAACTAATAAAATTTTAGAATTGGCTGGTGAAAACGCCGATATCTTTGATACGGGATACGTAGGCTTTAATGAACCATATATCAGAAATGGGAATGAAATAATTGTTGGGGGCGAGTTACCTTATGACGAGAATAATCAAGCAGCTTTACAATGGATAGGCGTCTGGATTGAAAATGCGGCATATATTGAAGTGGATAATGCTTATGGGATGACATCAGATCCTAAATTCTTAGAAAAAGAATTACGCATAGGACTAACGCCTATGACAAAAATTTATTTACCTTACACAACGGACGACGAAAAAATTATTTGGGATCCAATATATTTTGGACCGTTAGTAATGGATTTTGATAATAGTACATTAAAGAAATTCAGAGAACGAGCTGGTTTAACACAACAATTAGTAGCCGATTCTATAGGAATACAAGTACGAACATATCAAAAATGGGAAAAAGGCGAAGCAAAACCAGACGGCTACAACTTAATCAGGCTAATGAATTTATTAGACATTGATTCCGTACAAGATTTCTTAAAGAACACTCCTATTGAAGACGATAATAATTACACAAAGTTTAGAAACCGTAAAAAGTATAATTAAAACCATACGATAAAGGCGAATCCGTCTCCTAATGGAAACGGGTTCGCCTTTAACTTGTTTGGTGACCTTATCGGGAATCGAACCCGAGTTTACGCCGTGAGAGGGCGTCGTCTTAACCGCTTGACCATAAGGCCATGGCTTATTTGCTTATGTAGTATAGCATATTTTTTCTTTCAGGGCAACTGTTTTTGCCTAACGGAAATAAAATTTTTCGAAAATTTTTTTTCTGTCATAGAGTCCTTGAAAAAGTCTGAAAAGGACCTTTAAAAAAACGCCCTATCCTTAAAGAAAAGCGAGGGGAAAAGTTCTCCTCGCAGTCAAAACAAAATAAAAAATCCGCCTGTGCCGCACTTCGGATAAAAGCTAACCCGCTTTCAGCAGGTGGGTACCGCATCTTGACGCTTCGGACTTTCCGTATAAATACAGACCTTGCCTATCGCCCCGAATGTCGGTTCCCGAATTCATAATGTGGATTACGATCAATCCGAACTCCGTACACCGCAGATCTGAGAATATTATACCGTATTTTTTTATTTTTGTCAACAGAATGAAGGCGTTTTTTCTTTTATGGGGAAAGGGAAGCTAAAAATCGGGGGTGTTTTATTCTTTTTCATCCTCCGCGAGTTCTTTTAAAAAATTGAAAATTTCCTCTTCGAAAAGCAGACCGTAACGGCTGTCGCCGCCCGCTTTTGCCGTGCGGAAAATGGCTGCCGTCGTAAAATTTGCCGCGAGTTCGATTGCCTTTTTTTTGCTTTTTCCCCTCGCCAAACAGCCCGTAAACGCCGCGGCGAATACGTCGCCCGCCCCGTGAAAAAAACCTTTGGCGTGCGGGAGCGCGTAGCGGCTTACGCCGTTTGCCTCCCCGTAGTACACGGCGTTTTCCTCGCCCTCTTCCACGCCCGTGACGATAGGGCAGGTATGCGGAGAACGCAAGATACCGACGATTTTCTCGGCGGGAAGGCGCTCGATGGAAAGGGGATAGTTTTCGCCCGCCAAAAGACAGGCCTCGGTGACGTTAGGGAGAATAAAGTCCGCTTCTTCGCATAGAACG
>QWCN01003154.1_pt1 | contig 19809 bp, 30 predicted proteins | sample 1972711 | NCBI WGS metagenome assembly QWCN01 (sample SAMN09866707, study PRJNA288562) | Human gut metagenome isolate term1_stool, whole genome shotgun sequencing... | isolation source: gut | host: Homo sapiens | place: USA: California
CGGTTGGTGAATTTTTTCAAGCGTCTTTAGACGCAGGCAGGGAACAGCGGCTTATAGCCGCAGAACAAACCACCGGCTAAGCCGGTGGTCATGATTATCTGGATAAAGAGGAGAAAACTCATTTCCCAAAAATGAAAAAATGTTGATTTTGGGAAATTAATTGTACAAATGGGTGGATGATATTGTTAATTGATAATTTGAATTTTTTGTAATCTTTCTTTTTCTGAATCGTCTAATTTACAGATCCCAATAAAAGTAAGGTGGTGAGAACAACGGATGAAACTGACAGAGAAAGCTTTTGATGAGATATATCGAAAGTATGCTAAAATGATCTATGCGTTTGTTTTGCAGCTTTGTAAAGATCCTGTGACAGCAGATGACATTGTACAGTCTACATTTTTGAAGGCAATTGAGCATGCGGAGGAGTTTGAAGGAAAATGCGAAGTATCCACATGGCTGTGCCGCATTGCCAGGAATCTGTGGCTCGATCTTTGCAAAAAGGCAGAACAGAAAAATGTGCCATTGGAAAAGATGCAGGAGCAGCAGAGCGACGAAGAAATCTTAGGTCATATTGTTAAAAAAGAGGAGACCGCGTGGTTGCGAAAACAGATACATAACTTGCCGGAACCATATAAGGAAGTTGTAATGCTTCGGGTGCTGGGAGGGTTATCGTTCCATGAGATTGGCGAAATATTTGAAACAACAGAAAACTGGGGACGAGTAACTTATTATCGGGCAAAAGAAAAATTGAGAGAAAAAGCAGATTCAGAAAATGCAGGGAGGTAGAGACGATGAAATGTAACATTATAGAAGATTTATTGCCGGAGTATGCAGATGGTATGTGCCAGCCGGAGACGGCAGAGGAGATTGAAAAGCATTTGAAGGAATGCAACAGCTGTCTGGAAAAATTTGAACGAATGCAAAAAGATACGATGGAAAATGAATTACAAAATATGGAAGGGATGGAGGATATCCGGCCATTTCAAAAAATTTCAAAAGTATTAAAAAGAAATCGAATGAAAAAAATTGTCGCCGTGCTGGTGTTAGTTGTGGTATGTGCGGTATTTGGCACATTGACCGTGGGACAGATTTTTCCGGAACTGCCTTGTCCGAGTTATGACAGTTTGATGTACAGGCATGAAGCCAAAAAAGTCGCAGGACAGTTTGCCGACGGCGAGATAGAGAAAGTTCTTGGTGGGATGAATGTACAGTTGACAAGTCAGCAGTATGTTAATCAAAAGGCACTTTTTGAAGATGTGGCTGCGCAGCTCAAACAATTGCAGCAGAAAATTTTTGCCGGAAAAGAGACTTCGATTAAGATAGATGATATCTGTTATGAAGGAGCCGAAAACACCAGTGAACCGGAAGCGTATGAAAAAAATGGGTATGATGTCAGTGTTGCGATCACGTGCGGGGAGGAAGAAATCGTCTTGGAACTGCTTTTTTATAACCGCAGCAGTTATGTGATCCGGAACATTAAGGGAAATGGGGATGCTGTGGCAGAAATGAAGGCATATCTCGACTTTTATTATAATGCCAGCCGCTCGGATAATTTGGGAAAATACTTGACAAACGAAAGGATTTCGGAGCAAAATAAAGATAATCTGTCCGAGGATAAAACGGAAAAGAAAACAGTGATTTTTTTTGTGGAAGACTGCAAAAAAAATCCGGTGAAAGATACTGAAACGGAAGGTTCTGCGTATCAGGAAAAAGTTGGAAAATGCTTGTATGATATACTGAGCCGTTGTCGGAAAAATTCATTTTGTCTGACGGATGGAAAATATAATTCGGAGAAAAATGCCTATGAAAGCGAATTGTATTGGAAAGTGTTTGATAAAAATGGGAAAAAATGTATTTTGATTCAAAAATTCCTTTATGGGCCAATGGGATATCAGGCACTTGATGAAAAAGAAATTCAGGAAGAAGATGGTTTCGATGCAGAATTGCAGAAAAAGATCACAGACATTTTTCACTCCTAAAGGAAAGGACACTAAACATGCCAACATGGAATTCACGTGGTCTGCGAGGATCATTTTTGGAAGAACTTGTAAATATGACAAATGAAAAATACCAGGCCCAGAATCTGGCGCTGGTACAGAAAATCCCGACGCCGATCAAACCGATCAATATTGATCAGGAGACGAGGCATATTACACTTGCGTATTTTGAACAAAAAAGTACCGTTGACTATATCGGTGTCGTGCAGGGTATTCCAATTTGTTTTGATGCAAAAGAGTGCATCGAGGACCGTTTCCCACTCAGCAATGTGCATGAGCATCAAATGAAATTTATGGAACAATTTGAAAGGCAGGATGGCATCGCATTTTTGCTTATTTATTTTAAAAACCGGGAAAAATATATGTATCTTCGTTTTCAAAAATTATTGGAATTTTGGAAACGGATGGAGCAGGGCGGCCGGAAAAGTTTTACGATCGATGAGATGGAACCGGAGTTTGAAATCTCTACGTATTCGGGAACCTTTCTGCATTATTTGGAACCGTTGCAGAGAGATTTGCAGGAACGATAAAATTTGGCAGTAATTACCAGAATGAAAAACTCCTTCGTGGGTACAATAGTATCAGATAACCGAGTGGCTTACATGAAAATGTTTCGATGACGGAATGTTTTCATACAAAAGACATTCCGTTATCACTTACGATAAATACTAAAAAACACGGAGGTGAAATGTTATGAGTAAAACAGCAAGAATGGAAGTACCACAGGCGAAAGATGCTATGGACAAATTCAAGATGGAGGTTGCGTCTGAACTTGGCGTAAACTTGAAAGATGGTTACAATGGTGACCTCACATCCAAAGAAGCAGGAAGTATCGGCGGCGAGATGGTGCGTTCATTCTTAACTGCCGAAATCTCGTTGTTTGAATGACGTTATAATTTTATTGTACACCAAATTTACACCAATTTTTTATAATAAAAGAGCATCGCATTTTTTAAATTGAATATTTTATGACAGTTTTTGGAAAGTTTATTGACGGTTTTACCGTCTTTTTTTATGCAAAAATATAATTACAAGGAGGGATGCTTATGTTATCCGACAAAACCTTAGAGAAGATTTTTGCACGCGAAGAACTGCAAAGACTTGACATGGCAACGCAGGCATCGGTTGTGAAAGCAATCGAGGAAATTTTGGAGGAGGAAAAACAAAATGCAGATGAACTACAATCCGTATCAGCAACAGCAACAGCCGATGAATTATAACCCGGTTTTTGCCAATTATCCGCAGATGGCACAGAACATTTCGCAGAGAATCCAGCAGGAACCGCAAATAATGGGGAAAATTGTACAAAATGCGGAAATGATAACTGCGAATGATGTTCCTTTGAATGGATCAGTAGCATTTTTTCCAAAACAAGATTTATCCGAGATTTATGCTAAAAGTTGGACTGCCGATGGTGTGATTCGTACAATGACATTTAAACCGATTCAAAATGAAGAGGTTGGCAATTTATCGACCGAAAGCACGGAAAGCCAAATAGGGGCAATTTTGAACGTTACAGACGGTTTAGAAAAGACCTTGAATGAGATTGTAAGCAAGATTGATAATTTGGAAAAAAATCTGGCTAAACCGGCAACGAAAACAAGAAGTTCTTCTGCTAAAAAGGAGGATGAATAATGAATCCTATTCAATTGATGTTAAATAAAATGATAAATTCTCCGCAAGTACAACAAAATCCAATGGCTAAAAATGCCGTAAATATGTTGCAAAACGGAGATTCGGAGGGGTTAAAAAAAATGGCAGAAAATCTTTGCCATGAAAAAGGAATCACTACAGACGAAGCGAAACAAACAATAATGAGTATGTTTAAACAAAATTAGTACATTTTGGGGTGCGCACACAATAACCGGTTTCCCATTTGTAAATAAACACAAATGGAGGTACACAAAATGTTCAATTCAGCAAACGTTCCAAGTCTTGCCGATATTGCGGCAGTTACTGGAAACAACAAAAACGATGGAATGTGGGGCGGCGACGGCTGGTGGGCGATTATCATCTTTGCGATCATCTTTGGATGGAATGGTTTTGGCAACAACGGCTGGGGCGGCAACGGAGGATCTGCCGGTGCTACTGCGGCGGCTTACACAGATTCCGCAATCCAGAGAGGATTTGACACACAGTCTATCCTTGGAAAATTGGATGGAATCACTAACGGCATTTGCGATGGTATCTATGCTGTAAACAATTCCATGCTTACAGGATTCAACGGAATCAACACGAACGTCATGCAGACTGGATTTGGAATCCAGCAGGCAATCAATGCAGATACTGTAGCAAATATGCAAAACACAAACGCATTGCAGTCACAGTTGGCTAACTGTTGCTGTGAGACACGCGAAGCAATTCAGGGTGTAAATTATAACATGGCACAAAACACTTGTGCTTTGCAGAACACCATGAACACCAATACGAGAGATATCATTGACAGTCAGAATGCTGGCACTCGTGCTATCTTAGATTATCTCTGCAACGAAAAGATTTCTTCATTGCAGGCAGAAAACAACGATCTCCGTAGAGCGGCATCACAGGATAGACAGTCCGCATTGCTTACTACAGAGATTGCTTCACAGACACAGCAGATCATCAACGCAGTACGCCCAACTCCGGTACCTGCTTATCCGGCATCTAACATTTATGGTTATGCAAATTGCGGATGCAATTCTGGATGTGGCTGCTAATCACAACAAAATAAGTCTATCTTAGTCCAAGATTAGTCTAATAGGACTATGTCTGCAATAGCAGTTTTATCGAAGTTACTAGGGCAGACCAAGTGGTTTGCCCTTATTTTTTATGATTTGGAGGTATAATATTATGGCAGAATACACAGCAATAGCATTACAGAGTGTCGCACAAGGCGAAGACGTAGCATTTACAGAGACGGCGACAAACGGTTCAAACTGTATCGTACACAGAAACGGATCTGGCATTGTCAAACTCCGTGGAATTACAAACCAGTGCAGAGCAAGATTCCTTGCTAATTTTTCTGGAAACATTCAGATCCCTACCGGTGGAACAGTTGGAGCAATTTCCATTGCTTTGGCAGTTGATGGGGAGCCTTTGCAGTCTACAAAGATGATTGTTACTCCTGCGGCGGTTGAAAATTTCTGGAATGTTTCGGCACAGGTTTATATCGACGTACCAAAAGGTTGTTGCAGTACCGTAGCGGTACAGAACACTTCCGGACAGACAATTGAAGTTCAGAATAGCAATCTTACAGTTGTTAGAGTTGCGTAGGAGGTGGACAATATGGATATCAAAAGAATGCACTGCATGATTGAAAAAATTTCAAAATGTGCTGATGAGCAGTTGGAGCATGGTGTTGAAATGGCTGACACAGAGGAAATGGGAAAAGTCATAGACATGATGAAAGACTTATCAGAAGCCATGTACTACAGAACGTTGACAAAAGCAATGGATGAATCAGATCCAGAAGAAGTTTTGGAAATGTTCGAACGTTACGGAGACGGCGGCAGAAGATACTACGACCATTATCGCTATGCAAACGGCAGATTTGCCCCAAAAGGTTCCGGTACATATCGAAGAGGATATGACGAACCGCCATATTACCACATGACACCGGAAAAGTATCATGAAATGGAAGATATGCGTGACATGGACAGAGATAAGCATGGCAGAATGTACTACACGGAACCGTCTGGTAATATGCACATGAACGAAAGCAATTACGACCGAACAAAACGCAATTACACAGAAACAAAAGAATTGCATAAATCAAATACTCCGGAAGACAAAGAGCATAACATGAAATCTCTGGAAACATACATGGCAGAGCTTGCAAGAGATGTTTCCGGGATGGTAAATAATATGTCACCAGAGGAAAAAGCACTCACAAAGACCAAACTTACGGCTCTTGTAAATAAGATTCAGTAAACTATCGGCTGGGGATAGAAATGTCTCCAGCCTTTTTAGGAGGGATATTATGTTTATTATAAACGGCATTTTATGGAATTTGATTTTTGTAAATCCAAACGATGAAAGATTGATTCGCTCTGACGGCTTATATTCGCTCGCAGTTACCGATTGGAATGAAAAAGGTATATTTGTATCAAAAAATCCTAAAGGCTCTTATTTGCGTAAAATAATCGCTCACGAACTATGCCACGCATTCTGCTTTTCATTTGGTGTACATATGCCAATGGAGCAGGAAGAGTATTTGGCTGACTGGATCAGCATTTATGGCACAGATTTGATTTATCTGCTTGATGATATCATGGTTAGCATGACGAAAGGGGAATGACTTTGAAAGAACTAAATTTTATTTTGGAATACGTAAAAAGGACGAATCCAGAGATTACAGAGGAAAAATTACGGAAAATTCTCAAAAATTCAAATAAGTATCTTGTCTCTGCGCTTGCAATAATTTCTAAAAAGTGATAAAATTTTACAAAATATTTAGAAAAGGGATGATTCTATGGAATTGAAAAAGGGCAGAAACAAAATTACAATCAAAGAATACCAAGAAATCAGGTATATCTTTGATATTGGAGATGAAAACGTAAACCATAAAGAAACGTTAAACATACTTGACAAAATGCTAAACGGAGAAAAAATCGAGGAAAAACTAGTGGTTTCCAAGTTTCGAGACAAATATTGCGTTTTCAGCGGAAACAAAACATTTATAGCCATAAACGACCTTTTGGACTATGGCTTAAAACGCATACCAATTTTTGATAAAGACAAAATTTTTAGCTATGAAATTACCATTATGGTTGAATATAATTGATTTCTGGTGGACAAAATTATGAAAATATGGTAAAATTGTGTAAAAATTTTATATGGGAGGATTTCATTATGGCAATGATTAAATGTCCAGAATGTGGCAAGGAAATCAGCGATAAAGCCGAAAAATGTATGAACTGCGGAGTAGAACTCACAGATGAATTAAAATTTGCAGGCTATAAGTTGATGCAAGCGAAGAAAGAGGACCACCAATACGGACTTGTGGCAATTCTTTTTGCATTGTTAATTCCAATAGTTGGATTAGTGCTTGGTATTGTTGGAGTGGTAAAGAAAGAGCGGTTTTCTGTTTATGCAATATTCATGTCCGTTCTTGCCTTTATTCTCTACTGGTACATATACTTGCAATGGTTTTTCGGTTAAAAGGAGTGGTTTTATCATGAAGAAAATTTTAAGTGCTTTAATTATCATTTGTTTACTGCTTTGTTCGTGTTCAAATTCGGAAGAAAGCAGTGTAGGAAACAAGCAAGACATTGACAATGAATCAGTTTTATCGAATTACGACAATTTGGAAAAACTTGATTCAGATTATCTTTTTGACAGTGCAGACGATTACAAAGGAAAAAATGTAATGTCGATTGCTACGGTAGGAGACATTTCCGGAAATGATGTTAAGTTGAAAACTCCAAACAACATGGATTCGTTAGTTTTTAGTTTTGATTTAAAATGTAACAATGAAGATGTTTTAGATTCACTTGAAACCGAGAAAGAAGTTTGCTTTGTTGGAAAAGTAGAAGAAAAGAATGTTTTGGGCGGCTGTGTCGTTGTTTCTAACGCAGAAATAGTTGCTTCTGGCAGTAACGTTGAAAAATATCGTTCAGATTTAAAATCGAATGATAAAAAAGAAAAAACCAAAAAGCAGAAAACAAAAAAGAAGAAAAGCTCAAAGAAATCCTATATGGAATCGTGCAAAACATATTCATATAACAAAATCAAGAGAAATCCAGATAAATTTAAAGGCAAGAAAACAAAATTGTCTGGAAAAGTCATACAAGTTGATGAGGGTTGGTTTGATTCTGTTACTATAAGAGTAGAAGATTCCAATGGGGATGATTGGTATGTTTCTTATTCATATTCTGACGGCGAAAGCAAAATACTTGAAAACGACAAAGTAACTATTTACGGAGAATGTGATGGAACGGAACAATACACAACGATTGCTGGAGATACGAGAAGAGCCCCCGCAATAGACGCAAAATATGTGAAATAAAAACCTTTAAAATAAGGGCGAATCATCGATTCGTTCTTATTTTTTTGATTTTTTTTAAAAAGTGCTTGACTTTTTGTGTGTACGATTATATAATTAGTGTGTGTACAGAAAGTGAGGTGTTAAAATGTCACCACGTACTGGAAGACCGAAAACTGAAAATCCCAAAAACGAACGACTTCACGTTAGAGTAACAAAGGAAGAGAAAGAAAAAATAATGAAATTTTCTTCCGAAAGTGGATTTTCCATATTGGAAATGATACGTGCCGGGATTGAAAAGTTAAAAGGTCAAAAAAAATAAAGTGTTGCTCCGCTACCAACGACAACAACACTTTATTAACCGAGATTCCTCTCTATGCAATATTTTAGCATAAAGGGGAGTCTCTTTCAAGAATAATTTGAAAGAGAGGTAAAATATTCATGACAAAGAAAGACAGAATGGAACTGGAAACACTTAGAAACGGAAGAAAGAATCAGTTGAGAGGGATTATATCTCAATTGTCATCTGAAACCGATAACGAAAGCATTTTGCGTGCCATTGCTATTACGTTGGCTACAACGCAGGACAAAGCATTGAAAGATGAAAGAGATGTTTATTCGATTATTGAGAAAGGCGGTGTAGCATTATGAATGGAATGGTTACTATAGAATCTACAGAAATGCAGATAAGAGAGTATAACGGACAACGTGTAGTTACGTTCAAGGATATTGATAGGGTACACAAGAGACCAGCAAAAACAACACAAAAGGCTTTTTCCAGAAACAAAAAACATTTTATTGAGAATGTTGATTATTTTGTTTTAAAAAGCAATGGAGAATCAAAGGTGCACGAAATGCACCTTTGCAATATTTCGGTACCTGCAAGGGGAATTACAGTCTTAACAGAAAGCGGATATTTAATGATTGCAAAGGTTTTTACAGACGATTTGTCTTGGGATGTCCAAAGGCAGTTGGTAAATTCTTATTTCCACGGAAAAGAAGATAAGAACCCATTGGCGCAGATTCCGGACATACACAGTTACGCAAAGCCAGTTTTTCATACAAGCAGTACAAAAGTGCCGAGGAATGCTAGTTGGTACGAAAGAAACCGACGCAGGATGAATTACTTGGCACAACGTAGCCAAAGGCAGACAAAGGATGTTTACCATCACATACTGAAACGGCTCGGAGAAGAGTTTGACTTGGATGCCGCTAAAGAAATCTACACAAGAGAAAAAGGCTATCCACCAAAGTATGCAATGGATGTCGTGAGTTATTTTCCAGAACTTGCTGAACTTGCCGAGATTCATCTTGGCATCATGGAAAAGACAACGGAGAAGTCGATAAGAGACGCAAGGAGAGCAAGAGAATCAAGAGAAGAAATGGAAAACCAGTAAAATTTAAGGCAGGATCCTAAAATGGATTCTGCCTTTTCCACGCAAAAAAATTTTGCAAAGAAAAAATAACCCCCCTAGGGTACAAACAATCTGAAATTTCAGAACGAAAAAATTTCACATTTCCGATATCTCGATTTTTTAGTCAGTTTTTCAGAAAATCTCAAAAGTGAAATTCAATCGTCCAATTCCGGCATGATCTGGCGCGCACGAACTTCTATCATGTGCCGTGTCTCCAAGTCCAGCGACTGGAACGTCGGGACCATCCCAAAAGATAGCACCATAACAAGCGCAGCAAATGCGTTTGCGTCTATCTCCAGCCTTTGCCGATTGTATGCGGTTATTCCGATTTCTTCGGCGGTTTTATAGCCGCCAAGCCAGTATTTTTCATTGGTTATATACTGCCAAAGATGGCGTAGTTCATGCGCTACGGCAAAATAATAGTCTTGCTCTGTCTCCATCCGTTCGCATAAATACAATGTCGGCACGTTCTTTTCAATTGCCAAAACTGCCATCCTTGTATTATTTTCGAATACGCGAAAATCGTCCGAAATGTTTGGGATTGGAATTTCCAGAACATCGCAGACCTCATTTATAAACTCTTTCAAGTCGTCATTTATCATTTTATACCTACTTTCGGCACTTATAGGCACGATCAGCGATGCCAAACGTGCCTATAATTATATTTTCATTTATTGGTGGAGTAATTCCAATGTTGGCGTTCCAGATTCTTCATCCTTATAGGTTACATCATAAATATTACCGTCCATGTCGATTGCGTAACTATCGGCATCGCTTGTATAATCAAGATAATGAAATACGGTCAAATTTTTACCGTTATATTCATACCCGTTGCACGTGATAAAGTCGTGAAGAATGTCATTTTCCATGAGGTCTTTTGCGTCCTCATGACTGTACCCCCTTTCTTCATACAACATATATAATAGTTCTAGTTCTCTTTCTTCCGTTATTTCTTTGTTTAATCTTTCCATAATAATCGTCCTTTCTTTACTCGCATAGGCGCGGTCGGCAAAGCCAATCACGCCTTATAATCCTACAATATTATTTTATTCTTCTACTTCCTCAATTATATAAGGGTTTTCCATCCCTCCCGCTTCGAAATCAAGATATTCTTCCAAGTCAAATAAACTTTTTATCTTATTCCACTCTTCCCAATATTCCGGAAGTTCTTCTTTGTCCGGTTCAAAATAGGCTTTCAATTCATCAAAAGTGTATTCTTCTAACTCGCCATATACACACCTTGCTCTTTTGTCAATAATATTATATTTCATAACTATCATCCTTTCTTTACTCGCTGCAAATTTTGCAACGTAATTTTAACCCCCCTGGGGTAGTTTAGTTTCCTGATTTCAAACCGAAAAAAGTTCACAATTTCGAAAATCTCTTTTTCTTGTTCGGTTTTTTTAATTGCTACCAGAAGAAACCCAACCGGCAAAGATTGAGCCGATCGACTGGAGCCTTTCGGGGCATGGTTCTATATGCCCTCATTATACCACATTTGGCAGACTTTTACAAGCCAAAAGGGCGGATTTGCCGCCATTTCAGGCAGAAAATCAAATAGAAAAATTGCCCTGCAATCCGGTCGACACGTACGCGGATCCGTCTTCGCGCTGAAAGACAACGCCAGCGCCATCCTCAAACGTCGACCACACGAGCCAGCCTTGCTATTAAATTGCTTCCTTTTCCTTGCTAATTTCTGCGGCAATTATTCCCTGCTCGAGGAAGTAGCGAAGTGCGCTATCGCCGAAGCGCTGTATATAATATTCTGCAAGCTCCGAAGTGCTAAAAGCATCTAATGCCGTGCCGACATCGCTATATATTCCGCTATATGTTTTTTGCCTGCTTGCAAGTGCTTTGTCAATTGGATTTTTTGGCTCTTCTTCCTCTACCTCTTTGACCGCTACAAGTCTATCTACTCTCATTGTTCGGGTGTGCTCGTTTCCCGTCTCATCTGATACAATGAGACACTTAACACTTTTTCCGCTCTTGGTATGCTCAACTTTTTTTATTGTTTCGGTGAATCCGAAATTCCAAACGGTCACCATTCCCGGCTTGAGATCTCCCGCCGGAATCGATTTTTGTGGGGAGTGGATCCCCTGCAATTTTATACTTGCCATTTATTTACCTTTCTAGCCTATCTCATCAGCGCCGGGAGGCTATCCCGCGGCGGACGCTCCGGGGAGCGTTTCGAAATTATTATTTGACCGGATAAATTCGCTCTTCGTTGAATTTTTCTTTAACAAAGAATCTTTTTTGATTTTCCAGCGGCATACATTTCACAATGAAATCCTCCGCGTCTTGCGGATATACAAAATCCGCTACAATGACGCTATGCGCCTTTATTCCGTGTGTCAAGTCCTCGGCTACGTCGTAGCCTACACTATAATTTTTCTCCATAATAATTTACCTCCTATTTTTCAACCGGAACAACAACGATTCCGGAGTTATTAAATTCTTTGACTTCTTCGGCGGTCAATTCCTCGGTTCCAATCTGGAAGCCGCCAATATAAATTTTATATGTTTTCATTTTCAAGATCTCCTTTCCTTTGATCTATAACCATTGTATCACTTTTAAAAGTGCGTGTCAATAGTTTTTATCACTTTTTTTGATAACTTTTTTCTTGACTTTTTTCGCAAAAAAATATATACTAATAAAAGAAAGGAGGGCGGCGATATGCTAAAATATAGATTTGATGTTTGGGACGCGCTGGATCGCGTCGGCTTTAACATATATAAAGCAAAGAAAACCGGGCTTCTTAGCCAGGACGCAATGAAGAAGTTAAAAAATGACGATACGTCAATAAGCCTAAAGGCTTTAAATAATCTGTGCTTGATTTTGGACATGAAGCCAAAGGACATTTTGACATATGAAGAAAGCGCGGAAGATCGAGAAGCCAAAAAAAAGTTATAGTTTTTTTGAAAAAGTGCTATAATGAATATATCAAATAAAGAAAGGCGCGCCGCAGAGATCGGCGCGGATGGTGGTTATTATGAAAAAGTTTAATAATTCTCAAAAATTGGCTGGAGAAATGGCAATTAGAAGCCTTAGCGATAAGGCAGCAGAATTTTACAACGGCGCGGATCCGCTGGACGTATTCGAGTACGAAGAGGACGGGAAAAAATTGTACGCTTATTCCGGAGCCTTTGGAGAGCGTGACGGCATGACCTTCGAAGAACTCGAAAGAGACTTCGAGGAAATGCAAGAAGAACTTGACGCGTTCGAAGAGGAAGAGGAAGAGGAAGACGGCGAAGAAATCCGCCGCGTAACGGTTTCAAGTTGGGACGGAATCAAGTCCGGCGAAACCGTAGAAACTGGCTACAGCGGTCAGACGCTGACAGCCCCAACGGAGCCGGGAACATATCGGCTATACCAAGAAGTGTATTCCAACACAAACACTCATGCCGGTTGGTTGTTTGAAAAAATCGGGGAGTGATTTTACGCGATTCCAAAACAGATAAAAAGGACCGTTTCGGCGGTCTTTTTTATTGCCTAAAATTGGAAAAATTAAATGGGGCAAATTCAGTAACTTAACAAACAGAAATACAATCATTTAACGAACAGAATTACAAACAGAAAAGCACCGACAAAGTACCGAATTTTCGCAGTTTCCAGGCAATGGAAAATTGCAATTTAACGGGCAGAAATGCAATCAAATCACAAACAGAAATGCAGACAGATTACAAACAGAACGAAAGAAAAAGAGAAAAAGAAAAGAAAGAAGCAAAGAAAAGAATAAAGAGTAAAAGAAAGATATAAAAAGAAGTAAAGAATATATATATATTATATAATAACCTTGAAAGGCTCGGTTATTATATAATATCTGTCGGGCAGACCCGACCGCGGCAGATCGCCCCAAATAATTTTTTTTAAAAAAATAAAATTTTTCATTGACAAATGAGGAAAAAAAGTGTCTATTAAAAGTATAGGACAATATAAGCCGACCAGACCAGACCAAAGCGGACGAGGTCGGATAAGATAGATCAGACAGAATAAATAAAACTGTGCTGGAATCATTCAGGAGGTGGCTAATATGGCAGAAAATGGAAATACCGAAAAAATCGAATTAGAACAGATTGAGGCGGAGCAGATGCCGGAAGTCTATGACGACCAAATAGCCGCTTGCATTGATGAATATTGCAGAATGAAAAACCCGCCCATAAAAGACATGAGCAAAGAACCACAAAATATCTGGAACGGTGCATTGATGTATACAAACAGATGTTTGTTTAAAGACAGGGATATTTTAAGGGATAAACGAAATATTGAAATCCCTGGAGCAGTTCAGAAATCCAACTGCAACAGATACGATATAGCAAAACTTGAGAAGGTGCTGGAATCTTATGCCTATTTATGTGTAATGAATGATAAAGAGATATCAAGAGCAGGCTTTTCATTTCTTACGGGAATTTCAAGTGATGTGATTAACGCGTGGGCGACGAATAAACCGGGGCGATTAAGCGATGCCCCTTATCGCCTTACGCAAAAAATAGATGCTTTGCGCGAGGAATCGCTAAGCGCCAAACTGTCAACGGCTGGAAATAAAGCCATGGGAATTTTGGCAATTCTTAACCACCAATTCCGCTGGAATCTGCCTGGGGTATCGCGAGAGAATACCCAGCGCGCTTCATTGGGTGCAGCTGATTTACCAAAGTTGGGAGAATCTGCACCAGTTCAATCGCTGGAATCGACAGAAAAACAAGATATTGTGGCAGAGGAATAGCAAACTACTATATATTGATTTGCTCTATTTGACAAACTATGGTTTGTCCAAGAGAGCCAAAGGAAACAAACAAAACCCGAACGGATGAGCGGACGCGGCAGGGATTCGAGCAGATCCGCACTGGATGGACTGGAAGAGGGGGAGGGGGTCTATATACGAACATACGTTCGCCATATTAAGTCCCCCCAATATCCCCAAAAACAAAAAACGGAGGTTGATCCGAATGAGAATAGTTTCGCAAAGCCAAAATATATCTATCCCGTTAGACAGAGCCGTGTTGAGACGAGATGGAATGACAATAAATGCCGAGTTGGAAAACGGTAAAAATTATTTGTTAGGCGCGTATGAATCAGAAAAAGACGCGCAGGAAGAATTTAATCGAGTGAGCGCACTTATAGGTGCTGGACACTTGAACATAATACTAGGTAGTTAGAATTTTTTGATATAACTTGTCCTTTTCTTTACACCGTGCAGGTCGGTCAAATGTCTGTACGGTTTACGGGACTTAGCCGAGTTCCAAACTGTGGAAATCAAACACCGAGATCAGCGGTGCCGTGAAAGTCGGTATTGGGTTGAAATACCTTTTTCATAATACCTCATATTTGATTTCTGCTGTGGCGGTCAGATGTCATGGCAGAATTTAGGCAGGTTTAATAGTTATTCCCTATTGATGATGTGAAAATCAAGTTTTGCTTTCCAGAGCAGAGCCGTTATAGCCGGTGGTTTTTAGAGTTTCTCATTACATGGGGAAACACTCCTTTCTATGATGTGTGTGCGTGCCTTTTGTCATTTTCATCACGCACACAAAACGGATTGCCGCATACTTGGCTGGATGCATTTGGGAAGAGATGTGTCTGATCTCGTGGGGTAAAAGGTTCGAATCCTTGCAATCCGATTATCGCCTAAGCCGAGTAAACGACACGGCGATATACTTTGGTAGTGGTGACAAGGTGTCAGTCTACTAAAAAAAATCAAATAAGGACAAGCCAAGGAATTATTCAGAGTAAACAATCTTTTCATCGTTCACGACTTGGCTTGTGTTGGATGATGCAAGGGGCAGGCAGCGTATTTTTATTCTTTACCGAGATGTCAAGGATCCTGATATATTAGGCGAGCATGAATTTATGTGATTGTTGCGCGCAAAAGGTCAGCCGTGCGGTTCAAGTCCGCACTCATCCAAAAACATTGCCGTTGGCCGGCAGTATAAATGACATTGCTTTTAGCAAGCATTTTGAGATTTTGAGCGTCAGAAAAGACGATAAAATCAAACGGTGCCAAATGGCACCTATGACCGTATCTAAACGACACACTACTGTAGTTGGGCTTTATCTACTGTAGTGAAAAGCCCTGGATGCGGTCATTATGCAAGTGTATATGCCATGAGGGGCAATATTGAATTATGGGTTCGAATCCCATCACTTGCGTTGTTGCCTTATACTATCAGGGCAACAGAACCCCATTCATTATATTTGCATGGTCGTTGCTGGAATCCGGCAAGGTAAGAAATCGGCAGATTCGCCATGTAGATTCCGCAAATTAAAGGAGTGAAGGAAAATGGCAAAAGGCGTACATAAGATTGACAAGGAGAAATTTTATTATGCGTACAATCAATGGGCGCAATGCAAAATGAGCCTAACAAAAGCGGCAAAGTACGTCGGAGTTAGCCCGCCAACAATCAGCAAATATTTCTGGAAACTTATAAATGGCGAAGAGTTTCCGGATAATTTGTTTTAAGGGGAAAGTGCAGGAAAGATTTTGAGAGGTTTATGAGATGATTATGAGAAGAATGATTGATTTTATAAAATCTTGGATTTATTATCCCAAAATGATGAAATATCTAAAAGATAAATGTGGGATAGATTATCCTTGTTCAAGATTAAGATATTCTTGGTGGCATTGCCATGCAGGAAAATTAAAATAATTTGCTGATTATCAGCGGAAAGGGGAACGTATCATGGCTGATTTGAAAATATTTACAGAAAATATAGAACATGAAGCATTAAATCAGATATATACGCTTGTAAAACAGCCAGCATTTTCGGATTGCAAGATAAGAATTATGCCAGATGTTCATGCAGGAGCAGGGTGCGTTATCGGGTTTACTGCTGATTTAGGAGAAAAAGTAATACCGAACATTGTTGGAGTTGACATAGGCTGCGGGATGCTTACTACAAACTTAGGAAATATTCATGTTGATTTTGAGAACTTAGATAATGTCATTAGAAAATATGTTCCAAGTGGTAGAAAAGTTCATGAAGAAGAAAACTTATCTGTTGCAAGTGATATTATTGAAAAATTGCATTGCAAGGAACAGTTGAAAAATATAAATTGGCTGAAAAGAAGTTGCGGCACGTTGGGAGGCGGCAATCATTTTATCGAAGTTGATGGTGATAGCAAGAATAATAAATATCTTGTTATTCATTCGGGAAGTAGAAATATCGGAAAGCAAGTTGCAGAAATATATCAGCAAATGGCGATTGACGATATTTTGGGAAAATCAAACTTTAAACAAGATAGTGAGAAATTGATTGCTGAATACAGAAAATGTAAAAGAGAAAGAGAAATCAGCAAGGCTATCAAAGAATTAAAGCAGTCCTACAAAACAAATACAACTAAAATTCCTAGAGAGTTATCATATCTTGTTGGAGAACATAGAGAAATGTATTTGCACGATATGAAATTATGTCAAAAGTTTGCGGAAATTAATAGAAGAACCATTCAGAGCATTATTTGTTACTATATGGGATGGAAAGTTACAAAAGAAACGGAACAATTTCAAACAATTCACAACTACATTGAACACAATACAAATATTGTTCGTAAAGGTGCTATTTCTGCAAAAGCGGGGGAAAAGGTACTAATACCAATAAACATGCGTGATGGTTGCATTTTGGGAATTGGAAAAGGAAATGAAGATTGGAATTATTCAGCACCACATGGAGCAGGGCGAACAATGAGCAGGTCAAAAGCAAAAGAAAGTGTTTCACTGGAAGAGTATCAAAAAACAATGAATGGAATATTTACAACATCCGTAAATACATCTACAATTGATGAAAGCCCTATGGCATATAAAACAATGGATGAAATAATTGGAAATATAAAAGATACTGTTGAAATAGTTGAAATTATAAAACCGATTTATAATTTCAAGGCAAACGAATAAAAATATTACCGGCTAACAAATGGAGTTAGTTGCTAACCTAAAAAAATTATAGGCGGAAGTAAACACACTTCCGCTTTCTGTGGAGGTGTATCTTTATGTCAGCCGAATTGCGGCAAAGAATCCAAGAATATGAAAATTACATAAAGCAAAATGGCATTGACGAAGATGCTATTGAAGCATACGTGCAGGCTTGTCAAGTAGCCATAGAGAGAGAAAAAGATATCAAGTACGGATTGATGCTCACTAGTCGAGCAAAAGAGATTATAGAGCAATTTATCAAGGATTCCACTGGGGGAAATTCATGGGACCTGGAAAAATATTGCTTTGAAAACGATGTTTCCTACGAAATCTTAGATAAATTGTATGAGGTTTTGCTTTTGGAAGCCAGAAACAAGGTTGTTGATAGTTTTTTTAGGTACATTGAGAAGAAAAGATTGCCGAAAGAGCGGTTTTATATGCCGCGGAGAAAGCAATTTATAAAAATTGGTCTTATAGATGCTTTGCAAGGGATGATAGATGACAAATACGACATTTTGTGCATATCTCTTCCACCGGGGACTGGAAAAGCGCAGCCAATGTATTCAAAAGTGCTTACACCGGACGGATTTGTGAAAATGGGAGATATAAAAGTTGGTTCAAAAGTTGTCGCTGGAAATGGGAACGTTGCCAATGTCGTTGGAGTTTATCCGCAAGGAAAACGAGATATATATGAAATGACACTTGATGATGGTTCAAAATGCCGTTGCTCTGACGAACATTTATGGACCGTCCAAAACAGAGAAGATCGTGTCTATGAATCTAAAACAGGAGTTCATAGACAAAGAACAATTACATTGTCTGATTTGATGAAAAAATTGACCGTAGAAAGCGGAAAACGGTCTAATTATTCAATCGACTATGTAAAACCGATTGATTTTCCACAAAAAGAGTTGTTATTGCACCCATATGTAATGGGAGCATTACTTGGTGATGGTGGCTTGTCTGGTGGTTCGGTTCGATTTTCTACATCAGATATGGAGATTGTTGACAGGATGAACCGTTATCTTCCAAACGGATATAGACTCAAGCATGTGTCGAACTATGATTACGCAGTTGTTGGACATGAGGGGAACAATACAAAAAATGGAAGCCTTGTTTCTATTGCATTGAAAAAATACGGATTGTTTGGCAAAAAAAGCGAAGATAAGTTTATACCAAATGATTATCAGCATGCTTCAAATGAACAAAGATTATGGTTATTGCGAGGTTTGCTAGATACAGATGGAAGTTGCGAAAAAACAAGTATTGAGTATACTACGTGTTCTGAAGAACTGGCGAAAAATGTCAAAGACTTGGTGCATTCGCTAGGAGGATATGTGCATGAAACAGTTCGGAATTCTGGATATAAAAAAGACGGAAAATTCATTGAATGCAAACCGTCTCATAGGCTAACGATACAGTTTTTCAAAGAAAACGAATCTGTATTTGCACTATCAAGACATAAAGAAAAATACAATCCACAAAGAAAAAATGTAAAGCGATTTATAAAGTCAGTTGAGTATATTGGTAGAGAAGAATGTCAGTGCATTATGATTGATGATCCGTGCCACTTGTATATTACGGATGATTATATCATTACGCACAACACGACAATTGAAAAGTTTTTCCATTCTGCCGTTATAGGCTGGTATTCGAACGGATATAACCTTTTTTATTCACATAGTGGAGACATTACCAGAATGTACTATGACGGCGTATATGACATCGTAACGAACGCAGACGAGTACACATGGAACGAGATATTTCCAAGGCTTAAAGTAACAAGCACAAATGCAAAGTTGGAAACGTTTAACGTCGGAAAGTATAAGCCGTTCCAGTCTGTTCAATGTACGTCCGTTGGAAGTAAGAATGCCGGAAAAGTGCGTGCAAATAAATTTTTGCTTGTAGATGACATGATCGGTGGAATTGAAGAAGCATTAAATCCACTTTACCTTGATAAGTTGTGGGGAAAATATGCTGTAGATGCCAGACAGAGAAAGATTCCGGACGAGGATGGAAACCCATGTAAAGAGATACATATTGCTACGAGGTGGAGTGTCCGCGATGTCATTGGACGCATTATACAGGCCTATGAGGGAAACAAAAGAGTAAAAGTAATATCAGTACCAGACATTGATCCAGTAACTGGAGAGAGCAATTTTGACTTTGAGTTTGGTGGATATACTGTAAAAGATTTTGAAGACATACAGTTACTTATGGACGAAATCTCTTATCGTTGTCTGTACAAGCAGGATCCAATCGAGCGAGAAGGCTTACTGTTTCCAGAAGACAAGATTCGAAGATATCTCAATTTGCCACACGGAGAACCGGAGATTATTACCAGCCAATGCGACACAAAGGGGAAAGGAACAGACTATTTTGTACTTCCAGTATTGCAGAAATATGGAGAAGATTACTATTGCGTCGATTGTGTGTGTGATAATACGGCGGATTATGAGATGCAGTATGAAAATTCCGCTAATGTGCTGGTGAATAATCAAGTGCAGGAATGCGAGTTTGAGAGAAATGCTGG
>QWCN01006344.1_pt1 | contig 19768 bp, 17 predicted proteins | sample 1972711 | NCBI WGS metagenome assembly QWCN01 (sample SAMN09866707, study PRJNA288562) | Human gut metagenome isolate term1_stool, whole genome shotgun sequencing... | isolation source: gut | host: Homo sapiens | place: USA: California
GGAACTTCTATCTTCATTGGTTTTCCATCCGTCATATATCTGAATGTACCTTTTCCATCATTTTCAAAGCATTCATTTATACATCTTTTTCCTGTAGCGCAATACTTCGACTGTATATTTACGCCATCAACAACTCTGTCAGCACCATTTTTAGCGTTATCATCTCCAACAATCTTTGCATCATGTCCTGTCAGCTTATCAAATAGGTTATTAGCCCTTTCTGCAGCAAAACCATGTCCCTGTCTTGAATGAAATTTCTCTTCTTCAAACTGATTATTAACAGTCCTAAATGCTCCTATCCCTCGACCTGCTGATTCAGCTCCGAAATTATTCTTCTTTTCATTTTCAATCTTCTTCTTCTCCGCCTTTTTGTTAGCCTCAAAGTTTTTCATTTCATTAAGGAAATTTTTTAATGGAGTCTTCTTTATCAGACCACCTTCTATATAAAGTGAACTCCCATCTAAAAAATCTATCGCTAATTCCCGGTCACTATCCTTTTTACTACTCTTTAGCATTCGTATTTGCTTAATATCGTCATACCACAACTTTTTAGGTTTTTCAAACATTTCAACATAATACATTTTATCATCGGTAAAAATGTATCCATTCTTACCACTCCCAAATGAAGTTGTATCATAGAATCCAATTATAGTATCACTATCCATTCCCTGTGCAAATGTTTTTAACGCATTATTAATTTTTTTGCTTGGAACTTCACCGCCAATATGACAGTAAAATCCCGTTGACATATCTGTAAGATACTTTCTCATTATTTCAATTTTTTCTTCATGTTCCCCCATAGCATTAATTCTCCTTATTCTCTGTCACTACATTTCCTAATAATTCAACATACCTATGCATAAGCTCCTGCAAATAAAATCCATTCAGCTTTTTCGATACAGGAAGACTATCAAATTTGCTGCCTGCATAATCTAAGGCCTCATTCCACAACTTATTTAATTCCAACTTTTCAGGATACATATCTGCAAACGCTTCTTTTATTGTATCTTCTATATATATCTTCTTATCTTCAACAATCCTTTTCTTCTTATCCTCACTTGCAAGAAATGGAAAATCCATGTGCATTGTTTCATTCAATAATCTGTTTATTACTTCATAATCACCTTTCATGCAGCTCCTCCTTGAACCCACTTTATTCTTTCTTTACCTTTTAATCATAGTTTTACCCTTAGTAAAATACTCGTTTAAATTTTTCACGCATATAAACTGAATATATTATAGCTCTTTGATGACCTGACAGCAAGATTTGTTATTTTTCATAACATCTAACTGGCTGCCATGATTTCGCATTTCCATTTATTAATATATTATAAAGAAGCTTGTTATCAGAATATATGAGATATATAATTATAAAAACAGAAATAAAAAGCACAATAAGGAGCAAGCAGATATATGTTTTATTTTATATTAGAACCCATAATGATGTATAACTGGATATTAATATTATCGGCAGTTATTCCTGCGGTATTCCTTATGATTAAAGTATACAGAGCAGACAGAATGGAAAAGGAAAGCGGCTACCTTTTAAGACAGCTAGTTATTGCGGGAATTCTATCCACCATTATTGCCTTAATTGAGGAAAAAATAGGGGAATGGATTTTATCATACTTTGTTCCCGGAAATACATTGCTGTATCAGATAATTCTTTATTTTGTTATTGTTGCCATAGCCGAAGAAAGCTCAAAGTATTTCTTCTTAAAAAAACGGACATGGAATAATCCAGAATTTAACTGTCAGTATGACGGTGTTGTATATGCAGTATTTGTTTCTCTCGGATTTGCCCTTTGGGAAAATATCAACTATGTTTTATCATATGGTTTTTCAACTGCTATTGTAAGAGCAATAACAGCAATTCCAGGACATGCCTGTTTTGGTGTGTTTATGGGTGTATTCTATGGTCTCGCAAGAAAACAGTATAATCGGGGAAAAATGTTTAGCTCCAAGATATTCAGAATATTCAGCATTGTGGTACCAGTTCTTTTACACGGTTCATACGATTTTATAGCGTCCATGGAAAATACAATGGGCAGTCTATATTTCGTGGCCTTCATTATTATACTTTTTGCTCTGTCTTTTGGACTGGTAAACATCTCATCAAAGAATGATAAATACATATGATATAGGAAACACTCCGACTTTCTTTATTGTTACTACATCTTCATCGGCAAGCACTTCACCTTCCAATGTATAAATTGCTGTAGCTGTTATATCATAAATCGTAGCTGCATCAGGTTCTGTCACATCTGCAGTATAAGTAGCAACATATTTATAAGCCAGATTATTGGCAGGAAGATATGCATCTCCGTCCCATTCAATGGAGTTTATTTTATATATTGATAATCTTTTATTTTTTTCGCATAATCCGTATATTTCCACCAGAATATGTTAATATATGAATAGCAATCCACAGATTGGAGAATTACCATGAAAGCATATGAAAGATTATTAAAATATGTCACTTTCCGTACACCAAGTGATGAAAACAGCGAGAACACGCCCTCATCTGCATGCCAGTTTGAGTTAGCCAGATTTCTTAAAAATGAGATGGAAGGATTGAACTTATCGGACATTGTACTTGACGATATGTGTTACCTGTATGGTAAACTTCCGGCAACCAAAGGTTATGAAAATGTGCCTGCTATCGGATTTATTGCACATATGGATACCGTGTCCGATTATTGCAATCACGATATTACACCAGTAATAACAGAAAACTTTAATGGTGTATCACTCACACTTCCTGCGGGAATAACCTTGTCTGTGCATGATTTTCCTCATCTTGGCACTCTTAAGGGTCGTACACTTATCACATCAGACGGAAGCACTATACTTGGTGCTGATGACAAAGCAGGTATTGCTGAAATCCTTACTATGATAGAACATTTGCAGAAAGGCAATATACCTCATGGAACAATATGTATTGCATTCACACCTGATGAAGAAATCGGCATGGGAGCTGAACATTTTAACATAGAACAGTTCGGTGCCAAATACGCCTACACAATTGACGGCGACACAGAAGGCGAGATTCAGTACGAAAACTTCAACGCATGCAAAGCGGATTTTCATATTAAAGGCTTCAATGTACACCCAGGTTCTGCCAAAGACACCATGATTAATGCCAGTCTTGTTGCAATGGAGATTAACAATGCACTTCCTGCTATGGAAACCCCTCGCGGCACAGAAGATTACGAGGGCTTCTACCATCTTGTCAGCATGTCTGGCGATGTCAGTGAGGCTTCGCTTAATTATATAGTAAGAGACCATGATAAGAATTTATTTGAAGCAAAGAAAAAGACTCTGCGATTAATCGAAAAGAATATGAATGAAAAATGGGGTAAGGGAACTGTTACGCTCACCATTAAAGACCAGTATAAGAATATGTCCGAAATCATTGCGGGCTGCATGAATCTTATTGAAAATGCAAAGAAAGCCTGTGAACTGGCTGATATAACACCGCTTATTCTTCCTATCCGAGGGGGAACAGACGGCTGTCAGTTAAGCTTCAAAGGACTTCCATGCCCTAACCTTGGAACTGGAGGACACGCATACCACGGTCCTTATGAACATATTACTGTTGAAGGCATGGATATGACCGTTGCAATGCTTGTTAAATTGGTTGGAACATTTACTGAATAACAACTATATTTCATAACACAAAACAGGAGTTAAGCTATTGACCTACTCCTGTTTTGTATTATCAGTTGCTATTCAGTTTTTATTACTTTCGCTTTGAAACAACATACATAACTGCTGCTGCAATACATCCAGCTAACGCAATAATTGCTATTACAAGCCATAATTTCCCATGATTTCTGTCCCCAGTGTTGATTGATGATGCATTTGTTTCATTTTCATCAAATGTATACTGGCTTGTTTGTTTCAGATTCTTTAGTACTCTCCATCTCTGTTTTTGTCGCCTTGCTGCTCTCTGAATCAGATTCTTTGATACTTTCTGTTTCTTTACTACTTTCAGTCTCCTTGATGTCCTCAGTTTCAGATTCTGTTTTCCTGCTGCTTTCTGTCACTGTTTCTGTCTCTGGTTCTGTTCCTGGTTCTGTCACTGCTTCCGTCTCTGGTTTTGTCTCCGGTTTTGTCTCTGGTTCCGTCTCCGGTTTTGTCTCTGGTTTTATCTCCGGTTCTGTCTCTGGTTCCGTCTCCGGTTCTTTAACAGTAAAATGTGCACTAGCTGTTCCACTCGATGAAGCAATACCTATAACATGCTCTCCCGTCGATAATTTTTTTATTAAATCTGGATTAAGTGTTACAATAATACTTCCTGCTTTTACCGTATAATCCTTGTCTTTTACAAGCTCTCTGCCATCAAGTTCTACTTTTACAAAATCTGAAAATGCTGCATTAGACTTAAATGTAATTGCCTTATCGGAATTCTTATCAATTATACATTTATCACCAGCAATTATTTCTGGTGCCAGTTTCGATGTAACAACACTATCTTTGTCTATCTGCTTTGATGCATTTGAATCTGCAAAGTATTTTAAACATAAAGAACAGTAATAATATTCAGTATTACCTTCCTGAGTCACTGTAGCTGCTTTAGCTTCTACATGCTGTAACTTATGATTATCCTTATTCAATTCACCATATTCCTCATGACATACTTCACACACTGCACGATTGACGCATGTTGCCACTCCACCACTATGAATATGCTCTGGAATGCCACCCTTTATTTCAAATGTGAGTATATTATTCTCGATTGAATTGACACTGATATAAATATCTCCGTAAATCCATATATCTTCACCTATTCCTAATGCTGCATCTGCCTTTGTGTTATACTGTCCACCAATAACTTCATAATTCCATTTAGGTGATGAAAAATACATATTACTTGGAAACTTAGTGTCACTGTCTATAAGATAACATACCAGCCCAGATTTTAATGGAATTTTATCCACTCTGTTTCCATTAATCTTGAACATCTGCTTATATTGAGAATCATATTTGTTACCATTATCCTCAAAGTTTCTGTACTCAAGATACAATGTCTTACCCTTTTCCGGAATATCCATCTTATATCCTGTAATATTATCCGTACCTGAAGTTCCTAATGCTTTAAGACTATATTCTCCTTCGGACAAAATCGTCTTAATATCATTCTCATCAGCCCAGCCTAATACTTCTTTCTCCTTAAGAGACATAAACTGCGGAACTGGAGATATATGCTTTGCCATAACTGACATGAAATACACCGGTGACGCATTCTTTGAGTTATATAAATCCTTCAGCCCCATAATATGTCCCATTTCATGTACTGCTGTTGCAATTGATACAAATACCTGGTCATCCCCATCCTTAAATAAATATCCGTTAGTATCACCATCAGGCTTACAATACGAATTGGTTATCTGGACATATTTGTAACTATTAATAGTTTTTTTGCCGGTATTAACAGAAATATTATTAACATAATCTGTATAATTCCACAATGGTGAAGACCAGCTTACTGATATATTACCTGACTCATTATTCTTATAAATAATTGTAATTGAATCAATTGTTCCATTGTTATCTTTATCAAGCACACCATAATCATAGTATACAGTATCATTATAATCAGAAATTTTATTACCCGATGATATGGCATTATTAACAGCTTCTGACCACTCCTGCCTAAGCTCATACATTCTGCTTGCACGCTCCGAAGCATCTTTATAACCAATAATATTAATATCGCTGTACTCTGCATAATACCCACGAGGATGTGAAAGTACAATTGAGCCGCCATTATCATATAAATATACACTTCTCATTCTTAATTTGTTATCTGATACACATCTGTAATAATCGCCTACACTATATGAACCTGCATTATATGAATTATCTGTTATTTTTCTGACAGAACTGCCTTCATATACATCATTTATAAATTCGGTTTCACCTGCAAATCTGGCAAATACCACTAAATTAGTAAAATTACTGTCATCATCATCTGCCTGTATCCTGTCTTTATCACCTGTTAATAACAAAATTGACAGAAAAACAGCGCAAAATAACAGTATTAGTTTGATTTTTCTCATAAAAATTCCTTTCCATGTATAAACAAGCTAACTATTATATTATCCGGTTTCTCTGTCAGAATCTTACCATATTATTAAATTTAATTCAATTCAAATAACTATTTTACGGCTTGCACACACCACAAGCCTCATACCCCATATCAATAATCTCCTGCCTGCTTCCTGTATAAATCTTTTTATTGGAAGCATCCATGCTCTTTGCACTGTTGCAGGATTCTTTGTGGAACTTCTTAGTATTTGTATTAAGTACATATGTCTGCACATTTGCTTCTGCCGCAGTTGTTGACTTTGAAGCATCTGCAACTATTGAATCGTCCTGATGGCTGTCACCTGTTGCATAATCAATAGCAATTCCCGGCTGTGCATTAAAACAATACACATTGAAAAGAATTCCATCACCATTATCCTCAACTGACTTCGCCTCCATGTGCACACCGCTGGCAACAAGATTATCGCCAGAAAATACAGGTGTTACGCGGTACAGAACATGATTATTAGTTTCCTTTATGTAATCCGCCACCATATTTTCAAAAGGCAGCATACCATCAACATTAAGATATCTTGTTCCTGTAATCAGATTCTTTTCATTGGCATTCTCACCCGTCTGCCAGCCTGTCGGCTTCACCTCACCAATAGAGCCGCGCTTTTCCGCAGGCATAAGATCTTTACCAATATTCGCAAATGCTGTGGTACATCTTCCCAGACCGTCAAGCTCACCATAGCTTTCAAATGAAGCAGTCGTCATATCTGCTTCAGTAAAATCAGGATTATTGTCATTAATTACAACATATGGCTTCCCATCATATGAAAGAGTTACCATATCTGCCTGCCATGATGCTGACAACGCCTCACCTGCATTGGCAGTATTCTTAGAAGAGCATCCGTTTACCCAAAGCCCGCTCCACACAATGAAGCCTACCAGTAAAAATGCGGTTACTCTTCTCAATACTTCTAACCTGATATTACGCATTTATCATACTCCTTATTTCTTTCTTACATATCTTTCTTCAGTAATTTTCTCATGAGAATTACCCTCAAAATCAGTAGAACCCTCCAGCTTAAAATCATTAAGCATGTCACAAAACAGAAATCATCCCTTCCGGCAAAACCAAACTCCTGATTAACCTCAAGATTCTCATAATCACCAAAAAGCTGCTTGCTATATAAAGAAAGCCATAACTTCCTGCCATCAAGCATCTTAATAATATGCTTATTAAGAACACTGTCCTTAGAAACACGTCTGTTATTAAACATAATTCCATAATTATCATCAACAATAGATATAACCTTCATAATGTCCTCCTTCTTTTATGTCCAGCAAGGTGTGACTGGGTTGGATAAAGGACTTTCTTAAAGGTGGAACGTGTCATTAAGACGCTGTACGGATTTTATCCGCGTTACAGTCACCGTCCGCAACCGGCGCATACTCGCCATCCATGGCTCGAATGCGCCTTTTTCGCACATCGTGTGCGAAAATTGCTACACATTTTATAAAATCCTACAGCCTCTAAACTCCACTTGAACCTTCAAGAAAGTCCTTTATCCAACCCAGTCACATCCTCCCCATCACAAACACAGTTGCTCTACACGACCATAGCTCAATCCCGCCACCACACCAGCAAGGGAGCAATGCGACCAACGCTGAACTTCTTAAAGGGAAACCTCCCCGATTCCAGCCTCTTCTTAAGCATCACCCCACCTATCGTCTGAGGCTGCTTAGCCGGACTATTTTCAGCTTCTCTTTCCTCCGCTTCTGCAATTCTGCGGCGAATCTCTTCCATCTTGTTATCCATTGCAGCAATCTGATCTGCACATGAAGACAATTCTGCAGCCAGCTGTTCTGCTTCAGAATCTGGAATATTCTTCTTATAACGAACCTTATGCTCCACGCTCGCCCAGAAATCCATGGCAATTGTACGGAACTGAACCTCAACCTTCATCATCTTCTTTTCATTCTGAAGGAATATCGGTATCTCAATTATAAGGTGAAGACTTCTGTAACCGCTTGGCTTAGGATTCTTGATATAATCCTTTCTCTCGACAAGCACTACATCGTCCTGCTTTAACAGGCAGTCGGCAAGCATATAGATATCTTCCGGGAAAGAGCATATTACTCTTACCCCCGCAATATCTCTTATACCTTCCTCAATGCCTTCCATTGTTATAGGAATATTTTTCTTCTTCGCCTTCTTAAATATGCCATCCATAGACTTAATTCTGCTCTTGATACTCTCAATAGGATTTCTGTCATACTGTAATGAGAACTCCTCATTAAGCACCTTGAACTTAGTCTCAACCTCCATAATGGCGCATCTGTAATAAGCCATCAGTGTGTTAAACGGCATAATATTTTCTTTTAATAACTCAATCATTTCATCAGAAAGGAGATTCTCTTTAATGAATCTTTCCTGTTCCTGCTTGAGTATCTCTTCTAATAACATAGTAACCCCTTTTACCTTTGATGCATCTTAAAGTGCCTTCTTAATAGCAGCTAAAAGCTCATCATATGTATCAAATGCCTCTAATTCAGGATTATCAGCCTTAATCTGCTCTGTACTCTTAAAGAGGAAGCCTGCCTTGCTTGCCTTAATCATTCCTAAGTCATTGTGGCTGTCTCCTGATGCAATAGTATCATAACCAATAGACTGTAAAGCCTTAACTGTTGTAAGCTTTGACTGCTCACAACGCATCTTGAAACCTGTAATCTCACCATTGTCAGCGACCTCAAGTGAATTACAGAAAATAGTTGGCCAGCCCAGCTTCTTCATAAGCGGAGTAGCAAACTGTGTAAATGTATCTGAAATAATGATAACCTGTGTTATACTTCTTAATTCATCAAGGAATTCCTTTGCTCCCGGAATTGGGTCAATCTTAGCAATAGTATCCTGAATTTCTTTAAGTCCAAGACCATGCTCCTTAAGAATACCAAGTCTCCAGTTCATAAGCTTATCATAATCTGGTTCGTCTCTTGTTGTTCTCTTAAGCTCTGGGATTCCGCTTGCCTCTGCAAATGCAATCCATATCTCTGGTACAAGAACGCCCTCAAGGTCTAAACATACAATATTCATATCATTATCTCCTCGCTTATTATTCTTAGATACACTCGTATCTCATGTGTTATTTCACTTATATTATTGTAACCCACTACCTGTCAAAACTCAATATGCCATTTCTAAGTCTTTCAAGCCCATCCATTAAAGTTGTCTTAGGACATGCAACATTCAGTCTTAAGAAATGTTTTCCATCTCCGCCAAAGCCTTCTCCCGCTGACAGGAAAAGTCCTGTATTCTTTCTTATATATGCCGCAAGCCTTGTTGAATTGTCTGTGATATCAGACACATCAAGCCAACAAAGATAAGTTGCATGTGATTCCACCATTGACACTCTCGGAATATTGTCTTTTATGAACTTTTCGGTAATCTGTTTATTCTCGTAGATATATTCTCTTAACTGCTCAAGCCATTCCTCACCCTTTGTAAATGCAGCTATAGCCGCATCAACTGCGAAAACATTTGGCTCAGCTACCTCATCGGTATTGATTGCACGCCAAACCTTGTGACGGAGTCGCTCATCCGGCACACATATTGCTGCTGTCTGTAAGCCTGCCATGTTAAATGTTTTCGTAGGTGCTATGCATGTTACAGATATATTCTTACACACCTCCGAAACACTTGCAAATGGCACATAATCAATGCCCGGGTCTGTAAGCTCGCAGTGAATCTCATCGGATATAACAACGACTCCATACTTGTAAGCAAGCTCTCCGATACGTGCAAGTTCTTCCTTACTCCATACATTTCCACCCGGATTCTGTGGGTTGCACAGAATAAGAAGTGTTGTCTGTGGGTTCTTGAGCTTAACTTCAAGGTCTTCAAAATCTATTACATACCTGCCATTCTCATATGCAAGCTGGCTCTGTAACACATTTCTGCCATTATTAAGAATACTGTTAAAGAAAATGTTGTATACAGGTGTCATGATTACAACATTCTCTGCTGGTGTCGTAAGCTTTCTTACAGAGCTTGATATTGCAGGTATAACGCCTGTTACGAACATAAGCCAGTCGTCTTCCATCATGAAATTGTGGCGTCTTTCCCACCAGTCTGTGTATGCATCATACCAATCTTTTGATATCTCAGTATAACCGTACACACCGAGGTCTGCCTTTGCCTTAATAGCCTCCGTTATCTCAGGTGCTGTCTTAAAATCCATGTCAGCAACCCACATAGGAAGCTCATTCTCTGCCACATTCCATTTTAAAGAATCCGTATTACGACGGTTCACTACTGTGTCAAAATCATATTTCATTCTCGGATTTCCCTTCTTAATTCTACTTATTAATTCCTGCATACTATCTTAGTAAGTGAAGGATTAACCCTATCCTTCTCAATTATAAGCTTATCTATACTGTCTGCTGTTATAGTTCCGGAAGTTGGATTTAACACGCTGTCAACCCTGCTTGTGATATCAGCATCTACAGTTGAATACTCGAAAGCAAGTGTTGTATTAATAAGCTTGCAGTTCTTCATAACAAGATTATCAATGTAGCACAATCCCTGAAGGCTCTCTATTGTACAGTTAATAAACGTAAGATTCTTTGAATTCCAGCCAAGGTACTCACCTGAAATGTATGAATCATACACTGTTATATTTTCAGCATTCCAGAAAGCATCCTTGCTCATAAGTCTTGAATTTCTTATCTCAAGATTCTTACTTCCGTCAAATGGATAATTACCGACAAGCTTAAGACCATCAATCTTCATATTGTTGCTGTTCATTGCAAAATAATTACCCTTTGCCACTACATTTGTCATAGTAACATTATCACAACTCCAGAGAGTTTCCTCTGCATTGACAAATTCCACATTCTTAAGACCTAGTCTGTTACATCTTCTGAAATTCTTAGGTGCTTCAATAATTGTATCCTCAACATTAATATCGTTAGTGTACCATACTCCTGCTCTTCCCATCTCAAAGAAATAACAGTCCTTTACATTGACATTGTTGCAGTACCAGAGTGGATATTTCCACTTAAAGCTGCTGTTTACAAGCTCTATATTACTGCTCTCCTTTAATGGAGACTCACCATCATCAAATATAGAATCTTCAATACGAAGGTCTTTGCTTGCAAAAAGAGCACGTTCTCCTGTAAGAAGCTGCTGCTTAACTAATTTCTTTTCCATATTTACTCCATTCTTATCTACAAACATTAAAACCCAATCACCATATTATAAGTGATTGGGTTACATTCTAAACATTCTTAAGGTTCTCTACCATCTCTTCCATTGTGTGCCAGCCAAGTACTGCACATTTAACTCTTGCTGGCATATGAGAGATATCTCTTAATGCTCCGGCTTCATCAAGCTCATCAATCTCTTCCTCAGTTGCCTCATCCTTAATCATCTTAAGGAAAAGTTCTGAAAGATGTACAGCCTCATCAATAGGCTTTCCAATGATAAGCTCAAGCATTATATCTGCTGATGCCTGCGATATTGCGCAACCATCTCCTGTAAATGCCCCATCAACAATAGTTTTCTTAGCATCATCAAACTTAAGCTTTAAGATAATGTCGTCTCCACAGCTTGGATTAACACCCTCAAGCTCTAAGTCTGCATTGTCTATATCATGCTTATGATATGGATGCATGTTATGGTCCGTAAGAACCTCATTATAAAAAGTTTTAGTCTCCATATCCCATAAGCCCCCTGATCTTAGATAGTTCTTCTATAAAATGCTGTACTTCTTCTTCTGTATTATAGAAAGCAAAGCTTGCTCTCGTTGTTGAATTAACCTTAAGGAAATCCATTAATGGCTGTGCGCAGTGATGTCCTGCTCTTACTGCAATATGCTGTGAATCAAGTATAGAAGCAACATCATGTGGGTGTACTCCGTCAATTGTAAATGTGACTATACCCTCATGGTCTTCTGCCTTCGAAGAACCTATTAAGTTGACTCCCTTCATGTCATTAATGGCATCAACAGCAATCTTAGTAAGCTTTCGCTCCTGTGCCATAATTGTGTCAAATCCAACATTGTTAATATAATCAATTGCCGCATGAAGTCCGACTGCACCGCCAGTATTAACAGTTCCTGCCTCAAACTTATGTGGAACCTCTGCATATTTAACTCTGTCCCAGTGAACAATCTCAATCATCTCACCACCGCTTAAGAATGGTGGCATCTTGTCAAGAAGCTCTTTCTTGCCATATAATGCTCCGATTCCCATAGGTGCTAACATCTTATGTCCAGAAAATACAAGGAAGTCAACATCAAGGTCTGTTACATTAACCGGCATATGAGGAACACTCTGTGCTCCGTCAGCCACAATAACCGCACCATGTGCATGTGCAACCTCTGCAATATGCTTTATATCATTAACTCTTCCTAATACATTAGAAACCTGGGTAACTGCTACAAGCCTAGTCTTATCTGTGATAACCTCTAAAGACTTGTCTGTAATCTCTCCATTCTCATCAAGTGTAAGCTGCTTTAATACCGCTCCACATTTTTCTGCAACCTGCTTCCATGGAAGGAAATTGCTGTGGTGTTCCATAACACTAACAACAATCTCATCACCCTCTTTAATGAAATTCATTCCATAACTGTATGCAATTAAGTTAAGACTCTCTGTAGCATTTCTTGTAAATACTATCTGGCTTGCATCTTTAGCACCAATAAACTGAGCTACTGCCTTTCTTGCATTCTCATAACTTTCTGTAGCAATCTCACTTAATTCGTATACACCTCTGAACGGATTGGCATTCATCTCCTGATAATACTTATTAACTGCATCAAGAACAGCCTGTGGCTTCTGTGTAGTCGCTGCATTATCAAGATATGCAATATTGCTTCCCGAAATAAGTGGGAAATCTTTTCTTATAGACTCAATCGTCTTACTTAACTCACTCATTAATAAACCTCTTTAATGTAGTCATGTATCTCGTTCCTGATACCATCATCAGGGATTTTGCCGCATACGGCTAAAAGCTTAGCTGCTGCCAGCATATTATAACATTCTTGTGCTGGTATTCCTCTTGATTCAAGATAGAATAATAGTTCCTCATCAGGCTTTCCTATAGTTGCACCGTGATTACCGACAACATCTTCTTCTGCACATAGAATAATAGGAATAGTCTGGTTGACACATTTTTCATCAATAAGAAGAACTTCTTCCTTCTCATTACCTACAGAACCTGCTGAACCCTTAACGAAATCAATAGTTCCTCTGAACAGCTTAAATGCTGTATCTCTCAATGCACCTGCCGCATTGATTGCACATTCTGTCTTCTTGCCGATATGTCTTACGCAGTAGTTCATATCAAGTCTTTCTTTACCTGCTGCAACATATCCAATCTCTGCAGACATAGAACTTCCATCACCTGCAAGCTTAATCTCACAGCCTTCGTATCTGTTCTTTCCGCTTAAATAAAGCTGCACAAGTTCAATTCTTGCACCATCTTCACAGTAACCACCGATATCATTAATAAATGTTGTCTCACTGCCTACCCTCTGAATCTGGATAAGACGGATAACTGAATCCTTGGCAGCATATAATCTTGTCTGTACTGCTGCAAAGCCTTCTCCATCTTTATCTCCATTAAAATCCATGTAAACATCAATGCTGGCATTCTCTTTAGTCTCAATACCAACAACATTAATGTCTGCATTGTTCCTGCCATAATTGAAATCAAGTCTTACGAAGCCTGCATTCTTCTTATCTGTTATATAATATACAGGTTCAGTCTGTGATTTCCTAGCTGCCTCTGTAATCTCCTGACCACATCCACCAATGATATTGTCAAGCTCACCATTATTAAGCTTTCCATCATCAATGAGACTTACATCATTAACAGAAGCATTTAACTCACCTGTACGATTAATCACAACCTCTCCAACCCTGCTCTGGTTCATATGAAGATGATTCCATGTCTTGGCTGGAATACGGTTTATTATCATGTCCTTTTCTTCGATACCTATCATATCATATTCCTCACTCTGATTAACTTAACCAATGCTGCCCTTCATCTCAAGACGGATAAGATTATTCATCTCCATTGCATACTCAAGTGGAAGCTCCTTAGATACATTATCAGCAAATCCTGAAACAATCATTGCTCTCGCATCATCTTCCGGAATTCCTCTTGACATAAGATAAAATACAGCATCATCACTGATTCGTCCAATTGTTGCCTCATGTCCTACATCCGCATCATTAACACGGATATCCATAGCCGGAATTGTATCAGATCTTGAAATATCATCTATCATAAGTGACTGACATGAAACTGATGATTTACTCTTCTTAGCCTTGGTAGTCATTGTTACCGCACTTCTGAAAGTACTGATTCCGCCACCCTTAGATATTGACTTAGTACTTACAACTGATGTTGTACCTGGTGCATTATGAACTACCTTCATACCTGTATCAAGGTTCTGTCCTGCTCCTGCAAATGTAATTCCTGTGAATTCACAGCTTGAGCGTTCTCCATTAAGGATACTCATAGGATACAGATATGATACATGCGAACCAAATGAGCCTGAAACCCATTCAATCTTACCACCTTCAGCAACAGTTGCTCTCTTAGTGTTAAGATTATACATATTCTTGCTCCAGTTCTCAATTGTTGAGTAACGAAGCTTTGCATTCTTAGCCACAAAAAGCTCAACCGCACCTGCATGAAGATTGGCAACATTATATTTAGGTGCTGAACATCCTTCAATAAAGTGAAGACTTGCACCCTCATCAACAATAATAAGTGTATGCTCAAACTGACCTGCTCCTGCAGCATTAAGTCTGAAATATGACTGCAGAGGAATCTCAAGATTAACTCCCTTTGGTACATACACAAATGAACCACCAGACCATACAGCTCCGTGAAGTGCTGCGAACTTATGATCCTGTGGTGTAATAAGCTTCATAAAATGCTCGTGTACCATATCTGCATATTCACCTGTAAGTGCACTTTCCATATCAGTGTATACAACACCCTGATCAGCAACCTCCTTACGGACATTATGGTATACAAGCTCTGAGTCATACTGTGCTCCAACTCCGGCTAACGACTCTCTCTCCGCCTTAGGAATACCTAATCTGTCAAATGTATCCTTAATCTCTTCTGGTACATCCTTCCAGTCGCCCTTCATATTCGTATTGGCACGAACATAAGTAGCAATATTATCCATATTGAGTCCATCAATAGACGGACCCCAGTCAGGCACCTGCATATTATTATATATCTCTAATGACTTAAGTCTGAACTCTCTCATCCAAGCAGGATCATGCTTCTCTTCTGATATCTTCTCAACGATTTCAGGAGTAAGACCCTGCTTTATTCTGTAAGCGTCCTTCTCTTCGTTCTTAATATCATAAACACTTCTGTTTATGTCATCTACAAATGTCTTTTCTTCCATTACAAGCCTCCGAGCCTTAATTACCTGATGAATCTTTCGAAACCATTCTCATTGATATCATCAATCATAGCACTGTCGCCTGTTGCAACAACATTACCATTGACAAGAACATGAGTATAATCCACCTTAAGTGCCTCTAAGATACGTGTGCTGTGAGTGATAATAAGAAGTGCTCCGTTCTGAGTCTTCTGATATTCTTCAACACCTAGCGATACTGTCTTAACAGCATCTACATCAAGTCCTGAGTCAGTCTCATCAAGAATAGCAAGAGAAGGCTCAAGCATAAGAAGCTGTAATATCTCAGCTTTCTTCTTCTCACCACCTGAGAAACCAACATTAAGGTCTCTGTCCATATATGATGGATCCATCTGAAGGAATTCCATCTTCTCCTGAAGGAGCTTCTTGAACTTGAAGTATGTCATCTTCTTTCCACGCTGCTCCATAGAACTTCTTATAAAATTACCAAGTGTGATACCAGGAACCTCAATAGGATTCTGGAAAGACAGAAAAAGACCTGCCTGTGATCTCTCAGCAACATTCTTAGAAAGTAAATCTTCTCCGTTAAATGTAACCTTACCACCTAATATCTCATATCTTGGGTTACCCATGAGAGCATAACCAAGAGTAGACTTACCTGCTCCGTTAGGTCCCATAAGTACATGAGTCTCTCCCTTATTAAGAGAAAGATCAACCCCATGAAGTATTTCTTTATCTTCAACACCAACCTTAAGCTGGCTCACATTTAATATTTCCTGTGCCATAATGCCTCCTTAGCTGTACATTCTTTTAGCAACACACATAATATCATTGAAAGAAAAGGTTGTAAAGTTATTCATAATAACAATTGTTACTATTGTTTAACATAGTTACTTCTCTTTTGCGGCTTGAACCCACAATTCCATCTCCCGTTTCTTTGCATCATTAATATTGCTTACTATTTCCCTTGCGAATATATCGTCTGTTTCTTTTTCTCTATTTCGGAAACCATCGTATCTTCATATATATATCTTACCTCCCTGAGATAATATATAAATACAGGTATCTCATCACTGTAATCCTTGCTCTTTGACACAACCAACTCCATCCACTTATACTCACCATCAAGAAGCCGTCTGAATATCAATCTCAATGATTTTTTATTGTTTCTGAAATGCTCAAGCACCCTGTCTGGATTGGCAAAATCTCTATATGTCCCGGCATCTTCAGGGTGAACTACTCCCATATCAATATATTTGTCAATATATTCCTTAATACTGCCTGATAATCCGGCATCTCTTATTATGTCCTCCTGGGTTGACTTTATAGGTTCATATCTGTCATGCAGAAAATCAGCCCTGAGTATCTTAATAAATGTATTATATATAATATCCATTGCATCTTCTCTTGCACCTGCCTGATAATCAGCTTCTTTCCATGTGAAAAGCACTCTCCTGTTATCCTCAGAATAATTTGTTGGCTTAGTAACCTCAAATACATACCATTTATATGTTCCATCCATATTATATCTTATCTGGTATGTTCCTCTTTCTTTCCCCTCATCAAGCTGTTTCTTAATTCTGCCAAGATTAATAGCTTCCTTGTAAAGTGAAACATCATCCGGGTGGATAACACCATACTTAATATATCTGTCTGCATATTCTGCAATAGTCTTAGGTCTTGGTGTCATAACATAATCAGGCTCATCTGTCCTTCTTATAAAGTGATATGCTCCCGTATCAAGATCAACATCTGCAATCTTCCAGAAGTAATCAGTTATCTCCTTAAGATAAGACTTATCATTCTTTCTTGTTTTTAAAATAATAAGCTTATCAGCTACGTTGTCCTTATCATCAACAAGCTTCTCATAATCACTTATAGGCATAGGTTTGTAATAATAGTATCCCTGTGCATATTCACAGCCCAGGATTTCAAGCAGCTTAAGCTGTTCATCAGTCTCAATACCCTCAGCAATAGCCGGAATATCGAGCTGTCTTGCCATATCAAGAACTGCAGTTATAATGCTTACACCTTTATCATTATTTTCCGGATTAAGGTCTAGAAATTTCATATCCAGTTTCAGAACATCTGCATCAATATCCTTAAGCATGTTAAGTGATGAATATCCGCTTCCAAAATCATCAATAAGAATCTTAAAGCCCGCATTCTTAAATGCCTTCTCCGTATCCTTAATTACCGAGCCATTCTCCACATATGCACTCTCTGTAATCTCTATTTCAATATACTCTGTTGAAATATTATATTTTTCAATCATGCCTTTAAGTATTCTTACAACATCCATAGAGTATATATCTGCTCTCGAAACATTTATTGATATTGGCAGTGCTGTTCTTCCCTCATCAAGCCATCTTCTTATAGTCTGACATACTTTATCCCATATATACACATCAAGTTTATTTATAAATCCGTTTTTTCAAGCAGCGGTATAAACTGTCCTGGTGAAATAAATCCTTTCTCAGGACTTATCCATCTCACAAGTGCCTCAGAACCAATAATCTTACCTGTCTGTAATATACATTTGGGTTGAAGATAAAATGTAAATTCTCCATTATCCATTGCACTGCATATCTCTGGCATAAGCTTTGCTTCTGCTTCCTGTTCCCTTGCCATACTCTCATCATACCAGAAGATATCCTTATCAGGGCGCTGTTTTGCTATCTCTAGCGCACCATACGCATAGTCACACATCTCACCTGTAGTTATATCCTTATCTGCAGTCTTATATGCACCATAATATGCCCTTGTAATATCATGCCCCCTGTATCCGTTAACAATACCTGATATTCTTTTTCTGATTAGATTAATCACATCATCGTTCTCTTCAAATATAACACAGAAATTATCTCCACCCATATATCCGGAAATTGTTCCATACCCGGCATCTATACTCTTAAGAGCTTCTCCAATCTCTATAAGAAGCTCATCACCAGTTTCACGACCATACCACTTATTAATAAGGTGAAAATTCTCTATATCTATCGCCAGTATGCAATATGTTTTGTTATCAAAAAGTACTGTTTTATCAGCTATTCTCCAGAAAGTTCTTCTTAATGGAAGATTCGTAGCCAGATCCCATTTTATCATTAATACATTGATAAAACAATAATTTAAATATAAAATAACTATCAACTAGATATGTTTATAAAAAATCATATAATTAAGGAGACTTTACCATGGCAAAATACATAATGGCTCTTGATGCCGGAACAACAAGCAACCGCTGTATTCTTTTCAACAGAAGTGGCGAGATGTGCAGTGTTGCACAGAAAGAATTCACACAATATTTCCCAAAACCTGGGTGGGTAGAACATGATGCAGATGAAATCTGGTCAACGATTCTGGAAGTTGCCAGACAGGCTCTTGCAAATGTAGGTGCTAACGCGTCAGATATTGCCTCAATAGGAATAACCAACCAGCGTGAAACAACAGTTGTATGGGACAGATATTCTGGTGAGCCTGTATACAATGCTATTGTATGGCAGTGCAGAAGGACTTCAGAATACGCAGATTCTCTTAAAGAGAAAGGGCTTACAGAAACAATCCGTAACAAAACCGGTCTTGTTATTGATGCGTATTTTTCTGGAACCAAGTTAAAATGGATTCTTGATAATGTTAAAGGTGTCCGTGAGCGTGCCGAAAAAGGAGATCTGCTTTTTGGAACAATTGAAACATGGTTAATCTGGAAGCTTACTAAAGGTCAGGTTCATGCCACAGATTATTCCAATGCATCAAGAACGATGCTTTTCAATATTAATACACTTGAATGGGACGAAGACATCTTAAAAGAGCTTGATATTCCAAAATGCATGCTTCCAAAGGCAGTCCCATCAAGCAGCATATTTGGTGAGACCTCCGCTGAATTCTTCGGCTGTCCTATCCCAATCGGAGGTGCTGCCGGCGACCAGCAGGCTGCACTTTTCGGACAGACCTGTTTTGACGCAGGAGAAGCCAAGAATACATATGGAACAGGCTGCTTCCTTCTTATGAATACAGGAGAAAAGCCTATTTTCTCAAAGAACGGTCTTGTTACTACTATTGCATGGGGACTTGACGGTAAAGTGAACTATGCTCTTGAAGGCTCAATATATGTAGCCGGAGCTGCTATTCAGTGGCTTCGTGATGAAATGCATTTTATAGATTCTTCACAGGATTCAGAATACATGGCAAGAAAAGTTCCTGATACTAACGGATGCTATGTTGTTCCCGCATTTACAGGACTTGGTGCGCCATACTGGGACCAGTACGCAAGAGGTACTATCTTAGGAATAACCCGTGGTGTCAACAAATACCACATT
>QWCN01003159.1_pt1 | contig 19764 bp, 21 predicted proteins | sample 1972711 | NCBI WGS metagenome assembly QWCN01 (sample SAMN09866707, study PRJNA288562) | Human gut metagenome isolate term1_stool, whole genome shotgun sequencing... | isolation source: gut | host: Homo sapiens | place: USA: California
TCTGTTCCTTTCAGAGAGTGGTGTGATCAAGTTGGGTGATTTCGGATTGGCAGTGCAGCTAGAGCATTCCTGTTCCAAGAGGAGCACACAGTGTGGTACATCGTGGTACATGGCTCCCGAAGTGTATGATGAGAAAACTGAACTGAAGAGCGATGTGTGGTCGTTGGGCATTACACTGATTGAGTTGGCGGAGGGACAGAATCCTTATGCTGGATGTACATCTGCTGCGGTGATGAAGGCGATTCTGATGCCTGAGCCGCCTTCTCTGTCCTCCTCGAAGTGGTCTGCTGCGTTTGTGGACTTTGTGAACAAGTGTTTGATGAAGGATGTGAAGGAACGATGGAGTGTGGGTGAGTTGATGGAGGTGCGTGCTTTGCAATGAAGAATGATGAATAGCACCCCTTCGTGAAGGACTCCGTGGAGAGTATCAAATCAAAGGGTAATGCTTCAATCCTACTTGATTTAGTGAAACGTATAGAAAAAGGAGATAATGCGGATGGTAATGCGCAATCAGTGAACGTGATCTCCCCTGCTGAAGTACCTATTGTGAAGGAAGCAGTCATTAAGAACACTTTTGATTGGATGTCTGCTGAAACAAGTATTGAAGTACTTGAAGTGGAATCCGACTGTTGTAATGATGGTGAATTGACTGTGCTGGAATTGAATCGATTTGTAAACCTGAGAGAATTGAAAGTGGGTGATAAGTGTTTTGCGAATGTGAAAGAGGTGGAGTTGATTGAATTCAATGCGTTGGAAAGAGTGGTAATTGGAAATAACTGCTTCACGCAGTCTACCAAGGACAAGTCCGTTTGTGATCCAAATCATCACTTTTATGCGAAGGATTGTGAGAGATTGAGAGAATTGGAGATTGGTTGGAATTCCTTCTATGACTATGATGTGTGTCAGATTGAGAGCATGCCTTCTTTGGAAATCGTAGAAATGAAGGGTACCGTTTTCTATCATGCGTCCTTACAATTGAAGAGTGCTTCTCATAGAATGAAATGATGAATAGACTTGCCGAGTTTGAAATCACTTCTGTTTGGTTACGCTGCATTCTATGAGTGTTCTCGCGTGGTATTTGAGAGTGAACCTACAAGATTGAGAATGATAAGTAGATTTGCCTGAATTGACTTCCATTCAACTCCGTAACAGTGCATTCTGGTTCAATTATAAAAACGAATCAAGTGAATTGATCATGCGAAGTGAATATGATGAAGTGAATTGAACAATAGATTTGCCCAAACTCACAACCCTCACTGCTGAGAAGTACAGTACTGTATTCCAGTATCCTCATTCCATCACCCTGGAGAGTACTTCCTATCACTCTATCCTCACAAGCAGACATGCCCTCACTCACCACTGTTGATCTCCCTCGTGCATTTGAGTGGAGAAGTCAATTATCCTACAACAGTTTTTTAAGTCTTAGAGAATGATGAATAGACATTGGTGAACTGATCAATTATCCGAGCATTCACAAGCACAATCCCAAAGCTACCATTCACTCTGTGGATGAACTGTTGAGAGTGAATCGGAGTGTGGAAGTGTTGATTGTGGATAGTAATGCATGTAACGATAAGTGCTTTACATTATTGAAGTTGTCATCCCTCACGAATCTGAAGGTGTTTGAAGTGGGGGATTACTCCTTTGCGCATGTGGAGGAAGTGAAATTGAGTAGATTGAATCAATTGGAGAGAGTGGTGATTGGAATGCATTGCTTCAGTAGAATCGCCGGTAAGAATGGAACTGGTCATTTCTATTTGAAGAAATGCAAGAGGGTGAAGGAATTAAAGATAGGTTGTTACTCGTTCTTTAGGTATGGGGTGTGTGTAATTGAGGATGTGGATCAATTGGAAGTGATTAAAATGGGAGAATTGAAGAAAGACAGCCTCAATTTCTTTGTGGCATCCTTAGAATTGAAGAGTACGTTTCAAAGGATACAATGATGAATAGACTTGCCCAGGTTGAAAGATCTCATCTTTGGCGATAAAGCGTTCTTTGGCTGCTCTCGTGTAGTACTTGAGAGTGAGTCTCTCAGAAGGAGAATGATGAATAGATTTACCAGAATTGGTTTACATTCACTTTGGTGATGGTGCATTCTGTTTTTTAAATGATGAATCAAGTGAACTGATCATGCGAAGTGGTGATGATGAAATGAACTAATGAGTAGATTTGCCTAAACTCCTTGTTATCTCTGCTGCTAGAAATAGTAGCACTTTCAAGTGTCCTCGTTCCATCACTCTGGAGGGTATTTCCTATCACTCTATCCTCACCAGCAGACATGCCCTCTCTCGCTTTTGTTACTCTTTGCAAGGAGGCTTTCAGTAAGAAGAAGACCGTTCGTCAGAAGAGTTCTTCCTCTTCCTTTCTTTCATTTCTAGACATCACCCCCGCTCTCCAAGAGTTTCTCTCTTTTCTTGTTTCTTAAACACCCAAATCTCTGAACAACCCTCTTTGAAACAAACAGAGACTAGCAGAAGAGATACATGTCCCGCTTCCCGGTAAGCATGCGCTTGTACCGCGAGGTACCGACAATGCGCTCCAACTACGCATCAACTCCCTCTCTCGCGCCAACGGCGTAGGTGTCGAACTTCGTGTAGAGCACCGTCACGCCCACAGACAGCTCCTTCCCCTCCTTGTTCTCCGAGTTCATCGCATTGACGAAATCGCTGTAGCTGCCACTCACACCCCTTCCCAGCGCCTACAACTCGGGGTAGGACGGCGGACTGATGAAGAAGATCGTGTTCGCTCCGGGGATGTTCATGCGCTTGAAGTACTTGAAGCGGCCGCAAAACAGCAGCACGCGAATGGTTCCGTTCTTGAAGTAGCGTCGGTTGCGCACATTGCTGGCTTCGTCCAGGTACCTGCCCCTAATCGCATCGCATCATCACTACTCGTCGATGACGCCGCACTCGCGCTCGTCGCAGCTCTCCATCAGGAGGCGCTTGACGTACACGTACTCGAAGTAGCTGTCGCAGTACAGCAGAATCCGCTTGTACGCGCTGTTGTTCAGCACCTTGATCACGTTCGCGTCAACGTACTTCACGCGCGCGTCGCTCGCCTGCGTGATCGCATCGCAGGGCAGGCGGAGGAAGAGTTGTCGCGGCGGATTCTGCATGTGAATCCAACCATTCAACAATACGATGATGTCTGCAACGGAGCCAGAGTAAACGGGACGCATCTCCAAACGACCCTGCGATGTGAGAGAGGAGGAGGAGGCATACAATAGGGTTGAAGCAGTGACGGTGGAGGAGGGCCAACAGATTGCTGTTGAGGACACAGTTGATGAAGATGGACTGGCGCATGTACTTCTGCAGGTCGTTCATGAAGTACTCGCGGAGCCGGGAGATGTCCGTGTTGCGGTCCTTCTTAATCGTTAAATTGCAGTTCTCCAGCACGCAGCGCAAGTGGTCGTAGTTCTGCATGCACATCATATCACCGCCATACACCACCAACACCTCCAACGACGAGAGATAGTCGAAGCCCTGCTTGTCCTCGATTTGCTTCAGGGACAGCGGCGAGGCGATGATGATATCACTGTTGTAGAAATCCGTGTACAATCGGAAGGTGTTGCCCTTCACCGCCAGACCCACGCGGAAGCAGTCTACGCTTCATTCCCGCGGGAAGTACCCACCGTCGTTGTTGCCGGGAAAGATCTTCTTCCACCGTGGCTGGAAGCCCTTGGCCTCCTCCTCCTCCTCGTCGTTGAACTCCTCCATGAACTTGCTCTTGCCGTAGACGTTCATCTTCTTCGGCAGCAGCGTCAGCAGCGTGTCTACGAACACCCGCGCGTAGTGCCGGTAGGGCAGCAGCAGCAGCACCTTCGGTCGCGTGAAGCCCTGGTCCATGAAGGTGGGTACGGTGATGGTGGCGTTCAGGTCCACGTCCTCCGGCGGGGTGTATGGCGTGTGGTTTTTGAGAGCTTCTTTCTGGAGGATGCGCTGGTGGGTTTGCTCGTTCAGGAGGCGCTTCTGCTCGCGGATGACCATCGTGTGGGTCTGTTCAATGTCGTTGCACTGCATGTAATGAGAGTAGAAAGGGTACCTTCAGAACGTGGTTCAGCATGTGGATGCACAGCATGCGGATGAGATGCGTGTTGTGCTCCCCCGTTTCGGCCAGCTCGTGCCCCGAGGAGTACATAATGTCGTGGTAGTGCGTCAGCTGCTGGTAGAGGAGGCGCATTTGCGGATCCTTCTCCAGCTCGGAGACCAGATTCTCGCATTGGGGTGCAATGCGGCCCTACGGGATCAAACCACGGTAGAAAACGAACGCGAATCGGTGTTGGCGATTGAGCCACAGAATAGTCGACGGCATCGTCCAACCCGTTTGTAGAGACCTTTGTCTGCAATTCGCTGTCAAAGCTCAGCGCTTTCATCTCGTATTTGCCCCTACCCTCAAGAAAGCCACAAAGACTCACAGGATTTTGTCCGCCTCCGCCTTTTGATCATCTGAAAACTGCCGCTTGTTGAACCAGGTGTGGTAGGGGTCAATCACGCTGGGCGTCTTCTCCTTTGGCTCCTCCACTGCCTCCACCAGCTCTTCATCGTCGTCTTGTCTCTTGGTTCCAACGTCCAGACCCATCGCCTCGTCGTTGATGAGTTCCTCATCCTCGGGCTCAACTATACAATGAATGGTTGGATTCGCCTCTCACCCTCTCGCTTTCGCGATTTTTCTGACTGGACGGTCTTATCGCCCCTACCCTTGAAACACGCTGCATGGAACTACCATTCCTTTCTCACCTTTGCACCTTGCTTCTTGTCCCTTCCGGCTCTCTTTTCCCGCTTTGGCATGTGTGTTGATGGGTTGGAATGGAGTCTGAAGACCGTCCGTCATAGCACACGTCCCACATTCTAACCAAGCAAAGTGAACAGAGAACAACCCTCCCAGCAATGAAATGGATCCTGTAAGCACTGTCGAGGCAAACTTCATCACCAAAGCGGCTAAGGATGGACTCCGTGTGGATGGACGTGGACTCAACGAGCTGCGCTCGATTATGCTGTCCCTGAACCGAACGGTCACCCAGTCCTCCTGCATTGCTTCTTATGGAGAGACCAAGTGGGGGTGCAAGCGGGACCGCTGACGCGTAGAGTATGCGCGATAACGAAGTGCGACATTACAGAGCCCAAACCGGACAAACCAAACGACGGCATTTTCACAATCCATGTGCAACTCACTCCGATGGGTGGCAGAGAATACAACGTCGCTGATTGCGCTCACCGTAACTCGTAGTCGAGCAATACCAACGTGTTGGAGTTTGAGCTGCAGAAGATTCTCGAACGAAGCCTAAAGGACAACAATACGGTGGATGTGGAGTCGCTGTGCATCATTCCGGGAGAGCGCGTGTTCTCCGTTCACTGCTACGTGTCCGTGATCGACAACAACGGAAACATCTTCGACGCCGCTGTTCTGGCGGCAACCGCGTCCCTGTGCCACTTCAGACGGCCGGATTACTCGATCGAGGGCAAGCAGGTGAAGATCTTCGCCCCCGAGGAGAGAGAGCCCGTTCCCATCTCCCTCCATTACCATCCCATTTGCGTGACCTTCTCCCTCCTCGACGACAGTCTGATTCTCCTCGATCCCACCGAGCGAGAGGAAGAGATCCAGAACGGCGGACTGAGCATCATCCTGAATGCCTTCGGCGAGATGTGCGGCTTCCACTTCCTGGGCGGCATTCCCGTCGATGCCGCCGCGCTGATGAAGTGCGTGAAGATCGCATCGGTGAAGGCCACGGAGATCTCGATTGTGCTGAAGGACGCTCTGGCGGTGAGTAAATGATGTTGTTTAGTGTTGTGTTTGTGCAACAAACACAAAATAACCCACCTACAGTCATTCAATCAGAGAGAGTTGCTCCAAATCATCGCAACACTCAAACCCATAATGACAACGAGCAACCAACACTGTTTCGTACCGATTATCTGCAACAAACACAAAAATACCCACCTAAAGACACTAAATCAGAGAGAGTTGTTCAGAAGAATCTCGACGATCAAAAACATGATGGCGGCGTTGGGAACCGTGCGGCACACGTGCGCCTCGTATCCCGCGTACAATCCGCGGAATCCATCATGCTTCCAAACACTCTTAAAGGACGAGACGATCGACGCGTACTCCTTTCCCTCCGTCCGCTCTCGCATCCGCGTGCGCACCACCTCGTGGGGATACGTCAATGTCGTCGCGATGAGCTTCGCCAGAGCGGCCGTTCCAAACAACGTCAGCTTCGACGGCTCCTCGTTGCGCTTGTACAGACCCCGCTTTAGCATGTCGTAGCAGGTGAATTGGATTGCCGTTTCCGTCAAGCCGAGATAGGAGACGGACAGTCCTCGGAAGAAGGCACGCATGCCCTCCTCGCGGTAGATGCGGCGAACCGCATCCACGATTCCTTGGTAGTTCTTGAAGCGCACATTGCTCTTCGCGTGGGGTGAAGAAAGCCATTAAAGCAGAACAAGGATATCAGCTCCGGATCGACGTTTGTCTGCAATTGAAGTCGCGTCTTCACCACCCAAATCGGATTACTGAAGGTCACAGCACACGCTCCCGCCATCACGCTGCGCACCAGCGCATTTGCAGTGGAGGACATGTTGGGGAACGCTTTGTTGATGAAGGGCTTGGAAGACTCGTATCTAACCAAGAAAAGACAAGAGCAGAAACTACACCAAGAAATGGATGCCTCGCGATGGTGCCACGCTCGCAATCATCACCTATACCTCACACTTGTAAGTCATGCCCACCAAGCACCCCTTCCACAGGGAAAAGAACCCTTCATTCCGCACGACGTTCTTTATTCCGCGCGCAACACCAGAAACGCCTCCGTAGCGAGAACTGAATGTGGACTACGTTGAACAGAGAGGGAGGCACGTACCTGGTTTCGCGTCTTCACCAATTCCAACGGACAGGTTACAATCACGCCTAGGCGTCATGCTGCCCATCCGCACCGCACCGCAGGTGGAGCCGATGACACCAGAAAGGAAGTGGTACAACGCTGTCGGCTGCCTTCTTTCCTTCTGCATTCTCTTCTTTTGAACTTGAAAAAGGAGAAACGGGGAAGGCAGAGTCCGTTATCAACAAACAGGGGAAAAAGCGGGTCACTCTTTGTTATGTAACAGAAACGAGTCGATCTTCACGAAGTACGACTTAATCCCATCCTCGAATTGCTGCAGGAACGATCCCTTCCACGCCTTGGAGCTGAACTTCCGGCACTTGTTGCAGATGTGGTCCTGGCTATGCGTAATGCATGCAAATCGCAACTACCTCTCATCCACGTCGTCTCGGCAGCAGTTCGTGCACAGAATCTGTCCGCACCGCCGGCAGTGTCGCCGCACGTTCAGCAGCGAAAACCGCCGTCCGCATTGCATACACTTCTCCACCGTCTTATTCGGGACGAAGAAGCTCAGATGGTACCGATTCTCGTTGGGCCGGATCCGCTACGCATCACAACTCCCACCCTGACCCACATTGATCACCTCGATCTGCTTCGACAGCAGCGGCAGAATCACAGACACCCAGGGGTGCAGCGCCAAATGGTTCTCCTGTAGCGCGACACGCATGTCGCTCACGGCCTTGTCGCTGAGCGGCGTGGTGTGGTTCAGCAGATACACCATTAACTGAATGTTACCGTTATCGATCACGTAATGAAGAGGATACCAGCCCTGCGCGTCCGGCACATTCAACAGCCCCGGCTGGGCCTTCACGATCAGTCGCGCCATGTCCTCGTTCCGCAGACGTAACGCCTCGTGGAAGGCGTTTCGCCCGAACACACTGTCCTGGCACACGGCAGGATTGGCTCCATAGGCGATCAGCACAGACACACAGGAGAGATCACCCTGTCGCACGGCGTACCACAGTGGGGTGTAGCCCTTACTATCCGGCTGTTGCGGGTCGCATCCTGCCATCATCAGCACACCCAGAAGTGATGCGCGCAGTGTGGGCGAGCATGGCTGGCTCTGCGAGTTGATGATGAGGTGAAGACAAGTCTCCCCGTCCAGCGTCAGCTCGCGCACACTGGCGCCGTAGCCCAGCAGCAGGCGAACCAGCGTCTCGTTGAGGAGAATGCAGGCAATGTGAAGCGGACTGAAGGTGTGAGAGAAGCAGGAGGCGGAGAGGTTGACTTGCGTGGTGAGGATGCGAACGGCCGAGAGATAGTTGGAGGAGAGAATGGCGTTGAGAATGGTGAAGGGAAGCAGGTCTTGCGATGGGTTGCAGAGACTGTGGCGCTGGTTCCACAGCTTCGGCAGCAGCGCGAAAAGCGTGTGGGACTGGTCGGAGGAGAAGAAGGAGAACAGCGCCATACTGTGAAGTGAGATGAGCTGCAGGGGAATCAGCGCGTCGTCTGACGATCGAAGCAGGTCCTCCACCGACTGTAGGAGCTCGAAGGCACAGCGCGGTGCGTCGCACTTCAGGGCCAGGTGCAGCGCCGTGTAGTGTTCCAGCGCGTAGCTCTGTTCCGTGCCGGAGTAGGTCAGAAGCGAGGAGTCGTGTGCAGTGGGGACGCAGCCATGATAATCATCGAAGGACGGATCACTGCACATGCAGCCCCAGCTCATACTGCCGTCGTAGGAGCCGCAGAAGCAGGAGTCCTCGCGCGTGCCCGACGGGTGCTGCGAAAACTGGAAGTTGCAGAGATCGCGAATCTGATCGATGTGCTCCAGAACGGCCGAGAAGTCCTCGTTGGAGGCGAAATGCACGGGGTAGGAGATCTCGACGTGCTGGCTGAGCAGGTACCGCACGCCCGTGAGCTGATTGAAGATGCAGGCGATGTGCAAGGGAGCCAAGCCCAGCGCGTTCCTCTCGGTGAAGTCGATGCGCGTCAGCGTGCTGAGCGACTGCATTTCGCTGATGTTCGTCTGCCACGAATCGCATGCGAAAAAGCACACGTGAAGCGGGTGGTCGCCGATAATGTTGCGAAAGGAAATGTAGTTGCTCCACACACTCGGGTACTGGTTGTGCAGCAGCGTGAAGAAGTGGAAGTACCCGCACCAGGCGGCGATGTGAAAAGGGGTGGTGTACTGCAAGTACATGTAGTCCGGCGGCTCGACAATCCACTCTTCCTCCGCAACTACGCACGTGAAGCCAATTCCGCAACGACTACCTTTATCGTGAAGATAGGTGATGTTATCCTCGATGTGACGAATCTCTGTCTCCACGACATCCTCCGGCATCCCCGAAAAGAACGCAGTCCAGAGATTGATCAACTCGAGGCGGATGTCTTGCCGTTTCTGGAATTTGGAGAGTACACTATGCTGTGAGTATAATGGGAATGTCACACCATGGAGGAAGCCTTGAGAGCTCGAATAAGCGCTTGAGGCAGTTGATGTAGCTGCCAATGTAAATTTGATTGTGGTAGGATGAAAGCAACGTGTCCACGAATTTCACGATGCAGTTCGGACTCTGTCTCGATATCATTTCTATCTCTCCAACAGAAATGACCTTTCTCTTATCAGAACGGTTCTCGTCAGAAAGACACTTACTCCACTTTCAACAAAGCCTTCTTTGGTGATGTGGGAACAATAATGCGTGCATCGGAATTGTGGGGGTCCCACCACTTCGTCTTCTCGTGTTGTTTGGTTTGTGATGTGGAGAGGAGTTGTTGTATGTGTTCATTTGTGCAGTTTTGGGGGGCGGTTTTGATGCAGCCATCTGCTATAAAACACCACCAAATGCTTCATTCGTATCTCCCATCACCTCACAAACCCTATCAATCACACACACATCCATTCCGATGAAGGCGAGTACTGTGGTAAAGCTGCTCCTCGTGGCCTACATTCCCTTATCTGCTTATTACTCGGCTACGAACGTGTTTGAAGAGACGACGATGGATCTGGACGTAAGCCATTCTTTCTTCATCAAATGCATTCTAGATTCCTCCAGGATTGAGCAAGATTATTTGCATCAACAACAGTTCGGTGTTCACCGATATGTGGAATGACCGCTATCTTCACATCGATTCGAACCACGGCGACTATTCTTTATATTCAAAGAAGACATTCGTGATATCTCTTCTGAGCGACGAGCATGTGTCCGACTTCATCGTGTGGGAATCGCCTCCTTTCATTCCGTTTAGACGAGAGAGCAATCGGGCACCCTATTCCATGGATGTTCGCATGTATTACGCAACGTGCTACGTTATTGCGAACGCGGAGAAGCATGAGGACAATCTCCACATCCATGCGTATACCTATCGCCGTATTAGTTCAAATTGTCTGTTTCCTGTAGGCTTCTGCCCCGTGAATGGGATCGTGATGACCTTCCTCGCGTTTGTCCTGCTATTCTATCCTTCGTAAGTCTCCTGGTTGCAGTTCACAGGCAGTGTCTTCCTCCAGGAAGCCGTTTTCTATGGTTCCAGCATCATCATCTTCATCGCTTCCCTGGCGAGCATCCTCACGTATGTGGATATGAAATCACTGTCCGTGCTGTTCGTTGGCTTCACTCCCAGTCATCTTCCCGGCGCCATCGAGATCAAGAACACGATTGTGGCCACGCTTCCGATCATCGCCTTCTACACCTTCTTCGTCGTCCACATCTGCTCCTTCATTCTCCGCATCCTCCTGAACTGGTACCATTTCTCCATCAACGAGTTGGGTCGCGTGCCGCACATCGTGAGCTTCTTCGGACCCTTGGTTTGCCAGTACCAGTACTGGTACGACGCACATCGTGGCGTTTCATCGTAGGGTTGTCGGCATATATGTCGTCGTGAGCGTGTTCATCCTTCCCTGGAATCGCGATGGCATTCGCTTGTGCGGCGTTTTGGGAGCGGTGTTGCTGGCGTTCCTTCTCTGCTACGGAACGGAAGCCTTTTTGCAGAACCTAATGAGCGGTGTGGTGATTGCGACCATGTCGTTGACTATTGTTCCCTTCTTCTGGAAGAAGTGAGAGATGAGGATTGATGTGAAGTGTAGTGGCTATTTCTTCCTGCTGTTCCCTTCACCGCGCATCGCGACCAAGAGAGAAGTGGAGAGCAATCTGAAGACGGTAGTGGATGAGTAGTGTGTATAGTGACTGTGCTGTTTGTTCATCTCCATCATGTGATGCATTGAATAGCCAACTGCATATCCCGTCCATTACCTGCCATACAATCCACAAAACACAGCAACAAGTGAAACACAACGCATTCACTGATCTACGTCTTCTCCATATCTCCCCACACAAACAACACCCCACTCTCACTCACAACACTCCAAATACATACAAAGAATCCACAACAACAAACCCCAATCCATTCTTATTCTCAATTACCGAGAATAGTTGTGCTACACCATGTCCGAGGGTCGCTCACCACCAAAGAAACGGAAGTGGAGTAAAATCACTCCCCCTTCTTCATGTCTAGGATTAAGCCTCAAATACGCCTTTTGCACATTCCCAAATGGATATAAGAGTGCGGGTATTGTGGTGAACAAAGAGGTGAAGTCGGCACTGCAGTGTACGCAGAGTTTCAGCGGAGAGGACGATCACGATCACCTGAATTGTACTCTCATCCGGATGAAGAAGCAGGGAGACGCCGTCCTTGTGAGACAGGACAAAATCATCATGCGCTGCATTTTCAAAGACGACGTGCTCATTCACGCCGTCCGCATCGCTTCTGGGAAGAATGCGTTCTTTCTGACGGGAGAAGACATCGACTGGGATGGGGAGGAGTTGCGAGCCGAGCTCCAGACAGAGCACGAGGCTGGAGAGTTCTTTTTATATACGCGCGCCGTCATCACGCGACTGCTTTACGATCCCTCTATCGAAAAGCGCCAGGAGGCCGCCTTCATCGATTTCAAGCCCCACGGTCGCGGGCACGTCTACTTTTCCCCGCCGTTCGCAAACCTCGTCCTCTCGCTCACCTGGAACATGGGCGTCATGACCGGGGAGGCATTCCTGTACGACACCGTTACGAACCATCTCCTCGAGAAGATTCGCTTCGAAAACAGCTGCATCACGCTCGTGGAGATTATTCTCCCCGACCAGTACCGCTATGACGAATTGCCCTTCAAGGACGGCTGCGTCTGGAAGGGCGACGTCCTCGGCGGTGTGGCGACCGGCAGTGGCGTGCTGGTGAACAGCGAAGGCGTGGTGGTGTATGAGGGGATGATGTTGAACAACATGCGAGAGGGCATGGGAACCGAGTTCTTCTCCGAGGAACCTCTCAACCGGCGCAGCTACAACGGCATGTGGGGCAATGATCTCCAAAATGGAGCCGGAACCAGCTTCGACCCCGAAACGGGCGCTCCCTGCACAGACATCTGGCTAGACGGCAAGGTGGGCGAAAAGAATGTAGTGGTGGCGGGAGTCGAACCCATGACCCTGTCGCCGGGCGTGGAGGTGCTGTGCATCGCCGAGAAGAGCTGTCCCCGCGGGGAAAAGTTCGTGTTCAGCCACTTCCCCAACCTCACCCACCTCTATGTCGGCAGCGGCGCGTGCCCGCACGGGTGGAGGCTGGAATGCTGCCATCTGCATCATCTCGTGACAGTGATGATTGGCGACGGCTCCTTCGCGGAAGGTCCTTCTCAGAACGGAGACACGCGTTCCTTCCTGTGCCGTGTGGTGGACTGCGAGCAATTGAAGGAATTGTGTTTCGGCCGAAACGCCTTGCCGTTCTTCAAGCTCGAAACACAGTCCCTTCCCTCCCTGGAAACCTTCACCGCGGGAACGCACGTGAACCTCATGCGCGAGTTCGAGTCGAGCGAGTTGGAGGGAGAAGTGGAAACCGAGTTGGAGGGAAAAGTGAACTGCTTCGCCGCGGCGCCGTCCTTTGTTCTAGCCCACGCCAAGAGTCTTCGCTCCTTCCTCGTCGGCGACGGGAGTTTCAGCTGCGCGACGGAATTCTTCCTGGAGGCGCCGCGTCTCCAATCGCTTTCCTTGGGCGTGGAGGCGTTTCAGCGCGTCGCCGCGCCCGTTTTCGCCGTTCCCATGCCCGAGCTGACCACTGTACGCGTGGCGGACCGTTCCCTCCAAGAGGCCGCCGCCTTCCCCACGTCTCCCGCCATCGCTTCCCTCCAACTGGGCAGGTACGCCTTCGCCATGGTCAAAGAAGTCCCGTTTTCGGGTATTCCTCTCGGTTGTTCCTTATCCGTAGAACTCACTTCCCTCCAACAGCTGCACGTCGGAACCTCCTCTCTCGCCTCTCTCACACACTTCGCACTGCAGAACCTGCCCTCGCTGACCGAGGTGGCGGTGGAGGTGGGCGGTTGTGCCAATGCGCGGGCCGTGGAGCTGGTGAACCTTCCGCAGCTGAAGAAGGTAGTGTTCGACAGCGGGAGTTTCATCCGGGGACTGCGGTGCCAAATCGCGGACGTGCCGGTGCTGGAGAGCGTGCATGTTGGCGGGAATTGTTTCGAGATGGCGGGAAGTTTCGTGCTGGAGAACGCGCCGTCTCTGAAGTCCCTGACGTTGCTTTCAGACTGCTTCGGCCAGTGCGAGGAGCTGTGTCTGGCGCACTTCAAGGCGCTGGAGACGGTACATCTGGGCGAGAACGCCTTTGCGAACGTGGAGGTGTTTGTGGTGGATGCCTTGCCGAAGCTGAAGCAACTGGTGATGGAGGAGGGAAGTTGTCGTGGCGTTGCAGGGGATGAACACATGCAGGTGGTGAAGCTGAAGAGTGAGAGTGGAAGGAGGAGGTGATGATTAGATTTGCCGATGCTGGAGGATCTCGCGATAAACAACCGGTGCTTCCAGAACTGCAGGAATGCGGTGATTGAAGGGTTGCCGCTGCTGAAATCGGAGCATACGGTGATTGGAGAGGGTTGTTTGGTGAAGGCTGCGTGTGTGGTGAAGAAGGGAACTGTCGCCCCTGGCGTGATCTCGAAGCTGGAGAAGTTGGAGAATGGCTGCTCTGTAATAGTGATTGAATGAGGTGTTTGTTGCAAAGAACGATGCATTGCAGGTGTATGGATGCTGAGTTGGAGGGATCATGAATAGGGAAAGCGAAAGAGGAGGTAGAGAAACGGGTTTTGCTAGAGGGGTACATCACTGAGCATAGTGAGAAGAAATGGGTTCATGGTGAGGAGGTTGAGATTGTGACGTTTCAGGGAGAGCATAGTGATGAGTATTTGGTGAGAGAAGAGAAGAGTGGGCGATGTTCGTTGTTTTACAAGGGAATTCTGAAATTGAGTTGGAAAGAAGTGAATGGAGTTAATGTGGGTGGATTTACGTTGTATGAAAAGGGAAAGGCGATGATTCGGGAGAATTGGACTTCTCTGTGGAATGAGAAGGAGCAACGTTACATTGAGAATTGCAAGAATGGATTGGAGTTGGTAGTTGAGGGAAATGGAGTGGTTTACAGAGGCGGCTTTGATGATGGGGAATCGATGAGAAGAGAAGGAAGAGGAATGGAGTTTGATGCGAAGAGTGGAAAAGTGTTGCGATGTGGAGTGTGGAAGAATGATGAGCTGTTCCAAATCATTCAGGAGTGCGAGAGTGATGACGAGATGATTGAGTATGCGATTGACGAGGGCAAATCGAATCTTGATGTGCTGAATCGTCATCCTGTGTATGAAGGAGGATATGTGTTTGATGAAGCGATATTGAGACATGGAGAGTGTTGTGAGATGGAAGATGGAATCGCAGTGAGGGAAGGGACGTGGGAGAGAGGTGAATTGATAGAAACTACAGAACTGTTTGATGGCTGGTATGTGAAGATGGAAGAGAAGGAGCTGAAGGTGGAAATCACCCATTTGAATGACTGGTTGAACTTGGATGAGAATCTGACGATCCTCACCATCCCATCAAACAGTTGCAATGAGAGAGAATTGAGTATATTTGATGTGAGTGGATTGAAGCATTTGAAAACTATTGAGATTGGCGATGATTGCTTTGAGAATGTGAATGAAGTACGATTGATTGGATTGAAACAATTAAAAAGCATAGCAATTGGAAAGAACAGCTTCACAAGATACAAAAACGAGAAAGGAAAGGATCCAAGTCGCCATTTCCAACTGAAGCAGTGTCCGATGATAAAAACACTAAAAATAGGTCGTGGCTCCTTCTCTGATTATTCTGTGTGTGAAATTGAGAATCTGCCTTCCTTGGAAGGGATCGAAATGGGAGATGTGCATGGCGATGATAACGATGAGTTTTCCTACAACTTCTATTACGCAAATCTGGAACTTCGAGGTAATTATTCCACATAGAAGTGATGATTAGATCTCCCAAAGCTGAAATCCCTCCTATTTGGCGTCATTGCATTCCGTAATTGTTCCCATGTCGTATTTGAGAGTATCACCCGAATCAAAAGGTGATGACGTAGACTTGCCCGAACTAACGTCCATTCGACTCGGTGCGAGTGCCTTCTGGTTCCATGGAAGTGGCGATGACTCCGAGTTGGTTATGCGGGGTGACTCTCTTCCCCCTCGATAATAACCAGATTTGCCGAAACTCAATTCTCTCGTCGGTGATACGGCTTGCTACGAGTTTGCTTTCCCGCATCACATCCTTCTGGACAGTGCTCCAATTCCCACCCCTTTACAACTAGATATTCCCTCGCTCACGCGTGTTGTGTTATCTGAAAAGCACGCCTTCCAATTCAAGGACAATGCGACGATCATCGGCAGTTCTCCTTCTTTCCCTCACTAACCCATAGACGTGGGTGCACTATCTCGCTTTTTCGACTTCCTTCTTTGTTTTCACACAAAACGCCCGCAATAATCCACTCAAACCCTTCGATGAAACGCCCATCCTCTTTCTTCAAATTCACACTCGCCAAGCCAAATGAGCAAGGAACGGGAGAGTGATTTGGAGAAGAGACTGCGGAAGGTGGAGAAGAAGGATGTCGCCGTGTCGCTTTATCCATAACCCCTTAATCCTCGTAGAACAGCCAATCGGATGGTGGAGAAGTGCTTCGACAAGTGCGTAGACACGCTGCGGTCAAAGCACCTCGGCGAAGGCGAGATTCACTGTGTCGAGAATTGCACCTCCAAGTACCTCGAGGTGACGAACCGCATGTACCAACGCTTCCAGGAGATCCAGGAGAAGGAAATGAAGTCGCAATGCCCTGTTTTCTAACAAACACGCGGAAATGCAGTTACACGCGTGACTCCTTGGCAATTCCAGATCGGTGCACGCCCGCTCTCGTCAGCTTTCTGGAACCGTTCTTCGACTTCTTGTTCTTCAGACGCGTCCACAGGTAGAAGGCGACCACCGAGGCGACGATGAGGAACAGCACCACCAGGAGGAAGATGATCCAGCCGTTCACGCGGCCCAGACCCTTGTACTGGTTGAGTTCGGGATTCATGTAGAACGCGACGACCAGACGCTCGTCGAAGAGTCCGGAGAAGTACTGCAGCAGCAGCTTGCGCACGCTCTCCTCGGACGCGGCCATCGAGCGCAGCACCTTCGAGGAGTCCTTGTTGTCGGCCGTGATGCGCACGTACACGCCGGCCTTCTGCATGTCGGTCATGTCCACGTGCGAGAAGGAGGAGGTGATGTCCTTCGACTTCCACACCTCCACGTTCTTCGCGTTCACGCCGGTGATCTCGCTCACCACCAGGCGCAGGCCCTCCATGTAGTCCGTGCGGTAAAACTTCGCGTAGTCGATGGGCGCGATCGCGTACGCCGTGTCGATGTACGAGATGTCCTTCGAGGTGGGGTACTTCGAGCGGCACTCCGACTCGTCCGCCTGCTCCCACGACGGCTTCAGGTCCTGCGCCTCGCAGCGGCGGTGACGCTCGCCAATATAACCCTCGGGGCAGTCGATGGTGATCATGTGGCCCGCGTGCGTGCCGGGGTAATCGCCGTCCTTCGGGCAGTACACCAGACGGCAGGCCTCCAGCTTCAGCATCGAGACGGACACCTGCGCCACGCCGTTGCGCGACTTGTTGATCTCGAACTTGTACTTGCCGTAGGAGTTCATGTGGTCCATCATCATGAAACTGCGCGCCGTGCTGCGGTCGTCGAACATCGGCTGCGAGCTCGTCGCCTCGTAGCTGTACAGGCGGTCCCAGCCCACGCCGTCGTTGCTGCCGTACACCGTGAACTTGGCGGGGTCGCGGTTCTCGTCGTCGAGCGACGGACCCACGGTGATGCGGTTGATCCACTCCACGTGGTCGAAGTTGTAGCTGTACACCGTCCACGCGGGCAGGCCGTTCTCGATCCACTGCGTGTCCCCCTTGCCGTCCCACGCCTGCTGCGCCGTCTGGCCCTCCTTGTTGTAGAACTGCGACTTGGTGATGGTGCCACCCACGGAGCGCAGCACGCAGTCGCCCGCCGAGTAGCTCACGTAGGCGCTCCAGTCGATGGCGCCCTGCGTGGACTGCATGCGATGCAGTTCCACGGCGATCACGTTGTCGCCCGTCTTCAGCATGTAGCCGGGCGCCGTTCCCACGCGCATCAGCGCGCCGTCGAAGGTGGCGGACGCGGGCGTGTTGGAGCTGGTCGTGAAGGGCAGGTTGCGGCGGTAGACCTCGTTGCCGTTCAGGTACACGGCGCAGCCGTCCTTGTAGTAGACGCCGAACTCCACGATGGGGTAGGCGTCGCCGTTGTCGAGCGTGAAGTGGTGCAGGAAGTAGATGCCGTTCTGCGACCACGAGCCGATGTTGCCGTTCTGCACTGTGCTCCAGGCAGAAGCGTCGAAGCCGGGCTGGTTCCACTTCTTGTCGGGTCTGCCGTGCAGCAGCGCCTTCCACTCGGTCAGCGTCACGTACGGCTCCAGCGTCCAGTTGATGGTCTTCTTGCTCTGGCCGGAGGAGGCGGGCTCCAGGATGTACTCGCCAATCTCGCTCTCGTTCTCGTCGAACACCTTCAGGTACGCGTCCGCCTTCCAGCCGTCGCCCCAGCTGTCCAGCAGTTCCAGCACGTATTCGCCCGGCTCCAGGCAGAAGGTGTTCGAGTACTGCATGTACGACACCAGGCGGCCCGAGTTGAACACCTCCTGGTTGTCCTTCAGCAGGCGCCACGACTCCTCGTCGCCCACCGCCATCGTCGTCTTCTGGAAGGTGATCGAGCGTCTGCCCGAGCCGGCATTGCACTCCGCGTAGCGCACGCGCAGCACCGTGCTGGCCGTGCCCGCGGAGCCGGTGGCCATCACCGTGTACATCTGCTCGCCCGAGCCGCTAGCCACGCCGGACAGCAGCGGGTACGCGGGGTCGATGGTGGCGCCGGGCAGCGCGGGACTGAACGTGAACTCCTTGTAGCAGCCGTTGGGCGTGAAGGACACGAACTCGAAGGACTTGCCGGCGTAGACGGTGATCTCGGAGGAGGACGCGGTCAGCGCCGACAGCGGCGTCAGCGTCGTGGGGTAGGGCATCTCGTCCAGGTATGGCGGACGCGCCTGGATGTCCACGTAGGCGAAGCGGTAGGGGAAGCGCATGCCGTCGTCGTGGCTCACCTGCCAGCGGCAGCCCGCCAGCTCGTTGCAGGACACCTGCAGCTTGGCAGTGGCGGCCACCGTGGGGTTGACGCAGATCACGGCGGAGGGCACCGCGGCCTGGCCGGAGATGGCGTAGGAGCGCAGCGTGGTGGTGCAGGGCACGGAGTCGGCGGAGCCGTCGGCCTTCATGGTGTTGAGCGAGCACTGCTGTACGGCGCTGCCGGACACGAGGCTGACCGTGCCGTAGCCGCTGAGCATGTGGATGTGGAGGAACTCGCCCGTCCACTCGTTGTTGGGGCCCTGGCAGCCGCTCACGGTGATCGTCACCAGCAGGATCATGCTGCCCGCGGCGTTGGAGGCGGTGACGCTGAACACCGTCGCGTCCATCTTCCGCAGCGGCTTGCCGCTGATTCTACCGCTCGACTCGTTCATGGTGAGGCCCTCGGGCAGCGCGGGGCTGATGGAGTACTGGGAGACCGTCACCTCGTCGGGGTTGGAGATGGTGATGGCGGACATCTCGCGCAGACCCACCAGCGAGATCACCGACGACGGGTTCACGAGACTGCCCTGGTACATGTACACCAGGTTGGTCGGCACGGGCAGCGCCTGCACGTCGAAGCCAACCACGGTCGACTCCTTGCGGCTGCCGACGTTGGCGGTGATGGTGTAGAAGGACATGACTTGCGTCTCGGTGGGCGTGCCGGAGATGCGGCCGTTCTGGCGGTTGAGCGACAGGCCCGCGGGCAGCGCGGGGTGCACGCTCCAGCCGCTCATGGAGGACTCGCCGAAGAAGACGGGCACGTTGTCGGTGATCTCCACGTCCTTGTAGTAGTGCGTGCGCTCGGACTTGTAGGTCAGCACGCCCACGGGCACGTAGAAGATGCTGCGCTCGGGCACCACCTCCCACGCGCCGTGCGGGCTCTTCCACTCGAACTTGATGCCCTTGTTGCTGTTGGCCTGCTGGTACTCCACGCGGAAGTAGTAGTAGCCGATCTTGGACACAGGGAAGGAGGTGTCGCGCGGGCTGTAGTAGTGGCAGCCCCAGTGGTTGATCAGCTGCTGCTCGTCCGCGCCGATCAGCTTGCAGCCGTCGTCGCAGGTCAGGCGCAGCTTCCACGAGCCGATCTCGTTCATGTACAAAAAGCCCTCCCACTCCATGTAGAAGTAGTCGTTGAAGTTCGACGGCGCGCCGGGCCACACGAAGGCGGACGGCTTCTCCGCCGTGTTGATGTTGCTCCACTTGTCGATCTGGGACAGCTGCAGCGTGTTGCCCGCCAGCATCGGGTACTGGCACAGGCTCGTGTCCGTCACCTTGTAGTACGTCGCGCGGAAGCCGTTGATCGGCGTGCTCGTCACCACCACGCGGATCTTCGCCGACGCCACGCCGTTCACGCCCGTCGCCTTCACCGTGTACTCGCCGGAGGAAACGCCCGAGGGGCGGCCGGAGATGTAGCCGTTCACGGGGTCGATGTTCATGCCGGCGGAGATCC
>QWCN01003160.1_pt1 | contig 19759 bp, 16 predicted proteins | sample 1972711 | NCBI WGS metagenome assembly QWCN01 (sample SAMN09866707, study PRJNA288562) | Human gut metagenome isolate term1_stool, whole genome shotgun sequencing... | isolation source: gut | host: Homo sapiens | place: USA: California
GGTGTGCCTGATCGGCGCATTTTTGACGAAGAAGGACTGGAGCGGACGGTGGAAACAGTTGTCTGCACCGGAGATATACAGTGTGGGGATTTACCTGGTGTTATCCCTGATCTCGGCCTTCTTTTCCGCCTATGGAAGCGTGGCCTTTAAGGGAGGCTATGAGCAGTGGGAGGGCTTTAATGTGCTGCTGGCATATGGAGTGCTTCTGGTGTATGCGTACCTGATCGTGGATTCGGAACAGGTTGTAAAATATATAGTGTACAGCATTATCGGCGGAAGTGCCGTGTGCGGTGCCATCGGTGCTTTCCAGTATCTGCATCTGGACTTTTTCCGCAGCAGCCTGGGCGCCTGGTACATGAGCCTGAAAATGGATAAAGTGCTGAATTTCCGGTTTAATTTCCCGGAAGGACAGTCTTATTCTACTTTATATAATCCGAACTACGCCGGTTCCTATGTGGCATTAGTAATGCCGGTCCTTTTGCTGGCTGCCTTTACCCAGTGGGGCCGCATTAACAAGACATGGCACTGTCTGGCAGTGGTCAGTGCCTGCTTAAACTTTGTATTCCTGATCGGTTCCCAGTCTCTTACCGGTGTGATCGGTGTGGCAGCAGCAGCTGTGTTTGCTCTGATCTTCTTTTTCCCGAGAATGAAGGGGGCATTTGGGAAAAAACTGTGGTGGGCAGCCGGAGGATGTGTGGCTGCGGTTGTGGCAGTGGTTCTGGTGTTCCCAGGCGGTTTTGACACCGCTATGAACAAATTGTTCCATCCTAATGCAGACTCCCATACCATTGCATCCATGGTGTCTACGGATGAGGGAGTAAAGATCACCACCATCAAAGATGAGGTACTGTATCTTACCATTAACAACAACAGTGGTTATACGGTGCAGGATGCGGACCACAAACCCATCACTCTTACGAAAAACAGTAACGACGGCGGCATGATGGTCAAGGGCAGCACTACCCTGCAGGATATGCGCTTTTTCCAGAGTGCGGTCAATATTAACAATAAAGTGTCTGTGGCAGTGCAGGTTCAGAGCCGTTACAACTACAAGTCATGGTACATCTGCGTAGTAAATGGAAAATACAAACTGTATAACGCCATCGGTAAGTTAGACGATCTGGTGGAGATTCCATCTTGTGGTTTTGAAAATAACCAGCATTTTGGAGACAAACGAGGATATATTTGGTCCCGGACGATTCCGCTTCTGAAGGATTATATACTCATCGGATCCGGCCCGAATACCTTTACCGAGGTGTACCCAAACAATGATTATGTAGGACTGAACAATATGAATTATGCCGGCTCTACCATTACAAAGCCGCATAATATGTATCTGCAGACATGGGTGCAGACGGGACTTCTTTCTCTGATCGCCTATCTGGCACTGGTATTTATTTATCTCATCCGCAGTGTCCGCCTGTACTGGCGTGGTTCTATGGAGAGTTTTACGGCCAGAGTGGGAGCTGCTATTATGATCTCCGTCTTTGGTTACATCGTGACAGGAATCGCCAATGACTCCACCGTGGCAGTGGCGCCGGTATTCTGGGGACTGCTGGGCGTGGGACTGGCTGTGAATCGTATGGTTTCCAAAGAAAATGAAAGCAAAATAAAATAATTCCTTGACATTACACCGGTATCATGGTATAGTATTATTCGTTGATGCGGGTGTAGTTCAATGGTAGAACACTAGCCTTCCAAGCTAGATACGTGGGTTCGATTCCCATCACCCGCTTTTTCTTATGCGGAAAAATAAATAGAGAGAATGATATGGCTTGCTGTTGTGGCAAGCCTTTTTTTCTAAACAGGGGAGGAAAAATATGAAGATTGTGCTGGTTGGTATCAATGCCAAATATATACATACGAACCTGGCAGTCCGTTCGTTGCAGGCAAACGCCGGAAAATACCGGAATGAGGTTGAGATTGCAGAATACACCATCAATCACAGTATCCAGGAAATTTTGTCGGATTTGTTTGACAGAGAACCGGATGTGGTCGGTTTTTCCTGTTATCTGTGGAATATTGAGTATGTGATGCGTCTGGCTCAGGACTGGAAGAAGATCTGGCCCCAGGGAAAGATCGTTGTAGGGGGACCGGAAGTAAGTTATAACCCGGAAAAGACTTTTGAGCAGTATCCCTTTGTGGATCTTTTGATCCGGGGAGAAGGGGAAAATACCTTTAAAGAGGTGTTGGCATGGCTTCACGGGGAGAAACAGTCCAGGGCAGAACTTTCCGGTGTTGCCTATCTGGAAGAGGGAGAACTGCATATAGGACCGCCTCAGAAGGCAATGGATATGGATGATCTGGTATTTCCGTATGAATCACTGGATGGGCTGGAGAATAAGATCCTGTATTATGAGAGCATCCGTGGCTGCCCTTTTTCTTGCAGTTACTGTCTTTCCTCTATCGAGCGTTCCGTCAGGATCAAGAGTGTGGAAAAGACGGAGAAAGAACTGGACTTTTTTATTGAGAGAAAGGTGCCTCAGGTAAAGTTTGTGGACCGTACATTCAACTGCAACAGGGATTATGCCTATGAGATCTGGCGATATATCGGAGAGCATGATAATGGTGTTACCAACTTTCACTTTGAGATCGGCGGTGATCTTCTGCGGGAGAAGGATTTTGAACTGCTGAAGACATTCAGACCGGGGCTTGTTCAGTTTGAGATCGGGGTCCAGTCCACCAATCCGGATACCATTAAGGCAATCCGGCGCACCATGGACTTGAAGAAACTGGCAGACTGTGTGGCAAGGGTGCATGAAGCAGGCAATATCCATGAGCATCTGGATCTGATCGCAGGGCTGCCGTATGAGGGATATGCAAGTTTCAGACATTCTTTTGAAGATGTGTATGCCATGAAGCCGGATCAGCTTCAGTTGGGATTTCTGAAAGTGTTAGAAGGATCCTACATGAATGAGGTAAAGGATTCCTATGACATTCAGTTCAGCAGTTATCCGCCCTATGAGGTGTTGTCTACCAGATGGCTGCCGTATGAGGATCTGAAGCGGCTGAAAGCAGTGGAAGAAATGGTGGAAGTGTACTATAACAGTTTCCAGTTCAGCGCATCCATGACTTACTTACGGACACTGTTTAGTATGGCTTTTGATATGTATGTGGCACTGTCTATGCATTACCGGGAAAAGGGCTATTTTTCCTGCCAGCACAGCCGTCTGAGACGGTATGAGATTTTGTGGGAATTTGCCATTGAGTGGCTGAAAATGACACCGGAGCAGCTGGAAGAATTCCGGCAGGTCCTTACCTTTGACCTCTACAGCAGGGATTATGTGAAAAATCCGCCTTCTTTTGTGGAACTGCGAAGCGATGAACAGAAAAAGAAGATCCGGGCGTTTTTTGACAGAGAATGTGAAGACCCACAGTATCTTCATGGGTATGACAATCGTGTGACAAAACAGTTATTTAATATGATTTATATCGGAGAATTTTCCTTTGATCTGACGGCATGGCAGAAGAAGGGGGAAATTGTGTTTGGCCCCTTTGCCTGGTTTATGTTTGACTATCAAAAAAGAAATCCGCTGAACTATAGTGCCGGTGTTCAGAGGATTTCCATGGATTCTTAACGGTAGGAAAAAATCACATTCCGCAGGGCCGTTTCCAGGTTGTCCTTGTGTGGAAAATCCGAAGACTTTATCATATCCAGAAGTTCCTGGATCTTTTCCGGCTGGTCCTTCCGGAGATAGATCCGGGCCAGTGCTTCATAATCCGCCACCTGGCGGGTTCCATAGCGGATGGCCAGAAGGTAGGTGCGGATGGCGTAGTCTAAAAGATCTGCTTTTTCATAACTGCGGGCAAGACTGCCCAGAGCAATGAGAAATTCGTGAAAAGTTTCGTCATATTCGGATATGGTCTTGAAATTTCCTACGCCATATGCTAACTTTAAATCTGTATTTGTATAATCTGAGAAATCCATCATAGGATTCTTGATTATTTCTTTTACCTGTCCGACATAATATAATACAGAATCATTATCTGTGTCGGCCACAGGGATTTCTTCTTCGGATACATGAAGGAGAGGAAGGTTGGATATATCTTTTTTGCGGGTCTGGTTGGCTTCTTGTTCCCTGGCCCAGAAATCTTTGGATTCCTGTTCGGCCACTTTACGGCTTTTGCGCTGTTCGTATAAAAGCCAGCCGATGAAAATAAGAAAGCAAACCAGGTAAATAGCAATATATTTCATATGTTTAACTCCGATCTGAATTATCAGTGGTAAAAAACATCGTAAAGAAAGGGGGATGTTTTTATGTTTAATCGTAAAAATCAGCGTAAGATCGCTGCTGTGATCTGTGGTATCCTGATCCTGGCTATGATCGCCAGTCTGTTACCATCCATATTCTAATACAAGTTTATTATTTGTGCAAGTGTGGAGCAGGAGCGGAGGCGTTATGAGATGAGAAAACAAAGATTTGGCCCGGCTATCGGGTTTATTATAGGAATGTCCGCGTTGATCGCGGCCTATGTAGGGGTGGCTTGTTATACGAGCCAGCCGGATCCGGATAAGATTTGCCAGGGTGTTACCATTGACGGCATGGATGTCAGTGGTATGACAAAAGATGAGGCAGAGAAAAAGATACAGAGCAAACTGGATTCCCTGGCATCCAAAAGCCTGGAGGTAGATGTAAACGGGAAAAAGGTTACTGCGACTTTGGAAAAACTTGGATATAAATGCGAAAGCGGGGATGTGGTAGAGCAGGCCTTAAAACTTGGAAAGACAGGAAATATTTTTTCTAATTACAAAGAAGTGCGGGACCTGCAGCTGAGACACAGAAATTTTTCCGTGGCCTTTACTTATTCCGAGGCCAAGGTTAAGAAGTTTGTGGAGAAGACCTGTGGTAAAAAATGTACCAAGGCCAAGAATTCCCAGATTAAAATGAAACAGGGAAGTCTGGTGTATACCAAAGAAAAACAGGGTGTGACGCTGGATGTGAAAAAAACGACAGAGAAGATCCATGAGGCACTGCAGAAACTGAATGCAGAAGAAAACAATGTGATCCGGGTAACGGCTGTCGTGGCTGTGGAGCAGCCAAAGGTAACAGAGGAGACCGCCAGACGGTGTAAAGACAAGATAGGAAGTTTTTCCACCCAGTACAATGCAGGAAACATCAGCCGGTCGAAAAATGTGGCCAATGCGGCCAGACTGATCAATGGCACCGTGATCTATCCGGGAGAAACTTTTTCTGTCCATGATGCCATCTCCCCGATGACAGAGGACAACGGATATTATGCGGCACCGTCCTACAGCAACGGACAGGTGGTGGATTCCATCGGCGGAGGTGTATGCCAGGTGTCTACGACCTTGTATAATGCTGTGCTGAGAGCAGAGTTAAAGGTGGTTCAGAGAAGTCCTCATTCCATGGTGGTTACCTATGTTTCACCGTCTATGGACGCAGCCATTGCAGGGGATTATAAAGACCTGAAATTCCGCAACAATACGGAAGTTCCGATTTATATCCAGGGTGAAGCCTATGATGGAACCATTTATTTTAATATCTACGGAGAAGAGACCAGATCATCAGACCGTACCGTGACATTCCAGTCAGAGACCATTGAGACGATGGAACCCGGTGCGGATAAAGTGACCTACGACAAGACCAAGCCATCTTCCTATGTTAGTGTGACCCAGGAAGCCCATACGGGATGCAAGGCGGTTCTCTGGAAGATCGTGACAGAAAATGGTGAAACGAAGAAAACCCAGGTAAATTCCAGCACCTATAAGGCAGAGCCTCGTTATGTTACAAAGGGAGCGGCAGATGCCACACCGGCACCGTCCGGCAAGGATAAAGATAAAGATAAAGAGCAAAAGGCAGCGGATAAGGCCAAGAAAACAGCAAAACCTACCGCCACGCCAAAGGCCAAGGAAACCGCGGCACCTACCAAAGCACCTGAAAATACGGAAAAAGCCCAGACAACAGCAGAGCCGGAAGAATAAAGAACCGGCGGCAGGGAGAAATCGAGGAACAAACATGGAGATAGGAAAAGTACCTGAAAATATATTGAAACGGTCTGTTTTTAAAAAACTGACTGTGAAACGGCCGGAAGTTCTGGTTCACTCTGGTGTGGGGGAAGACTGCACGGCGATGGATGTGGGAGAGCATGCCATCGTGCTTTCTACTGATCCCATTACCGGAACAGCCGATCACATCGGCCGGCTGGCATTTCATATTACGGCTAACGATATAGCTTCTTCCGGGGCAGAACTGGTGGGGATGATGGTGACCATTATCCTGCCGGAGAACAGCACAGAAGAAGATCTGAAAGAGATCATGCAGGAACTCAGTGAGTGTACAGCCCGCTATGGCGTAGAGATCATGGGGGGACACACGGAAGTATCAGCGGTAGTAAACCAGCCCCTTGTATCGGTCACCGGTGTCGGCAAGGTGAAAAAAGGTGAAATAGTGGCTACATCCGGTCTGAAACCGGGACAGGATCTGGTCGTGACCAAGTGGATCGGTTTGGAAGGAAGCGCCATCGTGGCATCGGAAAAAGAACAGGAACTAAAGGAAAAACTTCCGTCAGAACTGGTTGAGACCGCCAAGTCCTTTGCAGATCTTCTCAGTGTGGTGGATGATGCCAAAGTGGCCATGAAAGTAGGCGTATCGGCCATGCATGATGTGACAGAAGGAGGTATTTTCGGAGCCTTGTGGGAAATGGCAGAGGCCTCTGGTGTAGGTCTGGATATTGATCTGAAAAAGATTCCTATCCGTCAGGAGACCATAGAGATCTGTGAAGTGTATGATATCAATCCTTATCTGCTGATCTCCAGCGGGGCTATGCTGATCGGAACCGACCACGGAAGCCGTCTGGTGGAAGAACTTACCCGGGCAGGTATCCATGCATCAGTGATCGGTTATGCGGTAGAAGGCAGAGACCGCATCGTGCGAAACGGTGATGAAAAGAGGTTTTTAGAGCCGCCTAAAACCGATGAATTGTACAAAGTATGTTGACAAAAACGGAAAATTCGTGTATTTTTAACGGAATACATTATTTTGAGGAGGAACCATATGACGAAGTCATAGTTAAAACTGGTTCCGACGACCTGCCGCCGAGCGTCAGCGAGGGGGCAATACACTATTTTCAGGAGGTAAATGGTTATGAGAGAAAGACTGTTGCATCTGTTGGCGAAAGACAGCCGTTTGTCTGTAAAAGACATGGCGGTAATGTTAGATTCTACAGAAGAAGAGATTCAGAAAACATTGGCGGAGATGGAAGCGGATGGCGTGATCTGCGGATATCCTACGCTGATCAATTGGGATAATACAGAGTTTGAGCATGTGGCGGCTTTGATCGAGGTAAAGGTATCTCCCGAAAGAGGCCGTGGTTTTGATAAAGTAGCAGAGAGAATTTACCAGTTTGAAGAGGTAGAAAGCCTTTATCTTATGAGCGGCGGTTTTGACCTGATGGTTATCATTGACGGTAAGTCCATGAAGGAAGTCGCCCGCTTTGTATCGGCGAAGCTGTCTCCGATGGAGTCAGTCATCAGTACAGCAACCCACTTTATTTTAAAACGATACAAAGATTATGGCCTTTCTTTGATAGAAGGAAAGGTTGAAGACGAAAGGCAGTTGATTACACCATGAGAAACCCGTTATCTAAGGCAATTACAGAAATACAACCTTCCGGCATCCGCCGTTTTTTCGACGCAGCAAGTACTATGAGTAATGTTATTTCACTGGGCGTTGGTGAGCCGGATTTTGATACGCCCTGGCATGTAAGAGAAGAGGGAATTTACTCTCTGGAGAAGGGAAGAACCTTTTACACCGGTAATTCCGGTCTGCTTGAACTGAGAGAAGAGATCGGACGGTACTTAGACCGTCGTTTCGGACTTTCCTACAGCGCCGATGAGATACTTGTAACAGTAGGTGGCAGTGAGGCCATTGATATAGGCTTTCGTACCATGCTGGATCCGGGGGATGAAGTGATCATACCGGAGCCTTGTTATGTGTCATACCTTCCGTGTGTGAAACTGGCAGGAGGTGTGCCGGTGCGGCTCCCGCTGGAAGAAAAAGACCAGTTTAAGTTGACTAAGGAAAAACTTTTGTCCGCTATTACCGATAAGACAAAGATTCTGGTTCTTCCATTTCCAAATAACCCGACAGGAGCGATCTTGAACCGGGAAGAACTGCAGATTATTGCGGATATAGTGAAAGAACACGATCTGTTTGTTATGTCCGATGAGATCTATTCGGAGTTAAATTATGAGGGCGGTCATGTGTCCATCGCATCGATTCCGGGCATGAGAGAGAGAACCATTGTGATCAACGGATTTTCCAAATCCTATGCTATGACAGGATGGCGTCTGGGATATGCAGCAGGACCAAAAGAGATCATGAAACAGATGTTGAAGATCCATCAGTTTGTGATCATGTGTGCGCCTACTACCAGCCAGTATGCAGCGATCGAGGCTCTCCGCAACGGAGATGAAGATGTGCGCAGGATGAGAGAAAGTTATGACGAACGCCGTCGCTTCCTGGTAAACGCATTGAATGAGATGGGCCTTCCGTGTTTTGAACCAAAAGGAGCTTTTTATGTGTTCCCGAATATCAGTGCGTATGGCATGACTTCGGAGGAGTTTGCCAGACGTTTGCTGGAACAGGAGAGAGTGGCTGTTGTGCCGGGTACCGCTTTTGGAGAGTGCGGAGAAGGATTCCTGCGTATTTCCTACGCGTATTCCATCGACAACTTGAAGAAGGCACTGGACAAGATAGAGAAATTTATAGACACTCTGAATTAAGTGTGTTACTATAAAGTTATTAAAGAATGATGAAAAGGGGATAGAGAACAAAATGGCAATGATAAGTGCAGACCATATTAATCCGTTTTTGATGGCGGCAAAGAAGGTTTTTCAGGATATGTGTTTTGTAGAACTTTCCATTCAGAAACCGAAACTTCAAGAAGCCAAATTTGGGCCGGATGCATGGGTTATTATCATTGGTGTGACAGGCGAAATGCGTGGACAGGTATTGATCGCTATGACAAATGAAAACGCTTGCAACATCGCATCCAAGATGTGTATGATGGAGATTAAGGAGATGGACGAGTTTGCCTGCAGTGCGTTAAGTGAGTTAGGCAATATGATCATGGGAAATGCGGCTACGGTTTTTTCAGCCAATGGTATTGGAATTGACATTACACCGCCGTCCTTGACTCATGGAACTATGAGTTTTACAAATAATTATACAAAGAATCTTTGTGTGCCTATGACTTTTGATGGAAGAGAGATTGAACTGTTCCTGGCACTGCGTCAGGAGGACTGATTGTGTTAAACATTGTTTTGCTGGAGCCGGAGATTCCGGCTAATACAGGGAATATCGGCCGTACCTGCGTGGCAGCAGGAGCCAGGCTTCATCTGATCGAGCCTATGGGATTCCAGATTAATGAAAAACAGGTAAAAAGAGCCGGATTGGATTACTGGGACAAGTTAGACTATACGATTTATGATAGTTTTCCAGACTTTTTGGAGAAGAATCCGGGGGCAAAGATTTATATGGCTACGACTAAAGCCAAGCATGTATACAGTGATGTGAAGTTTGAAGAGGACTGTTATATTATGTTTGGGAAGGAAAGTGCCGGGATTCCGGAAGAGATTCTGGTAGAAAATGAAGAGACTACCATACGGATCCCTATGTTTGGGGATATCCGGTCACTGAACCTGGGAAATTCGGTAGCTATCGTATTGTATGAGGCATTGAGGCAGCTGGGATTTAAAAACCTGAACACAGAGGGGCATTTACATCACAGCCACTGGCATTCAGAAGAGTAATAAAAAAGAGACAGGCTCCTGTCTCTTTTTTTGTTATTAGGTTTCTTTCGTCAGTGTAAAGACAAATTCGGAACCAACGCCTTCGGTGCTGACCACATCCAGATTCTGTTTGTGGGCGGTGATGATCTCCTTGCAGATGGACAGACCCAGTCCGGTTCCCAGTTTGTCTTTTCCACGGGAGAGATCTGTTTTATAAAAACGCTCAAAGATTTTTCCCAGATCATCTTTGGGTATTCCGATACCGGAATCTTTTACGGACACAAATACCCGGTTTCCTTTTTCCCGGGTGGAGATAAGGATAGAAGAACCTTCGTGGCTGAATTTGACAGCGTTATCCATAAGGTTGTGAAGAACCTGCTGGATCTTGTCTTTGTCTCCGCTGACCCACAGCGGTTCTGTATCGGATAACTCCAGGTCGAAGTGGATATCTTTTTTGGCAGCAACTCCCTCCAGTGCCCCGGCGGTCTTGCGGATGGAATCGTGGAGGTTAAAGCGGCTGATGTCCAAAAAAATGTTGTCTTTGTCAAAATTATTTACATCCAGAAGATTGCTGGTAAGTTTGGTAAGCCGGTCGGTTTCAAACAGGATGATATCCAGGTATTTCTGCTGGGACTCCGGCGGGATGACACCGTCGACCATGGCCTGCACATATCCACGGATACTGGTAAGAGGAGAGCGGAAGTCGTGGGAGATGTTGGAAATAAATTTGCGCTGGTACTCATCGAATTTACTCAGTTCGTCACCAATGATATTTAAGGTGTCTGCCAGTTCACCGTATTCATCGTTGCTGTGGATAGAAATATGATGGTTTTCCTTGCCGATGGAAAAGTCTTTGACGCCTACACGCAGGCGGCGCAAAGGCAGAAAGGCACAGATATAGATGCAGGCAAAAACCAGCCCCAGTAAAGCTACAATAAAGTAAAAAAGCATCATCAGCAGATTGAAATAATAATCGGCTCTTTTTTGGATCACGGAATTTCCTTGGGCAAATACGATGTGTCCGTTGGTGTGGTTTTCCCCGGCAATGGACATGGAAATACACAGGGACGGTTCTGCCAGGTAGCCCCCCATATCATAGTTGGTAGTGGCCGTCTGGAAAAGAAACCTTCTATTGCCATTGTAGATGGTATCTGTCAGATTGGCATTGGCGGTGTCCAGAATAATGTCACGGTTGTCATAGATCACGATGATCCGGCAGTTGGAAAGTTCCGATGTCATGCGCAGATGCATGGCCAGGTTCTGGATGTTTCTGCGGCTGTAGGAGCGCAGGCTGAAGTGAGAACTGATCAGTGTGGAACTGGTGCGGATCAGATTTTCTTTTGTCTCGTTTTCTACCTGGGAGTAGATATAATCATAGCCTTTATACTGGATGAAAGCAAAAGAACTGATGATCAAAAGCAGATAAAGGAGTGTCAGTTTTTTTCCCAGGGTAGTTTTAAAGGAAAATTTTTTTGACTTCATGGGTCAGATCCTTTCATTTTAAAATCGTTCCGGAATGGTTTCAAATTTGTATCCGATTCCCCAGACGGTGGATAATGCCCACTCGGCATGGTCTTTGATCTTTTCTCTCAGGCGTTTGATATGGACATCTACGGTACGGGTCTCGCCGATGTACTCGTAGCCCCAGATCTGGTCTAACAGCTGCTCTCTTGTAAACACCTGATTTGGGTGGCTGGCAAGAAAATACAAAAGTTCCAGTTCTTTTGGAGGCATTTCAATGGGTTTGCCCATGTAGATCACGGAGTAGTTGGACAAACTGATGGAAAGGTCGGTGTAGGATATGCTTTCTGTATCTTTTGGGGGCTCCGGCTGTGGTGCTGCAGGAGCCGGTGCCGGGGTGTAGCGGCGCAGAACCGCCTTGACTCTGGCAACCATTTCTTTGGAATCAAAAGGTTTGATGATATAGTCATCGGCGCCCAGTTCCAGTCCCAGCACTTTGTCAAAGACTTCTCCTTTGGCGGAAAGCATGATAATAGGGGTGCTGTGGTTTTTACGTATTTCACGACACACATCGTAGCCGTCAATGCCCGGAAGCATAATATCTAACAGCATCAGGTCCGGCTGGAAACTGTCATGGAGTTTTAAAGCAGTTTCGCCATCTTCTGCGATTTCACATTGAAAACATTCTTTGGTAAGGTAGAGTGAGATTAATTCAGCAATGTTTGCATCATCATCTACGATCAGTATTTTTTTCTTATTCATGGTATCCCTCATTTCCCTGATTTACTTAAATTCAACAACGGTTACGCCATAGCCGCCTTCTCCGTATTCGCCCATGCGGTAGGATTTTACATATTTGCACTTTTTGCAGTAGTTCTGGACCGCATTTCTGAGAGCACCGGTTCCCATTCCGTGGATCACGGTTACCTGGTGCAGTTTGGCAAGGTAGGCATCATCCAGATATTTGTCCAGAAGTGAAATAGCCTCGTCTACAGTTTTGCCAATAAGATTGATCTCGGTGGAAACCGTCATGGCTTTGGCCATCTTCATGGACCGGGCATGGGTAACGGCCGCTTCCTTTTTGGCGGCTTTCGTCTCCTGTTCCAAAAGTTCCAGATCTTTGATATTGACCTCGGAACGCATGATTCCCATCTGGACAAAACAGTTGCCCTTGTTGTTTGGCAAAGTGCTGACGGTACCCTTCACTCCCAGAGAGTGGACCATGACAATATCCCCGATGGAAAGGTGCTCCGGTGCTTTGGCCGGTTTTTGACGGCGGGTGTCCAGAGAGGCCCCGCTGCCTGTTTTCTCCAGGTGCTTGCGGAGGTTGGCGCGCTCTTGTTCCATCTGTTTGGTCATGCCGGAGTCCTTGGACCATTTGTTGTAGCGTTTGATGGATTCGTCAGCTACGGCTTTGGCTTTTTCCAGTATTTCCCTGGCCTCGTCGTTGGCGCGGCGCAGGATCTTGTCTCTGGCGTCATCGATCCGCTGGTTCTTAGCTTCTAATTTTTCTTTATAATGCTGTGCTTCTTCTCGGAAGCGTTTTGCTTTTTCCCGCTCTTTTTCTGCTGTGACCCGGGCCTCTTCCAGCCCGCTGACCACATTTTCAAAGTCTTTGGCATCGCTGTCTACCAGCCGGCTTGCCTCGTTTATGATGCCTTCCGGAAGCCCCAGTTTGCCGGAAATGGCAAAAGCGTTACTTTTTCCCGGAACACCCACTAACAGGCGGTAGGTAGGCTGCAGGGATTCTACATCAAACTCGCAGGAGGCGTTTTCAACCCCTTCGGTGGAAAGGGCGTATAACTTTAACTCGCTGTAATGGGTGGTAGCCATGGCGGTAACACCCCGTTTGTGCAGGTTATCCAAAATAGCCGTAGCCAGGGCAGCTCCCTCTACCGGATCGGTACCGGCGCCCAGCTCGTCAAACAGAGCAAGGGTCTTTGGATTGGCTCTTTTTAAAATATAGACATCGTTTACCATATGAGAGGAGAAGGTACTGAGGCTCTGCTCAATGCTCTGCTCATCGCCGATATCGGCATATACTTCTTCGTAAACCCGCAGATGGGAGTGGTCAAAGGCCGGAATGTGAAGGCCTGCCTGTCCCATGAGGGTAAATAGTCCTACGGTTTTCAAAGACACGGTCTTACCGCCGGTGTTGGGACCGGTGATAATGAGAAGATCGTAGGTTTTGCCGAGAGTCACATCGATGGGAACCACTTTATCCCGGGGGATCAGAGGGTGGCGGCCCCGCTTGATATGAATGTAATTTTGGTCAAAAAGCGGCTCACTTCCCTGCATCTTTTTGGAGAGAGCGGCTTTGGCAAAGATAAAGTCAAGTTCTGCCAGAAGCAGGATATTTCGCTCCAGATCTTTGGTGTAAGGAGCAGCCAGGGCACTGAGGGAAATCAGGATTTTCTCGATTTCCTCCTGCTCTTTCATAGCCAGTTCCGCCAGTTCGTTGTTCAGTTTGACAATGGCCATTGGTTCAATGAAAAAGGTGGATCCGGTGGCACTCTGGTCATGGATCATGCCCTGAAAGGAACTTTTGTATTCCTGCTTCACCGGCAGGCAGTAACGGCCGTTGCGCATGGTGACAATGTTGTCACGGAGCATAGAGGCGGAACTTGCCATGGTGGCGTTTAACTGTTCCCGCACCCGGTCGTTGGTGCTTTTCATGGAACGGCGGATCCGTTTCAGTTCACTGCTGGCATCATCAGCCATTTCTTCCGGCCCCAGGATACAGCGGTTGATCTCAAGACGCAGATCCGGCAGATCTACCAGGCTGGCAAACCGGCCGCTGAGGGCATCGGAAGTTTCCTCGTCTTTGGCGTCATAGGCAATGGCACTTTTGGCGATTTCTAAGGAACGGCTGATATTTAGCAGCTCGCCCATGCCCAGGACGCCGCCTTTTTCCAGTGGAAGAAGGCTGGGACGGATGTCTTTGAGACCGTGAAAGGACAGTTTGCCATGCTTGAACAGGCGCATGAGAGCGTGGCTGGTCTCCGTCTGCCAGCTGACGATCTCGCCTTTTTTGGAAGAGGGAAGCAGGTGTCTGGCGGTGTCTTTTGCCAGAGGTGAATCGGCTTCCTCTACCAGCTGGTCTATGATTTTGTAATATTCTAAAGTTTTAAGCACTTTTTTGTTCATAACAATCCTCATTTCGAAAGATTTTTCGTATTTTTCCGAGTAAATTTAACCCATCTAATTGTACATGATTTCCTATAAAATGTAAACAAAACCTTGATTTCTATGGAGATAATCGGTACAATTAAAGAAATATGTAAAAAATGGAGAGAGAGCAATGTATTATTTGAAAGACTATCGAGAAGGACAGAAGTTTGTTGGAACTTATTTGTGTAAACAGAAGAATGTGTTGAAAACGAAGGCGGGTAAGACCTATTATTCGCTGATCTTACAGGATAAAACAGGGACGGTAGATGGCAAGATCTGGGAACTTAATAATGGGATTGAGAACTTTGAGGCCATGGATTTTATACATTGTGAAGGAATGGTAACCAGTTTTCAGGGAAACCTGCAGATGAACATTTCCCGCGTCCGGGTAAGCCAGGAGGGCGAGTACGATCCGGCGGATTATATGCCATGTACCACCAAGGATGTAGGGGAAATGTACAGCGAGGTCATGAAGTATGTGGCCAGTGTCCACAACAAGTACCTGCAGAAGATCCTGGAGATGTATTTTGTAGAGGATAAGGAATTTATTGAGGCTTTTAAGAAACATTCGGCAGCTAAAAGTGTACATCATGGATTTATCGGCGGTCTGCTGGAGCATACGCTGGCAGTGACTAACATGTGCCAGTATTTTGCTGAGCATTATCCGATGTTAAACCGGGATCTGCTGATTACAGCGGCGTTGTTCCATGATATGGGAAAGATTCAGGAAATTTCGGATTTTCCACAGAATGATTATACCGATGACGGCCAGTTACTGGGGCATATTTATATCGGTGCCAAGGCGATGGAAGAGGCAGCAGCCAAGGTGCCTGGATTCCCGGCTAAGTTAAAGAATGAGTTGGTGCATTGTATCCTGGCTCACCACGGCAAAATGGAGTACGGCTCACCGAAAGTGCCGGCTATTATGGAGGCTATGGCACTGCATATGGCAGATAACGCAGATGCCAAACTGCAGACTTTGACAGAGATTTTTACCCAGGCGGGAGATAATATGGCCTGGCTTGGATTTAACCGTATGTTTGAGAGTAATTTGAGGAGAACATCCAATGACTGAAAAACAGTGGAAAAAGAATGATGAAACAGAGATTCTCATAGAGGATATGGGAAAAGATGGAGAGGGTATTGGCCATGCCGATGGCTATACCCTTTTTGTAAAGGGAGCTTTGCCGGGAGAGCGCGTACGCGTGCGGCTCATGAAGGTTAAAAAACGGATGGGTTTTGCCAGACTGATGGAAGTGATCACGCCGTCATCACAGCGTGTGACGCCAGTCTGCCCGGTGGCGGGACCCTGCGGCGGCTGTACTTTGCAGCATTTGTCTTATGAGGCCCAGCTGGAGGTTAAGGAAAATACGGTGAGAAACTGTCTGCAGCGCATCGGCGGTGTGGATCTGGAGAAGGTGGAATGGCTTCCAATCCAGGGGATGAACGGAGAGAATGAGTCTCCGTGGCACTACCGGAATAAGGCACAGTTTCCGGTGCGGATGGGAAAAGACGGCAAGGCAGAGGCCGGCTTTTTTGCCAGTGGAAGCCACCGGCTGATCCCGGTGGAGTCCTGTCAGATCCAGCACCCGGTGATCAATGAAGTGCTGGCGGTGGTGATGGATTTTCTCCGGGAAAAAGGAATCGAAGGATATGACGAGGAGCACCATAGCGGCCTGGTCCGTCATATATTTATCCGGCGTGGGTACTTCACCGGACAGGTTATGGTGTGTCTTGTGCTGATGAAGGAGACGCTGCCGGAGGAGGCTGTCCTTTTGGAGCGGCTGAAGAAGGTGGAAGGTTTTACCAGTCTGTATATTTCAGTCAACAGCCGGCGTACCAATGTGATCCTGGGAGAGGATGTGCGCCTGCGGTTTGGCAAGGCTTATATCGAGGATGAGATTGGCGGCGTGCGCTATCAGATCTCGCCTAAATCTTTTTATCAGGTCAATCCGGTCCAGACCCAGAAACTTTACGCCAGAGCGCTGGATTTTGCCGGTCTGCAGGGCCATGAGACGGTGTGGGATCTGTACTGCGGTATCGGTACTATCTCCCTCTTTCTTGCCAAGGCCGTGCCACAGGGAAAAGTGGTAGGTGTGGAGATCGTGCCGGAAGCAGTGGAAAACGCCAGAGAAAATGCAAAGTTGAACGGATTTGAGAATGTGTCTTTCCGCTGCGGGGCAGCAGAGGATGTGGCTCCCGGACTGCTGGAGAAGTACGGTGCCGATGTGGTGGTAGTGGATCCGCCCCGGAAGGGATGCGATGGCAGACTGCTGGAGACTATGGTATCCATGGCCCCGGAGAAGATTGTGTATGTCAGCTGTGACCCGGCTACTCTGGCAAGGGATGTGAAGCGGCTGGGAGAGATGGGGTATGAGCTGAAGCGGTGTCAGGTGACTGATATGTTCCCTCAGGGGGGACATTGTGAGACGGTATGTGAGATGGAGAGGGAAGATAAAACCTTATGAGGAGTGTGAAAACATGGGAAAAGAATTATTTGACAATATACCGAGCAAAGTTGCAGACCTATTGGCCGATGTAAAGAATGGACGTATCGGTTTACCTGACCTTCAGCGTCCCTTTGTTTGGAAAGATAACAAGGTTCGTGAGTTGCTAGATTCAATGATGAAAGGTTATCCAATCGGCTATATTATGCTTTGGGCATCTCCGGACGATTATGAAAATACAGGTTATATTGGTAAAAATGATAAAATGTATAGGCGGCCAGATGACCTTGTTATTGATGGCCAGCAGCGTTTGACAGCATTGCTTGCTGCCTTGTACGGTGTAACCATTAAAGACAAAAACTATAAGGAAAGAAAGATTCGTATTTCTTTCAACCCTTTAACACGTGAGTTTGCGGTGTGGACACAGGCCTATGAAAGAAATCCAGAATGGATTAGTGAAATTAGCAGTGTATTTGTGGCAGACCAAGAACATAACATTTCAAAGTTCAGAAAAACTTTTATTAGGACTGCTAATGAAGGGCGTGTGAAGAACGATGAACCTGAGTTGACAGAAGATGAAGAAGATATCATCGAAGAGAATATGAATGATTTGCTTAATCTTGGCATCTATTCATTACCCATATTGAAGATAAATTCGAAGGCTGATGAGGAGGATGTTGCTGACATCTTCGTTCGTGTAAACTCCGGCGGACAGAATCTTACTGAAAAGAACTTCATTGAGACTCTTATTGCTGTTTATGATAACGAGGTTCACGATAAGATTAACAAATTCTGTGCAGAGTCGAGAATTCCTGCAAACGGAACAGCATTTAATCAGATTTTACAGGTTGACCCATCACACCTTATCAGAATGTCAGTAGGTGTAGGATTTAGAAGAGCCCGTTTGCGTTATGCGTATATGTTGCTTCGTGGTAAAAACCTTAAGACTGGTGAAATTACACAGGATGTTCGTGAAGAAAATTTGAAAACATTCAAGGAATCTTTAGATATTGTGACTAATCTTAATAACTGGCACGCATTTATGAATCTGTTTGCATCTGCTGGGTATTTAAAAGGTAGTCTAGTTGCTTCATCAAATGCGGTAGTATTTAGTTATGTTTTGTATCTTATCGGAAAATATGATTACAAGGTGGCTACTGTAGAACTTCAGAAGATTATGCGAAAATGGATTTTTATGTCTACAATTACAGGTTTCTATACGGGTTCTACAGAGTCAGAAGTTGAAAAGCAGTTTGCCGATTTAAGGGATGTAAATAATGCTGATGAGTTTGTAGAATATCTTGATATAGCGATTGCCAACAGATTTACAGATGACTACTTCGACTATTCATTACCGGCTGAACTAAATAGTTCTTCAGCAACATCACCAGCATGGTATGGATATGTTGCATCTATCAATGTACTTGGAACACCTATGTTATTTAGTACAGCACCGTTATCACAGTACTTTGTATTAGGAACAAGCGGAGATAAAAATTCTGTGGATAAGCACCATATCTTCCCTAAGCACTATCTTGAGAAGATTGGATATGATAATGACCGTGATAGAAATCAGATTGCAAACTTTACATATCTGGATTATGCAACAAACATTGACATTTCTGATGCACCACCATCAGAGTATGTTGCTAGATATAGAGACAAGTTGGGTGAAGATGGATATACGCTTGCCTGTGCTCAGAATGCTTTACCGGAGAACTTCGAACAGTTATCTTATCCAGAATTTTTGAGTCAAAGAAGATTATTGATGGCTCAGATTGTGAAAAAGGCTTATCACGAACTTAATAAATGACTGTTTCATAAAGGATATGTACAAGGAGGTCTCCTATTTGAAAAAGAAAAAAGATGAGATAGCCATCCGCTCCAGCGCTGCAGAATACCTGACCTATGTTGCCTCTGTTGGCAACCAGCAGGACAGCATTGAGATGCGCTACGAGGATGAGAATATATGGCTGACACAGAAGATGATGGCCACACTATATGACGTAGATGTTCGTACAATCAATGAGCATATTAAGAAGATTTATTTCGACTCGGAACTTGAGGAAGATTCAACTATCCGGAATTTCCGGATAGTTCAAACCGAAGGTTCACGTCAGGTGACTCGTGATACAAAGCATTATAATCTTCAAATGATCATTGCCGTAGGCTTTAAGGTGAATTCTGAGCGCGCTGTACAGTTCCGTAAATGGGTAAATCAGATTGCAAAGGACTACACCATCAAAGGCTGGGTCATGGATGATGAACGCTTGAAAAATGGTGGATCTGTACTTACAGTAGAATACTTCGACCGTTTGCTTGAGCAGATTCGTGAGATCCGTCTCTCTGAGCGCAAGTTTTATCAGAAAATAACGGATATCTATGCTACGGCTCTCGATTACGACCGTACTGCAAAAACAACCAAGCAGTTTTTTGCAAGGGTTCAAAACAAGATGCATTATGCAGTTCACGGCCATACAGCAGAGTCGATTTACGAGCGGGCTTTTTCTAATTTTGTAGAAAATCTGAGAACAACTATTTCTAAAAAGTCAATTATCATTTTGCAATGGAAAATGGACAGAATTATTCACAAAACTGTTTGTACAATACTAACAAATTTTTGAGCGTATATAGTCTTGTAAAAGTGGCAGCATGGCAATCGAGTAACATCGGTTGCTTTTTTTGTTGCCTATTTTTAGAAAGTCATCAATTGCCCCGATAGAGTGATTTCTAAATATTATCATTCCTATTGAAAGAAATGCTGCGGCATGATAGAATAGCCGTATAAACGGAAAATAAATCGATAAATACGGATATAGAATATAATGGAGGAACACACATGATTATCAGTGAAAGAATTTTTTACATAATGGAGCAGAAGAACATGAGCCAGTTGGAACTGTCGAGAAGAACCGGGATTGCAACA
>QWCN01003168.1_pt1 | contig 19708 bp, 38 predicted proteins | sample 1972711 | NCBI WGS metagenome assembly QWCN01 (sample SAMN09866707, study PRJNA288562) | Human gut metagenome isolate term1_stool, whole genome shotgun sequencing... | isolation source: gut | host: Homo sapiens | place: USA: California
GAGCTTGCTGATCCATACAATACTTTATAGAATAAGCAGAATATGAAATACGAAGATGTGGTTTCAGATTCCCGCCACTTTTCATACCGCCACTGCGAGGAATGAGACTAACCGAAAACAGCTTTGAGAAAACAAACAGCCCCAGTCAATGTGTTCCGGCTTCAACAATCCACTGTTCGATATGAACTCCAGATAGGAGCATTTCGGAATGATCCCCTCGACCAAAGAGGGAACAAGCACGCGATTTGGCTCGTTGCAGGTGCGGCGCAGCGACTCCTCGTTCGCTAACTCTAGCACTCTCTCCAGGAACATGTCCAAGCATTCACGAACCGCCCGGACTCCTGATGCATCGATGCGATTCTCCTTGTCACTACAAATCCGTACCCAGAAGCGGATGAGTTCCTCAATGGGCAGCTCCACATCGTCAACCGCCTCCTCAATCTCTTCCTCCTTTTCTTCGAACACGTCGGGAAGGATGGGGACATCCAGCAGACTGCCGTAGTGGCCGAAGAGAGAGTACCATTCCGCCATGTCGCCTTCTTCGTAGTTATCCGCCATATCGGGCGCCGCATCCAAAAACGCGTACACCTCCTTCGGGTAGGTCGCAGAATTGTACTCGTGCTTGCGATACAGACAGTTGTTCTGGTGCGGGGTCTAGAGCATGATGAGAGGACGGCAGGCTCACTGTACTTTCCGTTATCCATCCGCAGTGCTTGCACCAATACCCCTCGATCAATTCCTCCTTCTTTTGGCTGTTGTAGGCAACGCGTGCTGTGGGATGGCTTTTCAAGTAGGCGATGAGGTTTTCGGCCTATGTAACAGCGAAAGGGAGAAGAGATACACGAGGGGCAGACCGCCCCCCCTTTGTATCCATGGAATTGTCGTGGAGAAGCGATATCCGCGTGTCCTTCTGGAGTGTGCTCAACGAGTATCCATAGTGTTGCAAGAAGGCGAGCGGTTGCTTCCACAAGGTGCCATCCCCTTCAACTATGCGTTATGGAGTGAAAAGGAGCTCACCCGAAAGAGGGCTGGCTTGATTGAGCGGAAGGGACGATTCGGGTGAAAGCATAAACGCATTTCCGCGCGCATGTTTCGAGGTAGCATCGTCGCCTATTCGGTGAAGGGAGAGAACCAAGGGAACCCTTCTTTCCGTCCGGAGCAACGCGTTTCATTTCATGTGATGGGAGTGCGTGCAATAGGGGAATATACAGCAACAAACAAAAACTAAATGTCGATCTTCAAAACGATGCTCTTCAACTGCTCCTTCACCTCCTCCTTCACCTCTTCACTGATGTCATTTCCTATTTATCATAATAACGCACCACTTCCACCGGACACATTCAACTGCTCCATCTCGTCATACTTCCCCGCAATGGCCTTGGCCAAACACAACACGCCATCGTCCCCGATCGAACACACTACGCCTCACTCCAATCACCCTCCCCCACTGTCCGCACACAGCACCGTCAGGTTCTGCAGCAATCCCATGGAAATGAGCGACGCGAACATGATAATGCCCGTGCTCAGGATGGGGCAGCCGCCGATCCACAGCTCCTTGAGCGCGAGCGTGGCCTTGTTGTCCATGATGGCGCTGCAAATCGAGGAGAAGGCCGTGTCGCTGATTTGGTTGTAGGCGATGTCCAGAAGCAAGAGAGAGTCGAACAGACCCTCCGAGAAGAGTTGAGACAGCGAAACCATCGACGAGTCGTCAATCCCCGTGTCTGGGCGTTACATCGAGTCAGTGAAACTACCGTAGAGCCACAGTTTGCTGAGTGCATTCTTGCTTCGACTCAGTCCCTCGCACAGACTCGTCAGGCCCTGGTTCTGAATGGCGTTGCTGGACAGGCCCAACTCCTTCACCGCCAGCACGCCCGCGTCCAGCGCCTCGCTCAGCGTCTGCATGCCTTGCGTGGAGATGCCCGTGTCTACAGTCAATGCTCTTTCTGTTTCCCACTGCGCAGGTACAGACGGTCCACCGCGCACGGATTGCCGCCAATGCCCGCCACGAAGGCAGCCACGCCCGCGTCGCCGATGGGGTTGTCTGTGGTTCACATGATGTCGAAACCAAACTGGCCAGACTCAGGTCCTTGATCTGGAACAACCCATAATCGAAAAGCAGCTTCAGACTGGTCATGCCCTGCGCCGTGATGTCGTTGTCCATCACGTTCAGCAGAGCCAGTGAGAAGTTGTTGCTCTCCACCAGCCCCTGGCAAATCTCGTTCAGCCCCTGGTCGCCGAAATGGCAGCCTATTCTGAACCCACACACTCGCTCACACCATTCGCCCACAGCCGCTGAAGTTTGTTGTTGTTGCGGATGATCACACTCAGCGCGCGCGCGCCCTCCGTCTCCAGCGCGTTCTCGGCAACGGACAGCGACAGCAGCCCCTGCGTCGCGCACGAGCTGGTGAGCACGAGGGACAGCGCGCGGATTCCGATCTCCGTGATGTGGTTGTCTAGGTGTCACGAGTGGTAAGAACGAGGACTGTTGAGGAGAAGTGTGGTGATGTTGGGGAAGAGGTGGTGCGCGAGGAGTTCGGCCAGAATGATGGCACCACCGTCACCCAGCTCGCAGTCTACGGGGAAGGAGGAGGAGAAGAGCCACTGCGCAGGTCAATGGCGCGCACGGCGGAATTCGGCTGCTCGACGACAAAGTGCTTGAGTTTGGCGTAGCAGGCGGGAGTGACCTTGTGTTCTAGAATGGAGGGAAGAGAGAAGGAGCACGGATGAGGAGCGGCGACAACACGTCGATGAAGGAGAAACATTGGGACCACTCGCAGAGTAACTCCTCTACATCCTCCTTGTAGATGCAGTGATAGAGGTCCAGAATGCGCAGCCGCGGCAAGAAGCCCGCCTCCACCAGGCAGAAGAGCCCGTTGACGGTGTCCTTGTCGATGGTGCTGCCGCACAGATTCAAGTGCACGAGCTCGTAGGCCTCGTGCTCGATGATCTCGTCCTTCATGATCTGTACACACTCGCTCAGCGTTCCCTTATCCGCACTGATCACGACTACGCCTCAGCCATCATGCCTGCACTCACAGTTCAGACTGCCACTCGTGGGCGTGAGCGCGTTCACGGACTGCTCCAGCGATCGGGTTTTCTCGAGCTGCTCGTTCTTGCGCTTCAGGTTGATGTAGCCCGTCTTGTACTTCTCCATCAGCTCCATGGACTCGTTCAGCTTCCCGCTCAGGTTTCCGCACTCCTGATAGAGGTTCTCGATGCGTCGTTGGTCCTCAGCGGTGATGAGCTGGAATTCCTTGATGCGGTTGGTCAGCTCGTCGACACGCATTTTGAAGTTCTCCTTCTCCTTCCGCCACTCCTCCTCGTTCGTGTCGCTCACGCGGCGCATCTCCAGCTGATCGTTGTATTGATTCGTCATTGCTGCCAGCTGCGCCTTCAGCTCCTGATTCTCCTTCAACAGCACATCTGCGTTCACTCCGATGGAGGTGGTGAGCGTCTGGGATAGGGACGCAAATCGATCCTGAAGATCGAGGTTCTGTCGTTGCATCTCCTCGTTCTGCGCGAGCACGCGCTCCAGATCGCTCCGCGTTTCCTCGATGTCCGCCTCCAGCTGGAAGCGACTGTGTCGTTCTTGCGCATACAGCTGAAGATAGGGATTGATCGAAATCTACAAGGTATTAGAATCACCTAGCAGTACGTTGGGAGGGTACTGGAAGACAAAGGAGTTGGACTGGCTGAAATCGAGCGACTGAAGAACAGTGTCCATGGAAAGCACTTCGTTTCCAAATAAAACGGTAATGTCGTCGAGAGACATAATATCTCCGTACTCGCGAATAAGGTACTAGGCATTACTCTCCCCTCCCGATTCTACTGTGTTAAAACCGTTGGCCACAATGTCGACATTAACAAGAGAAGGATAGTTACAAAAGAGAGTATAGTCTCCGAAATGAAGAGAAACGCTGCACAGGGCCTCGTCAGAAATAACGTTGATCATCGGCACTGGATTGATGCATATGGAATCAAGTGTCGCCTGGTCGTCTGCGGGCAAGCCGTCCACCAGGAGCTGAACGGAGTCGGAAAGCACGCCATAATTGTCCTATCTAGTTACGGAGTGCAACGCAGCTCAAACATGCAAAAAGACTCTCAGCTCCCCAATACTCAGCTTGCTGCTCACCACGGTCAGTATTGGTTTCTCTCCATCAATGGTAATAGAGACCGTTAGGCTGTCCGTACTCATTCCAGCGGCTATAGGAATCTGGATTCAGTGATTTGCGCCACCCCACGAATTCGTGCGCAGCGAGGATCCCGATTGTTGGGACCCCACACGATAACGAAATTCGTTCGTTTTTTCGCCACAGCGTCGCTTCGTAGTTCTTCGGATCGCAGCCCATGCCACTCCAGCAACGACTTGGAGTCTGTTCGCTCTGCCACGAGCCCCTTGGATTGCTCCAGGGAAAGAAGTGCGCCGTGTGTGGTCGTGTTGTTTGCCAGAAATGCTGTGTTCGCGAGAGGGGAGTCAACGCCATATTTAGAAACATGAACGGAAAACCGATTGTTCTATGCAACCCCTGTCTTGCCGTACGCGAGGCTACCCTTGAGAGTTCGAATCCCGCTGATGATTCACACGTAATGGAGCAGAGTACGAAGGACGAATGGTGTGAGGGGTTGTTGCGTGCGTTTCCTATCGTGTTTTCATGCGTAGTGAACAGGATCACACTCTCCAAGGATGCGAGTTATGGTAACATCCACTCCTCCGTGTTTACGGTTTTCCCGTGTGTGCAGAATGACTCATAGGTGGAACTGCCGCTTTCGTACGCTTCTCAGTACTCCAACACGCCCATCACCATCACCCTTGTGAATGATGTGGTTGTCACGCTTCTCCTCCCGAGCTGCTCTTCCTCGTACATGAGCGACGAGTGGATGACACTCCACCACCCCCTGAATCACACTCGGCTCTATCTCAACATCAAATATCTCTTCCTCTCCTCCGACCATCCCGAAGCGAATCCGGCCCTGCTGCAAGAGTTCCAGCAACTTCCGCTGCGCAGCAACGTATATCTTCGCCTCTTCCCTCTCCCGCCCATTCTCGATCGCAGCGAGGACAAGGATGAAACGCAGGGCCCTTCCCCTCTGGAGGAAGAGAGCGCTCGCTCGCTTTCCGTAGCGTTCGTTCCCAGTTTTGCCCTGTTCGTGTTCCTGTGGCGCGCCACGAAGCGGTTCCCTCTCTGGCTCCGCATCACGGTCATTCCTCTCCTCACGACCGCATTGATCGTTCTATATCCTTTTCTGCAGCAATAGCACTTTCTTCACCCACGCTGGCTTTTGGGATGAAGGTGGCGAAGCACGCGTTTTCATCTCTGCAGATTCCGACGTGCCTCTCGCCCACCACGCCCTTCTCGCCCACCACGCCCGTGGAGGAAGAGACGGACATTCTAGGACAGCTGTCCATCCGCGTGGTGGGCATCTCCTGCGTTCCCCCGCCCGCGGAGGGTTTGAAGAACTCCGACTCGAAGTACGGACTGACGGCGGAGGACAAGGTGCCCTCGCAGGAGGAAATGAAGCGAAATCCTTCAGAGGAGAAGGCGCCGGTGGAGAATAGCGAAGAGAAGCGGCCTCGCCGGTTTAGCATCCAGGAGAATGAGAAGGGGTCGCAGCCCTTTAGCGTGTTTGAAAAGGGGTCTTTTCACTTGGACTCGCTCGTCGAATTGGGAGTGATGCATGAGGAGGAGGCTGATATGTAGTATGGAATATCCCATTTTTAACTGTTTGCTTTTTGTGATGACTCCATGTTTGTTTGATCCAACAGTGCCATCCAATTGTTTATCCCTTGCGAAGATCCCGTTTCTGCTGTTGCGATTCTCCTGTACGTCGTCTGTAAATGCAAATCGAGCAGCCGGAGAACAATCTGGCGCAGCAGCCGGTGCAGAGTACTCTGGTCCCCGACTTCTACCAAATTCTCAACAAGCAGTAGTAGTGCAGTTCGATATGTTGATCACTTAGTGATAATGTGCAAGGGGAGAAGAGTTTCCAACTGAAGCCAGTCCTCGCCGAACGGGGTGGAAGAATACATGAAGATTAACAGATAGAAAGCTACAACCTAACAATGGACGGTCTAGACCGATTGACGGGCGAGGGGCTGTCCTCCTTCCAGCGCTATACAAACGCGTCGCTGAACCCGATGATGGAGTCCGACTCCAGTCTCTGCTCGCTGAACATGCTGAATGGGGCCAGCGCGAGCTTCCAGCGCGTGGTGCGCAATTCCTTCCAAGTCACGGACCGCGAGACCCTCAACAGTCTCGCCTCCTTCTTCAATGGAGCCGAATCCCTTCCCTCCAAGGCGGAAAGCGAGAAGCGGCAGGCATCACTGCGTCAGAAAGCGAAGGACCGGTACCACAAGGAATCCCCCTTTTCCATGAACGAGTCGGGGCAGAAGCGCATCCCATCGCGCTCCATCCCCTCCCTCCTCAAGGAGCGGCGCTGCGACGACCTCTTCACCGTGCCCCTTTCCGCCCTCCCATTCCCCGTAGTTCATCCACCAGCAGTTGCAATACGCCACGCCTGACATTCAAGGCATTCAGCTCATTCTCACGTCCATCCGTCTTGAGGGCACTTCGCCCGCAGAGGAGAAGAAGGCCGCCTACGTCACGCGCGAGCTGCTCGCCTCCGCCCGCGAGGTGCTTCGCGTGATGAGTAGCGTTGGCGGGAGAAGTCAATCGCAGCCCATCGCTTCCTTCTGGGGCACATCGCACAAACCTCCTTCGTTCAACTCCTCTTCTCGCTGAAATGTCACCTCTTCCTCATCCAGTCGCTCGAGCGCAGCGAACTCGCCCACACCGAGCACGACACCGTCTTCCGCCTCGTCGCCGCGCTCGTCGAAGTCTCTCTTCTTCCCTTGTTTTATCCACAGACATGCCCGTCACTCATTCCTCCTTCTCTCCTTCGCTCTCTCATCGCCATCGCCTCCGACCCAACAGACCCTCTTCTCACTCCCGCCCTCCAATGCCTTCTCTCCCTCCTCATCAAATCCCCGCGGTTGTTCATCTCCTGCAACGGCGTGCCCTGTCTCCTCAACGGCTGCATTCTCACCCACAACACTCCCCTCCTCCAATCCGCCCTCCTCACCTGTCTCTTCTTCCTCAACGACAAACCTTACCGCCAGTCCAAACTCCTACTCGACATGCAGGTCATTCTGGACCCGCTCCTTGCCGACACGCCGCCCACGCCCACCCAGGCCTACGACGAGTCGCTCGTGTTCGTCGCGCCGAACATCGCCGTGCTGACCGTGCTGCGCTCCTGGAACGGTTTGCTGATCGCCGGCAACGACTTCAACTCCTTCCGCAACTACATCACCGTGCTGTCCATGCGATGCGACGACGCGCCGCAAATGGTCATCGCCATTCTCTTCAACCTCTTCACGCTCTTCGGACTGCCCGCGCCCAACTTGCTGTGCGAGGACGACTTGGTGAAACAGTCCGTTTTCTGGACGCGTTGCTCGCTCTATCTCGACCGCGTGGGCATGAACCCCTCCGTACGCACTTCCGTGCGCACCAATTTGCTCACCACGTACTTGTCGGTGCTGGTGATGACGAGTCTGCGGGCGAAACTCCCCGAGACGCTGGTGGTGTTGTTGAAGAACTCGAATACGCACATTGTGTTTCTGGCGCGCTGTCTGCTGACGGTGCTGTCCTTGTTTTCCAACCTGTTTATTTCGCCTGCGCAAAACACGTGCTACAAGTCCATTTCCACATCTCTCCTCCTCTCCCTGAAGGAGACGGCCAAAACGCCGCTCACCTACTCGATCATCTCCATCGACTCCAGCGCGATGTACCTGTACCCCATCCTCCAGCACTCGCTCTACACACAGAACGACCTGGTGGACTACATGAGCTGGGTCTCTCTCTACCACACCATCATCGACAGCTTCTGCGACAACCAGCACGCAGCAGAGCCCTTCTCCATCACCGACACGCTCTGCCAGCACAGCCTCATCAACCAGAGCATGCTGAGTCGCACGCTCAGCTCGCTCTTCCGCAACAGGCAGCACTTCACCGCGCTGCTCCGCGACATCAACGTGAACGCAGCAGCGTGGCGTGACGGATAGAAGCAGTGTCTGCAGGAGATCGCCGCGTGGGACTGGGGCGTGCTGTTCAGTCTGCTGCTCGTCACGGTCAACAGTCCGCAGTTCATCAACGAGTTCGCGAAGACGCGCGTCATGGCGGAGATGGAGCACTATTTCATCCCCTCGGCGGACGAGAACTCCTTCATCAACCAGCCCATCACCGTAGCCCTCTCCCGCCCTCCTCACGCCCAGACCCACTCCGTCGTCGTGCTCTGCTCCTGCGTGTTGTGGCTCATCATCCTCCTGCAGACCGACCCGCAGATCCTCTCGCGCGAGCACAAGCAGACGGTGCTGCGCTTCGTCACGGACGGCGTGCTGCAGGTCACGCGCAGCTCCGTCGGCAGCAACGTGGGCATGTACAGCACGGCGCGCTTGCGCTACACCAACGCGTACTTCTATCTGGTGCTGGCGATCCACCTCCTCTTCTCGCTGCGCCTGCACTCTGTGATGGTGGAGTCGGCCCATCTCCAGTCGCTCTTCGCCTTCTGCTCGCACATCTCCTCCTTCATGTTCAACCCCGACTTCGTCGCCATCTTCGTCACCTACCTCCACATCGCCGAGGAGTCCCTCAACAGCGAGCGGCTCTACTTCGCCTCGCTCGTGGAGCACGGCAACGACGACATCCGCCGGCTGTGTCTAGCGCGCATCCGCAGTGAACTTACCTACCACACGGCGAGCGAGGAGTTCGTGATGTGGAGTCTGCCGCTGGTCTGTCTGGCCGTCGGGAAGACGGAGTCCCTCACGGCGCTCGCCGTGAGCATTCTCGATGACATGTTTGTTAACACGCGATTCACAGCGCACGTGGTGAGCTACCTGCGCACAGTGAAGGACGTCATGGCCGCCATCGTCCGGCTCCCTGATTCCAGAGAGTTCCTCTACCGCCTCCTCCGCACCGACGCGGGCTTTCAGCTGTGCGAGGAGCACCAGTTCGTCTCCGACTCCTTCGACGAGTTCATGGTAGGCGCCGGTCTCCGCCTCCACCCTAGGAAACGGGCATCTACGACTACGTCGTCGACATGGAGAACGTGGTCACGGCGGGTCTCCTGCAGAACCCCTCGAACGCCGCGTCGTCGCCCTTCTTCGTGGACAACGACAGCGAGCTGCTCGTGACGCCGCTGCGCTTGCAGCCTCCACACCACATCACCATGTCCATTCTCAAGGACGACCTGCTGCACGTTCAGTGGTTCTACGAACTGCCCTGGCGCATCGAGGCGATCGCCGGCGGGCAGCGGCGGAACTGCGAGGTGACGATCGACGTGAGCGCGCCGCACATGCTAGCCTTCGGCGAGGACGCGACGCACTCCACCCTCCGCATCCGCGGCGTGTTCTGCGACGCGAGCACCAGCGAGATCCAGCCGGTGGTGCTGCGCAGTAGCGGCGATGCGTCGGTGCTGCTGTGCGTGGGGAGCGAGGGGCTGATGTACAACAACCTGCGGTGCGACCTAAACGAGGTGCAGAACAAGGACGCGCTGTTCGAGACGTACTGGGAGTCTGCGAGGGACAGTGGCGTCGACCGACTGGTGAGTGGCTGCCTGTGTGCGTGATGCGAAGACGGCGATTTGGCAGTTTGTCACCTCGCAGCAACGGGGCTTCGAGAAGGTGGACTTCTCCTTCCTGAACGCCAAGCTGCCCGCCACCAGCAATGCCGACTCCATTCACCGTCTCTGCAAGGAAGGTGTCAGCCATACGGGGGTGTGAGCCCTAGGCAGCTGCTGTGTGTGGGAGTGCGGTCGCGGCTCCCGCGGGGAAGTCGTGGTGTACGCAGTGGAGTACGTGGTGGAGTTGGTCCCGCAGAAGTGGACTCTTCGTCGTTCCCTCACAAGCAGGCCTCGTCCCGCGGTCATCCATCCTCACTTCATCGGCTCGCTCTTCGCCTCCTCGCTCGGCTTCACGTTCCTGCAATCCCACATCGATTTGACGGAGTTCTGTAAGATCGCGACGGACCCGTCCGAGAGTCTGATGAACCGCCGCGCCGTCTTCTGGTCGTTGGCGCACATCGCAACGCACCCGCACGGCACGCGTTTTCTGAAGGAGCAGTGCGGGCTGGATTTCGTGGAAACGGTGGAAACGATGGCACTGGAGGACGATTTCTTGTCTCTGCGTGGAACCGCGATGATGATCCTGTCCTTCGTGGTCACCAACTCCTCGATTCGAGAGGAACTGACCGAAAAGGGTTGGTTTTGTGGAATGATGGGCGGGAACGCGATCTGTCTGCCGATGAAGAAGCAAGATCAGTTCTTCCAGAGCGTGCTGTCCGAGAACTGGCTGATTCCGACGTGCAACCACTTCCGGAAGTGCGACGCGCCGACGGAGGTGCCGGGCTTCCAGCACCTGGCCCGTAGTGAGAGCCAGCAGGAGGCGGGGTGTGGCGAGTACACGCAGACGAACGTGTGTCCGAGCGACATCGCGATACGGGAGGAGGACGTCACGGAGGACGAGAAGAAGATCATCCAGCTGATCTGTGGGCGTGAGTGGGCGAGGTGAGGCGTAGTGTCGTTGAACTCGGTGGTGTACTACAAGGAGACGAAGCAGCAGCTGATGGTGCTGAAGCGGCTCTCGCCCACGCTGTTCCGGCAGCCGCGTGAGCGAGGAGGAGGCGAGTGAGGCGTAGGGCTGTTCGTGCTGGTGCAGCACCTGTTCTCGGTGGTGGAGATCCCGCGCGGGTGGCGGCGGTTCGTGCTGGAGCTGTTCAACGAGATGAAGTGGAGTGAGGAGGAGTGGAGCGTGTTCGATGAGGTGGGGAGTGGGAGGTGAGGGTAAGGCGTAGTACCCCTTCTCGAAGGCGATGCGAACCATCGACGAAATGTGTGATGGTACGATTGCGTGATAACAAACATGTTTATTTGATATGCTTGCTGGGTGGCTTTCGAGCAATCTATGGATGAGAGAAGGAGCGGGAAGCCACAATTCCGTTGATCTGGTCTGTGGAGGTTTGGAAGAAGTTCATAATGTGCTGCACGGCAAGAGTTGCAGCCTTCCAGTGGGCATCATGCATCCGCTTGAAAAAGGAAGCAATCTGCTCTTCCCAGCGCAACAGGACGCGGCGAATCAGCAAATCATAGATATGCTCAAACCCAGAAAAGAAGGGGTGGCAAAAGTAGAGAGCAAACGCAATCTCCAGAATGTCGCACCAAATGCCACTACGGGTAAAAACGAGGACAGGAGCAGCACTATCTTGCTAGCAACCGCCTCAGAAGGGAGATCACCACACTGACGGGAACAACTATGAGCCTAGGAGTGAATTCGGGAAGGAGGCGGCACCAATATCGTAGATCTCTCTGAACGACACTTTTCACATCCTCCTTCTGATCCTCATAACTGTTGTATGCGGGAAGGATGTACACAATGATGAGTCTACGGAACGATGATCCCCCACCACACTCGGGTTACACTACAAACCGGTTTACGTTCCGCACGACCTCTTCAAGATTCATGCAGTTCTTTTGGGAAGGATATTGTGTCATGCAGTTCGCGACGGATACGGTGTGGATCGGAGTATTGCCAGGACTAGAATCATGCACAGGACATGAGCTACTGGTGATGAAAGCAAGAGGGGAGAAGACAGAAGTGTCCGCACACTTCGGGTAGTGAATCGTCTTCGTCCGGAATTCGTATTGACCAAAGTGCTTCACCATGTCCTCTGAGATCAGAAAGCTGGTTCCCGTGCTGAAGAAGGTGTGCGATTCCTTCGGCGACAAGATGAACAGCGACTTTTTTCAGGTGATGCTCGTTCTGATTTCCGAGCAGCCGTGGTACAAGTTGCTGAAGACGGGAAACGGATTCTCGCAGGGAAGAGCGATTTCTCCACAGGCAGCTTCCTTTCCGACCCAGTTATGCGTAGACGTCTGTAAAGAAGCTGCTGGAAATGTCGGCCTACTCGCTGGGGGCGTATACGGCGGATCGCGATCGTCTTGCGACGACCCTTGGACTGCGTCCGCAGGACATTCTCTACTTCAATGCGGAGGCGACGGTCGGGAAGCCCGCCTGCTTTCTGGCGGTGAATCACCAATCGAAGGAGTCTCTTCTCTCCCCTCCCTTCACACTAGAATCATCGCCTCCATCCGAGGTACCCAAGTCGAACTGGACGTGCTGCGCGACCTGATCATCCAACCCAGCAGGCTCAATGGCGGCTTGGTGCATCGCGGCATGCGCGACGAGGCGGACGACGTGATCACCCTCCTCAAGCCGCACATCGACACTGCGTTCATCCACCACCCCGACTACCACCTTGTCCTCACGGGTCACAGTCTCGGCGCTGGTGCTGCAGCCATTGCCTCGCTCATCCTGCAGACGAGCTACCCGTCCATCAAGGCGTACTGCTACGCCTGCCCCTCCTGCGTGTCGGCGGAGCTGTTACCGCAGCTGGCGCAGTCGGTAGTGAGTGTGATGAACATGCATGACCTTGTGCCGCGAATGAACTCCTCCGCCATGCACGGCGTGCGCGACGCGCTGGAGCGAGTGGGCTGTCAGGACGTGGTGGAGGTGGGTATGGGGTGAGGCGATGACGCGCAGGCGCTCTTGTCGTTGTGCAATGACAGTCCGCAGGTAGGTGAGGTGGTGCGTGGGATTGACAAAACGCTGGGCTTTTTCGGGTTTGAGTCCTTCTTCAAAGCGCCCGCCCCGCGCAAGGCGCTGCCTCCGCCTTCACGCGCCTGCCCGCTGTCTCCCTATGAGATCATTCGCAACAAGTGTTTGCTCATGCGCGCGCAGTCCGCGCCCGCGCCGCTGGCGGAGCACAAGCGGTTGCATGGCGAGTCCTGTGGGCGTGGGGGTGTGTGGTGAGGTGTAGCCAGTCAGTACCTCCAGCGAACCAACCGCGCGCGTCGCCACCTGCCCGTGGTGCCCGTGACTGTAGAAAAGGATGTGAATTCTGTAATGCCTTCAATAACGACTTCTGTGATGCCTGGTGAAATGATTCATACAAAGACAGCAATGCCGACAGAGCCGGTGGAAAGGGAGCAGAAGGAGACGTCGTGGGTGGATGGGTACAACCGCCTGAATACCTCCATGTCGGTGTTCGTGAACGCGGCGCGCGCCTACTACAGCTACCGCGAGAGCGAGAAGAAGATCCTGGGCGGCTTCGAGAAGACGGTGGAACAGCTGGTGGGCAGCTACACCGACAACCTCCACACGCGCATTGAGGGCAGCATCGGCAGGGAGGTGGAGAAGCTGAAGGCGCTTCAGCTGACCACCAGCGCCGCGACGCTGGCGGCGGGCGTGGCGGCGGTGCGGCAGGAAGAGAGAGAAGGCGATTTGCCGCGGTTCATTCAGCAGCAGACGGCAGTGCTGGGCCAGTGTCTGGCGGGCAGCGTGAGCGAGCTGAACGCGGAGCTGCAGCAGAACGTGGCGCAGTTCCAGAAGGAGATGGCGAGCGCGAGCAACACGCTGCTGCCGCCGTTGACCGCTCCGGCGAAGAATGACCTGGCTTCGCTGTATCAGTCGCTGCGCCAGTTCGTAAGCGAGGGCTGCGGGAAGAAGGAGAAGGACTGGTTCCCGTACCCGCAGCTGTACCCGCCCGGGACGCTGCTGCACCTGCGCAACAACCCGACGATCGGGAAGCAGGACGATTACGCATTGATGGAGGCGGTTGCCGATCGGTGCCAGGGAAAGCGGCCGTCTGCTCGGTTCGGGAGCGCTGGAGACGAGAAGAAGGGTGTGGAGATGGTGGAGGTGGACAAGGAGGAATTCGACCATTACAGTCTGGACGTGTCGCTGATCGAGGACCACCGGATGGGCAACTATGTGTGGGGCTTGTGCAAGTATTACGATTCTCTGAAGAGGGATGCGTAGTATTGTTTCAGCAGTTGTTTGTTGTTGAAGCATTCCTTTGCGGAAGCATGATAGGGTGGGAATTTTGCATGAACTTCTTATGAATAGACTTCGCTTGACGATTTCGTTTCTCCTTATCGTTCTCTCGATGATAGGGATCGTGTTTCTCAGCGGGACGCTTCTGATGTACCAGTAGCGAGCGTGGAGGGAAACTGAGTTCCATAGGATAAACGAGATCTCTGCAAGGCTTGTCGCCGTCACATCCTTCAGTTTTGTTCTTCTCGATACGGATGTAGAGTATGACATACCTCCAGTCTCCAATTCCGATGGAGCCGTGCCGACTGAAAGGGAGACTCTTTTTGTGACAGAGCGAGTGCATCATGAGCCGACAGTGCAATACCAAATGGAGAGTGCGGATTCGAAGACAAAGAGCACGATTCTTCTTGAACGGCAGTCCCTTCCCGATTTTTCCGAATCGAAATCCTGGGACGAGATGACGGAACACTATAGGGACTATATCAGGTCGTTTGGGAAGAAGAGGAAGGTGACGCGAGGGAAGAAGCGGGAAGAGAAGGGAAGGGAGAATCCTGTTCTCATGACAATTCCATTTGAATGGCAGTATGGAGAGGACTTTTCATTCACGCGGGATAAGCACATCATCACCTTCTATCGTTCTCCCGACGATCCGTTTCACTACGATTACGACATCCGTATTTACACTACTCGTAGTTCACGCGTAGGTTCTCGCGGGTTTGATTGCGACATTCTGCTGTCCTCTTCACTCTCGGACCTTCCGCTCAACAACATCGCGCGTGTCACACACAACACAGCACGGTTGCAAGACGATGTGTGCTACGACCGCATTGCCATTCTCTCCACCCGAGGCTACGCGAACATGTACCACAACGCGGAGTGGATCGTGAACTTCATCCACTACGCCAGCAACATCGCCAACTTCCCTCTTGTCCTTCTTCGCCGCGCCCTTTGACAAGTAGATTGACGCCTTCTTTATCGTCAACCCCACGCACGACCTCCGCCACTCCACCACCTCTGACTGGAACAGCGCCTTTTTCTCCAACACGCTTTCCATCTTCCCGGACGAAATACGGCCCGTTTTTCTCAACTCGATGAAGGGGCGCGTAAACACCGTGTGCATTCACAGAGCGGTGGAAATTGCTTCCAATAGTGACGCATAGCTGTTCATCAGCATCACGACTCCCATCATGGACATGTTCCTCGACCTGCGGGAACCCTTGCTGGTGAAGAAGGTGATGTACCGGGCGTTTCATATCAGCGAGGAAGTGAGGCGGCCCCCGCGGTTACAGACGCTATTCATCGTGAGAGAAGGAACCACTCGGCAGATTGTGAATCTGGATGAGCTGGTGGGGAGAATGAAGGAGGAGATGGGGGAACGGGTTTGGAAGGGAGAGTGCGCTGAAGCGTAGATGGAATTGCGGACGATGTTCTTCAAGAACATGTCCTTTGAGCAGCAAGTGGTGCTGATGAGTTCGACGGATATCGTGATGGGAATGCACGGAGCGGCGTTCGTCAATATCATGTTTATGCGGCCACGCTCGGGATTCATGGAGTTCTTCTCGCCCATCGCCCACATCCTGTACTATGAGAACATGGCGAGGAAGACGGATTTGGTGTACGTTGGAGTGGCGAGGAATCGTGTTGCGCCGTCGAAGAGAAAGATCGCGGACGGGAGGAACAAGAACATTATTGTTGACGTGAACATGGTGATGAGGCAGTTTGTCCCTCTTGTGAACGATGTGTTTGAGCAGAAGTACTTTCTGGTTTCATAATAGCATGTCCTTTAACAGTGTTTGCTCAACCACTCCTATTCGTCACCCCTAGCGAACACTGAAGCGGATTCTGTGGGAGAACAAGGATGTTGGGCGCATCAACCAGGATGCGCTGGAAGCCATCAGTACGCATTTTTCTATTCCTTTACCAGTAGATGCTGCGGTAGTTGCGTTCCTTGAGCAGGTGGTGAAGGATGCTCTCGTGGACGCCGAAAAGAATAGCATCGCTCGCTTTGACGAGTATATGATGTTCGTTTGAGAGGGTTGAATGAGAAGAAGATACACCCTGTCCCAATCCCAAAAGCGTTACTCTTTTCTCGAAGGTGTGTACAATTCCGTAAAGCCCATAGAGTGCGGTGATAGGGTAGAATCAAGAAGAGAAGAAACGGCAGGTGATCATTCGGAAACGAAGGAGTGTGAAGCGGAAAGATAGCGATGACAAGAAGGAAGCACAGAAGGAGGAGAGAATGAGGAAAGAGGGCGACGAGAAGGAGAGTGCTTGGAACTTGAAGGAAGAGGACTTTGACGACTTATAGGCGGGTAGGAAGGCGCATCTGTGTGCATTCCTCATCCATTCCTTCCCTTCTCCTGCTGCGCTCTTTCCATCTTAATTGCTTGCTTTTGATGACCGTGTGTTTGTTTGTTGCACGCACGATCGAAAACAGGAGTACTCGCGGGAATTGCTCCTAATTGGGGGTGGTTTTGAATCAAACACTCTTTTGCAAAAGAGAGAAGCGGTCCTGCCTCCGCAGTTTGCCGATGGAATTTTGCAACCCCGAGGGAATATGGGATAAGACTCCGGTTGGCGTAACGAGCGTGGTGAGTTGCCGCCGCCTGGGAAACTACTACGGAAACCTCAAGCGTCACTGCGGTTCCCTGAACGGTGCAGCCGTCTGGCTGTCGATTGAAGGAGAATGTCAGCCCTATTCGAAGATCGGTTTTGGAGTGATCGCGTTTATTCTCGTCCTCATCCTTGTTGTTTGCCGCATTACGTACCGGATTATCACGAAGAATTCTGACACCAAGAGCAAGACGGCGTTGCCTATGTATTTTGTTTGTTCCTGTTTTCTCTTACACAGTCTATGAACACAATTGAGGTTTCACAACAATACTTCCCATTGAGCACCATGGAAGTGGAAGACAAGTATCCGAATTGTGCATCCACTGTAAAGCATAGAAACGAAAGTGTCCGCCAGAAGCAGAAGGATGGTTCCGAATCACTCCCCTGGGTGGAGAAGTACCGCCCTTCCGATTTGGACGATGTCATTTCGCAGAATGATATTATCACCACAAGTAAATACCTTGCGAATCGCGTCATCCTTCCTAGTAAAGCACTTCATCGAAACAAATAGCCTCCCTCACTTGCTGTTCTATGGACCTCCCGGAACCGGAAAGACGACGACGATTATGGCCTGTGCGAAGATGTTGTATGGGAGCAGCCATTCCAACATGATCTTAGAAGCAAGCGATTGTGGAGTTCAAATAAAGAGTAGCTGAATGCTTCGGACGACCGAGGCATTGATGTCGTGAGAGAGCAGATCAAGAACTTCGCCGGGACGCAGAAGCTCTTCTCTTCTGGCACCAAGCTCGTGATCCTCGATGAGGCGGACAATATGACAAACGCTGCCCAATTCGCGCTGCGAAGAAGTCGTGAAGAGAGTGGGTGTGAATGGTAGTTATCGAGAAGTACAGTCAGAACACTCGCTTCTGCCTGATTTGCAACTACGTGTCCGAGATCATTCCCGCCCTGCAGTCCCGCTGCACTCGCTTCCGCTTCCAGCCACTGAACCCGGAGATGATCCGCTCCCGACTGATGTATATCATTGAACAAGAGAAGTGATGACGGAAGAGTGGCCTCATGTTCAGAGTGGAGTGCACGGAGGATGGCGTAAACGCGCTATTGGACCTGGCCCATGGAGATATGCGACGCGTGATCAATATCTTGCAGGTGAATGCAAATTCGCGTTGTGATGGTGCTAGGCTACCGCGATGGCATACGGAAAGATCACGGGCGAGAACGTGTACAAGAGCGCTGGCTTCCCCTCTCCAAACGACATGGAGTTCGTATTGCAAGCGTTGCTGAACAAGTCCTTCTCGGAGGCGCTGGAGGGGATTCAGAAGCTGCAGAACGAGAAGCGTTTTGCTCTGAGCGACATCCTGACGGAATTGGTGAAGAAACTGCAGGACATCGTCTTTCCTCCGCAGGCGGACGCCTACCTGTTCAAGGAGCTTGCCGAGCTGGAGTCATAATAAAAGCGGAGAGTGATGCGTAGATACCGTTTGACGGCCGGAACGCAGGAGGAAATCCAGCTGGCGTCTCTGGTGAGTATCTTCATTAAGGTGAGGGGAATGCTCGCTTGAGTTGTTTGTTCGGAATCACCATCGAAATCGGGCTGATTTTTGCAGTCCATTTCAAAAACAGAAACGGCGTAAAGAAGCATGCAGCAAGGCCCACAGGGAAACCGGATTGAAGCAGTGGAAGGTCAGTTTGAGAACGCGACAAAACAGCAGTTCCTTGCTTATCTCAACACGCATGCGCGTTTCTGGTGCGTTTATGGCGTAGTCTCCATGAGAGCGGAAACGACAACATGAGCGTTGAAAGCTTGGAGTCGAATTCAACGAATGTGGGTAGAAAGAGATCGGCTCGTGATTGCTAGGACTTGGACATGCAAATCGATGAGGAGAGCGCGAAGAGTGGAATCACGCTGACGATTGACTTCCGGCAGCTCATGCGGGAGAATGAAGTGCTCGCCAACAGTATCCAGCTACAGTATCACAAGGTCTATCCCTACGTGGAGAGGGCTGCGCAGGAGTACGTTAAGGAGCGAATTGGAGTTGTGGGAGCGGTTTTGGGCGTTGAGGTGTTAGGACAGTACATCGAGCTTCACGCCGAAGGTCTTCGTGTCGTTTACAAATCTTCCCACTACCCTGGCGCTTCGTCAGGTGCGCAGCAACAGTATTGGCACGCTGATCAGCATTTCCGGCACCATCACCCGCACGACGGACGTGAAACCGGAGCTCATCTACGGGTGCTTCGTCTGCGACTCCTGCGGAGCCGTGATCCCCTCGGTGGATCAGCAATTCCAGTTCACGAAGCCCACGACGTGCTCCAACCGCGAGTGCACGAACCGCTCGAAGTTCACGCTGGACCTGAGCGGGAGCGTGTTCACGGACTGGCAGCGCGTGAAGCTGCAGGAGAACACCAACGAGATTCCCGCGGGAAGCATGCCGCGATCGATGGACCTGATTCTGCGCGAGTCGCTGGTGGAGAGCGTGAAGCCGGGCGACAAGGTGGTGGCGGTGGGCTCGCTGATCGTGATTCCCGACATTGCGCAGATGTGGGGGAGAGAGGGGAGTATAAACCGTAGGTCTAGACAGGGTCAAGTGACGACGCTGCATCGCAAGGACGGGGACCAGGGAGTGACGGGGCTGCGCGGGCTGGGCGTGCGGTGCTTGACGTGAGAGAGAGAGGGTGGAATGAGACGAAGGTACCGCGTGGCGTTCCTGTGCTCGTCGATCACGTCGGTGTATGAGGGCGAGGACGAGGAGATCACGAACGAGACGGATTATGTGAACAGCGTGAGCGACGAGGTGAAGCAGCGTGTGTTTGAGATGCGCAAGGACAGCGCCATCTACCGCAAGCTGGCGAACTCCATCGCGCCGTCGGTGTACGGGCATGTAGGTGGTGTGCTTTGTGATGTGATGTGCTTTATCCGTGTGATGTGATGAATTGTGTGATGAGTGATGTGTTGTTCTTTATCAGTGTAATGAGTGATGTGATGACTGTGATGAGAAAGCAGTGATGACTGTAATGACGAAAGAGTGATTTAGCATTCATAACCCACACACACACTCACACCTCCAGATCGACATCAAATGCGGCATCCTCCTCCAGCTCATCGGCGGCGTCCACAAGTACACGCCCGACGGCGGCTCCATCCGCGGCGACATCAACATCTGCATCGTGGGCGACCCCTCCACCGCCAAGTCCCAGTTCCTCAAGTACGTCAACTCCATCACGCCTCGCTCCGTCTACACCTCCGGCCGCTCCTCC
>QWCN01003173.1_pt1 | contig 19678 bp, 19 predicted proteins | sample 1972711 | NCBI WGS metagenome assembly QWCN01 (sample SAMN09866707, study PRJNA288562) | Human gut metagenome isolate term1_stool, whole genome shotgun sequencing... | isolation source: gut | host: Homo sapiens | place: USA: California
TAAAAAACTATGGAGGATTTTTTATAGGAAGATATGAAGCAGGTTATCCAGATGAAATAAAAGAAGGAACAATAGTTAATTTTAAAAATTCAGCTACAGAAAAAGTTCCAGTAAGTAAAGCAGGAGGTGCAGCATGGAATTTAGTAGATCAGGAAATTGCAAAAGCAGCATCAGAAAGTATATACAATACAGCTGATTCAAAAGTAAAAAGTAAATTAGTAGATAGTTATGCATGGGATACAACATGTAAATGGCTAAAAAATAGTGGAGTAATAAAAGAAGATAGTGCAGGAAGAATAAATAGTACAGATTATGGAAATTACATTAATTCAGCGTTTTCAATACCAAAGGGAACATTGTATGTAAAACATCTTTACTTAGCGAAACAAAAAGATGGAGTATCAACAGATTGGTATTTTAGGAAGGGAGAAACAGGAAAATATAGTTATGACATTGTAAATGATGAAGATGGAATGAAAGTAGGAGAAAAGAAAGATGAGACGGTGCCAGAAAATGCAACAAAGCCAGAAGGTGCGGAAGATGCAGCAAGCAATTATTATACTGCAGATGGAAGAATAGAAATAGCAACAGGATCAAGTGATAATACAAGAACAAATAATATATATGATTTAGCAGGAAATATGTGGGAATGGACAACTGAAACAAAGATAAGAAAGAATGGTAATAACACCAATTATACATTTGCTGTTATGCGTGGAGGAAGCTTCAAATACAGCGGGTCTTTTTCACCGGTTGTTTATCGTGACGGTAGCACTGAGGCTCGCTATGAGGGGGTCCATGTTGGTTTTCGTACTGTACTTTATATAAAATAACTAAATAAATAGATGGACATGAATTTGTCGAGTCTAGTGTGTAAATATTACTTGCAATTTAAAAATAAATATAGTATAATATAAAAAATTAATTGCGCTATAAAAAGAAACAAAGTAGTAAATTATAGTTACAAAAACAAGAGAGGTAGTGGAAGGTGAAAACTACTAGAATATAAAATTACGAAATACAATTCTTACAGTAATTACGTAAATAGCTACGAACAGCTATAAATGAGGCATATAGCATATATATGTAAATAAAGGTGGTACCACGAGTCAAATCGTCCTTTAACATGGAAGATTTGGCTCTTTTTGAATTAAAAAACCAAAAATTCCAAAGAAATAAAATAAAAAAGGAGGAAAAAATATGACACTATTTGAAGAACTAAAATGGAGAGGGCTAATAAAAGACATATCAAGCCCAGAGTTAGAAGAAAAACTAAATCAAGGGGGAATGACATTTTATATAGGAACAGACCCAACAGCAGACAGTTTACATGTAGGTCACTTATCAAGTTTTTTAATATCAAAAAGACTACAAGATGCAGGACATCACCCAATATTATTAATAGGTGGGGCAACTGGGATGATAGGAGATCCAAGACCAACAACAGAAAGAGCAATGATTTCAAAAGAGGAAGTTGAGCATAATTACCAATGCCTAAAAAAACAAGTAGAAGAAATTTTTGGATTTGAAGTTGTAAATAATTATGACTGGATAAAAAACATAAATACATTAGACTTTTTAAGAGATTACGGAAAATTTTTCAATATAAATTATATGCTTGATAAAGATATAATTAGAAGAAGATTAGAAACAGGAATAACATATACTGAATTTTCATATACAATTTTACAAGCGCTAGACTTTAAGTATTTACATGACCACAAAAATGTAAATTTACAATGCGCAGGTTCAGACCAATGGGGAAATATAACATCTGGAATAGATTTAATTAGAAAATCAAGTAAAGATGAAGTTTATGGATTTACAATGCCACTTGTTACAGATTCACAAGGTAAAAAATTTGGAAAAAGCGAAGGAAATGCTATATGGTTAGATAAAAATAAAACATCAAGTTATAAATTATATCAATTCTTTATAAATGTAGAAGATTCAATGGTTATAGATTATTTAAAAATATATACATTTTTATCAAAAGAACAAATAGAAGAATATGAAAAAGAAAATAATGAACATCCAGAATTAAGAGCAGCACATAAAGCTTTGGCAAGAGAGATAATTACATTTTTACATGGAAAAGAAGAATATGAAAAAGCAGTAAATCTTGCAGACCATTTATTTAATAACAAATTTAATGACCTATCAAAAAGTGATATTGAAGAATTATTTGGAAGTGAAGATATAAAAGAAGTTACTCCAAATCAAACTATAGTAGATATGTTAGTAGAAATGAAAGCAGTATCTAGCAAAAGAGAAGCAAAAGAGTTTGTTACAAATGGGGCAATAAGTGTAAATGGCGAAAAAATAAACGATATTAGTGAAATTATAGATGAAAGCAAATTTATAGAAAATACATATATTGTTGTAAAAAGAGGAAAGAAAAATTATTACATAGGAAAGAAAAAATAAACTACACAAAAATTAAAAAGAATACTTGCAAAGTATTCTTTTTTGATATAGAATGGTATTGCCATAAAAAATAGTGGCAATACTATAAAAAGCAATATAATAAAAGCTTAAAATCAAAAGGAGGAAAATTATATGTCAGTAAAAGTAGCCATTAACGGTTTTGGACGTATAGGACGTCTAGCATTTAGACAAATGTTTGGAGCAGAAGGATATGAAGTTGTTGCAATAAACGACTTAACAAGTCCTAAAATGTTAGCTCAATTATTAAAATATGATTCAGCACAAGGAAGATATGAAAAAGCTGAAACAGTAGAAGCAGGAGAAGATTCTATAACAGTAGATGGAAAAACAATAAAAATATATGCAGAACCTGATGCAACAAAATTACCATGGGGAGAAATTGGAGTAGATGTAGTATTAGAATGTACAGGTTTCTATACATCTAAAGAAAAAGCAGAAGCACATGTAAAAGCAGGAGCTAAAAAAGTAGTTATATCAGCACCAGCTGGTAATGATTTACCAACAGTAGTATTTGGAGTAAATGAAAATGTATTAACACCAGAAGATACAGTTATATCAGCAGCTTCATGTACAACAAACTGTTTAGCACCAATGGCAAAAGCATTAAATGATTTTGCACCAATTCAATCAGGAATTATGACAACAGTTCATGCTTATACAGGAGACCAAATGTTACTAGATGGACCACACAGAAAAGGTGATTTAAGAAGAGCAAGAGCAGCTGCTGTAAATATTGTTCCAAATTCAACAGGAGCAGCAAAAGCTATAGGTTTAGTTATTCCAGAATTAAATGGAAAATTAATTGGTTCAGCACAAAGAGTTCCAGTTCCAACAGGATCAACAACAATATTAGTTGCAGTTGTTAAAGGAAATGACATAACACCAGAAAAAATAAATGAAGCAATGAAAGCTGCATCAAATGAATCTTTTGGTTACACAGAAGAATTATTAGTTTCTTCAGATGTAATAGGAATGAGATATGGTTCATTATTTGATGCTACACAAACAATGGTAACAAAAATAGAAGAAGGATTATACCAAGTTCAAGTTGTTTCATGGTATGATAATGAAAATTCATATACAAGTCAAATGGTTAGAACAATAAAATACTTTGCAGAATTAGGATAGAAATATTAAAAGAACACTTGAAAAGTGTTCTTTTTTAATATACAATAGGAATGTCTTATAAAAAACAAAAAAATGGTAAAACTAATAAAAGTTACCAAAGTTTAAGGGGGAATTTAAAATGAGTAAAAAGACAGTAAGAGATATTGATTTAAAAGATAAGAAGGTATTAGTAAGATGCGATTTTAACGTACCAATGGACGAAAATAAAAAAATCACAGACAATACAAGAATAGTTGCAGCTATTCCAACAATAAAATATTTATTAGAAAATAATTGTGCAATAATTCTATGTTCACATTTAGGAAGACCAAAGGGGGAATTTAAACCAGAATATTCACTAGCACCAGTTGCAGAAGAATTATCTAAATTATTAGGAAAAGAAGTAATAATGGCAAAAGATGTAATAGGAGAAGATGCAAAACAAAAAGCTGCTAATTTAAAACAAGGTCAAATAATGTTATTAGAAAATGTTAGATTCCACAAAGAAGAAACAGACAATTCACCAGAATTTGCAAAAGAATTAGCAAGTATGGCACAAATATATGTAAATGATGCATTTGGAACAGCTCATAGAGCACATAGTTCAACAGCAGGAGTTGCAGCATATTTACCAGCTGTTTCTGGATTTTTAATAGAAAAAGAATTAAAATTTTTAGGAAATGCAATAAACAATCCACAAAGACCATTTGTAGCAATATTAGGTGGTGCAAAGGTGTCTGACAAAATAGGAGTTATAGATAGTTTATTAGATAAAGTAGATACATTAATGATTGGTGGAGGAATGGCATATACATTCTTTAAAGCACAAGGTTATGAAGTAGGAAATTCAATATGTGAATTAGATAAACTAGACTTAGCAAAACAAGCAATGGAAAAAGCAAAAGAAAAAGGTGTTAAATTAATGCTTCCAGTAGATACTAAAATAGGAAAAGAATTTAAACCAGACACAGAAAGTAAAACAGTAGCTTGGACAGAAATTCCAGAAGGATGGGAAGGCTTTGATATTGGAGAAAAAACAATAAAAATGTTTGTAGATGAATTACAAACAGCCAAAACTGTAGTATGGAATGGACCTTTAGGTTTATTTGAATTTGATCAATTTGCAATTGGAACAAACGAAATTGCAAAAGCATTATCAAAAATTGATGCAACAACTATAATAGGTGGAGGAGATTCAGCAGCAGCAGTTGAAAAAGCAGGATTAGCTGACAAAATGACTCATATATCAACAGGTGGTGGAGCATCATTAGAATTCTTAGAAGGAAAAAAATTACCAGGAATAGAATGCTTATTAGATAAATAATTATATCTATAAAAAAACATTAAATGCAAGGGAGAGATAAAAATGAGAAAAAAAGTAATTGCTGGGAACTGGAAAATGAATATGCTTCCAAATGAAGCTATGAAATTTATAGAAGATTTAGCACCACTTGTTAAAGACACTAAAAATGAAGTAATACTATGTGTTCCATATACAGATCTATTTTATGCACTACTAACAGTACAAGGTACAAATATAAAAATAGGTGCACAAAATATGCATTTTGAAGAAAAAGGTGCATATACAGGAGAAATATCTGCCAAAATGTTAAAATCAATTAATGTAGAATATGTAATAATTGGACATTCAGAAAGAAGACAATATTTTAATGAAACAGATGAAACAGTAAATAAAAAAATAAAAGCAGCATTTGAAAATGGATTAAAACCAATAGTATGTGTTGGGGAAACATTGGAACAAAGAGATGAAGGAACAACAATAGATATAATAACAAATCAAACAAAACTTGCTTTAGAAGGTTTAACAGATGAACAAGTTGCAAATACAATAATAGCTTATGAACCAATATGGGCAATAGGAACAGGAAAAACAGCAACAAGTGAAGATGCACAAAAAGCTATAAAGTCAATTCGTGACAAAATTTGTCAAATCTATGGACAAAACGTGTCTGATAGAGTTATAATACAATATGGCGGAAGTGTTAAATCATCAAATGCAAAAGAACTATTTGAAATGTCAGACATAGATGGAGGCCTAGTTGGAGGAGCAAGTCTAAAGCCAGATGAATTTTCAAAAATAGTAAATTATAATAAATAGCAAAAAAAGGAAGGTAGAAATATGAAAGACAAATTAACAATGCTAATGATATTAGATGGTTTTGGAGATAATAAAAATAAGGATGGTAATGCAATACAACTTGCAAAAACACCTAATATTGATAGACTAATGAAAAAATATCCAAATACAGACATATTTACAAGTGGACTACATGTTGGATTACCAGAAGGACAAATGGGAAATTCTGAAGTAGGGCACACAAATATCGGAGCTGGAAGAATAGTATACCAAGAATTAACAAGAATAACAAAATCAATAGAAGATGGTGATTTCTTTTCAAATGCAGAATTAATAGGAGCAATTGATAATTGTAAGAAAAATCATACAAAACTTCATATTTTAGGATTAGTTTCAGATGGTGGAGTTCATAGTCATATAAGACATTTATATGCACTTTTAGAACTTGCTAAAAGAAGAGACTTTGAAGATGTGTATGTACATTGCTTTTTAGATGGAAGAGATACACCACCAGCATCAGCAGAAAATTATATTTTAAAATTACAAGACAAAATGAAAGAAAAAGGTGTAGGAAAAATTGCAAGTATATCAGGAAGATTTTATGCAATGGACAGAGACAAAAGATGGGAAAGAGTTAAAAAATGCTATGATGCATTAGTACTTGGAGAAGGAAATAAAGAATCAAGTAGTGTAAAAGCAATAGAAGATTCATACCAAAAAGAAACATTTGATGAATTTGTAGAACCAACATTAATATGCAATGGAAATGAACCAATTGCAACAATAAGTAAAAATGACTCTGTAATATTCTTTAACTTTAGACCAGATAGAGCAAGAGAAATTACAAGAGCTTTAGTAGATGACAACTTTGACGGATTTGAAACTAAAAAAGGACTAGATTTATATTATGTTTGTTTCACAAGTTATGATGAAACAATGCCAAATGTAAAAATAGCATTCAAAAAAGAACCATTAGTTAATACATTTGGAGAATATGTAAGTAAATTAGGATATACACAATTAAGAATAGCTGAAACAGAAAAATATGCACATGTTACATTTTTCTTTAATGGAGGGGAAGAAAAACAATATGAGGGAGAAGACAGAATATTAGTACCATCTCCAAAGGTAGAAACATATGACCAAAAACCAGAAATGAGTGCATATGAAGTAACTGACAAAGTGCTAGAAGCAATATCAAACGATAAATATGATTGTATAATATTAAACTTTGCAAATACAGACATGGTAGGACATACAGGAAGTTTACCAGCAGCAATAAAAGCAGTAGAAGCAGTAGACGAATGTGTTGGTAAAATTGTAAAACTAGTAGAAGAAAAACAAGGAAATTTAATTATAACAGCAGACCATGGAAATGCAGAGCAAATGATAGATTATAAAACAGGAGAACCACATACAGCACACACAACAAATCCTGTTCCAATAATACTTGTAACACCAGATGAAACATTAAACTTAAAAGAAAATGGTAAATTAGCAGATTTAGCACCAACAATGCTTGATTTAATGAATCTTAAAAAACCAGAAGAAATGACTGGAGAAAGTTTATTAATAAGAAAATAAGAGGAAAAAATGTTAAAAACCACAAAAAAGATAAAGGAAATATATGAAGATATTCAAAAAAAGATATTTTATATGATTCCAGAAAAATGGGATGAACTATATTTATATGCATCAGTAATAGAAAGATTTGGAAGTATAGAAACAGGGGAATTATTTTTCTACTATATACCAAAAGGAATACTTAGAAAAAATCCTATAAATGTATATGAAATACCTGCAAAATTCAATCTAGAAGAAGCAGAATATTTAAGGCTTGTAGATCTTCTATACAGTAAAATAAAAGAACTTAGAGAAGAATTTAAAAAAATTGAAAAAGGAAGAACATGGAGTAACCTTACAATTTCAATAAAAAATATGAGATTTCATATTAAATATGATTATGAAGATCTACAAAACTGTGAATATGACAGTTACCAAAGACATATAATTTGGAGGAGCAAATACTTAAATCAAGGGATTGAAAAGGTAAATAAAGAAGACAAGGAAATTTTAAAAAAATACTATAATGGACAAAAAAGTTTAATAAGAACAGAAGAGTATGAAGAACAAATATATATTAAAGATGTAAAAAATATAGTTGATTTTGACACCGAAGATTATGAAAGTACACAAAATGTAGAATACGTAGCAAGCAAAAATACTAAAAAAAGTAAAAATCAGATTCTAATGTCGGAAGATGATTAATATATAATATAAATTTGGAAGGAGCAATTAAAAATGATTTATTCAAAAGAATTAGAAGGAATGTGTAAAGTAGCAAAAGGTGTAGACCATGGTCCAGCACCAATACCAGAAGAAGGAAAATGGGTTCAAGCAAAAGAAATTAAAGATATATCAGGTTTAACACACGGAATTGGTTGGTGTGCACCACAACAAGGAGCATGTAAATTAACATTAAATGTAAAAGACGGAATTATTCAAGAAGCATTAATAGAAACAATTGGATGTTCTGGAATGACACACTCAGCAGCTATGGCAGGAGAAATATTAACAGGAAAAACAATATTAGAAGCATTAAATACAGACTTAGTTTGTGATGCTATAAATACAGCTATGAGAGAATTATTCTTACAAATAGTATATGGAAGAACACAAACAGCATTTTCAGAAGGAGGTCTTCCAGTAGGAGCAGGACTTGAAGACTTAGGAAAAGGTCATACGTCACAAGTTGGAACAATTTATTCAAGTTCATTAAAAGGACCAAGATACTTAAATTTAGCAGAAGGTTACATAGTAGAATTAGGATTAGACAAAGATGATCAAATTATTGGTTATAAATATGTTCATTTAGGAAAAATGATGGATAATATTAAAGCCGGAATAGATCCAAAAGAAGCAATTGAAAAAGCATCAGGAAAATACGGAAGATTTGATGAAGCAGTTAAAAAAATAGACCCAAGAGAAGCATAAAAAATTGATAAAAATCAGTAATCTGCTTATTTTACTAATTTTAATCAATTTTAATAAGATATAAAAGCAGATTTTCAAATTATAAAATAATTAAAAAAATCAAGGAGGAATAAAAAATGGCAGTAACATTTGAAAGTTATGAAAGAAGAATTGAACAAATTAAACCAGTAATGGAAAAATACGGAATAAAAGATTTTGAAGAGGCATTAAAAATCTGTACAGATAAAGGATTTAATCCATATGAAATAGTAAAAGGAGTACAACCAATATGTTTTGAAAATGCAGCATGGGCATATACATTAGGAGCTGCAATAGCAATAAAAAAAGGTTGCACAAAAGCTGCAGATGCTGCTAGAGCAATTGGAGAAGGATTACAAGCTTTTTGTATACCTGGTTCTGTTGCAGATGTTAGAAAAGTTGGACTTGGACATGGAAATTTAGGAGCAATGTTATTATCAGAAGAAACAAAATGTTTTGCATTTTTAGCAGGACATGAAAGTTTTGCAGCAGCAGAAGGAGCTATAGGAATTGCAAAATCTGCAAACAAAGTAAGAAAAGAACCATTAAGAGTTATATTAAATGGACTTGGAAAAGATGCTGCACAAATAATATCAAGAATTAATGGATTTACATATGTAAAAACAGAATTTGATTTCTTTAAAAACGAAGTAAAAGTAGTTGAAGAAATACCATACTCAGATGGAGAAAGAGCAAAAGTAAAATGTTATGGAGCAAATGATGTTAGAGAAGGTGTAGCTATAATGTGGTTAGAAGATGTTGATGTATCTATTACAGGTAACTCAACAAACCCTACAAGATTCCAACATCCAGTTGCTGGTACATATAAAAAAGAAAGAATTGAAGCTGGTAAAAAATACTTCTCTGTAGCTTCAGGTGGAGGAACAGGAAGAACATTACATCCAGATAACATGGCCGCAGGACCTGCATCATATGGTATGACAGATACTATGGGAAGAATGCACTCAGATGCTCAATTTGCAGGAAGTTCATCAGTTCCAGCACACGTAGAAATGATGGGATTAATTGGTATGGGAAATAACCCTATGGTTGGTGCAACAGTTGCAGTTGCAGTAGCAGTAGAAGAAGCAATGAAATAAAAAAATATATATTATCAAGAGTGGACGAGAGAATCGGCTTTATGACTCCACAGCAACCTATTAAATTAGGTGCTAATACCGACAAAGCAAGTACGCTTTGGATGATGATTAAAAAACCTTTGTACTTGTTATAAGTATAAAGGTTTTTTTAGTATAAAAATAAAAAATGAAAGGAAGAAAATATATGAAAAAATTATTTACATCAGAAAGTGTAACAGAAGGGCATCCAGACAAATTATGTGATTATATATCAGATAGTATTTTAGATGCATGTTTAGAGCAAGATAAAAATTCAAGGGTAGCATGTGAAACAGTAGCAGGAAAAGGTGAAATTTATATAACAGGTGAAATAACCTCAAATGCTAATATAAATATTGAGCAAATAGTAAGAGACACAATAAAAGAAGTGGGCTATGATAATGAAAAAACAGATATAGATTATAAAACATGCAAAGTAATAATAAATATGTCAAAACAGTCTCAAGACATTGCACTTGGTGTGGACAAGTCATTAGAAGATAAAGAGGGAAAACATATTTTGTCAGAAGGTGCAGGTGACCAAGGGTTAATGTTTCGGTTTTGCATGTGATGAAACAGAAGAATTAATGCCTCTTCCAATTTCTTTAGCACATAAATTATCCAAAAGACTAACAGATGTTAGAAAGCAAAATATAATAGAATATTTAAGACCAGATGGAAAAGTACAAGTAACAGTAGAATATGAAGGAAGTGTTCCAAAAAGAATAGATACAATAGTAGTATCAACCCAGCACAAAGAAGATGCAAATTTAGATCAATTAAAAAAAGACATAAAAGAATATGTTATAAATGCAGTTGTTCCTAAAAAACTTTTAGATGATAAAACCAAATATTTTATAAATCCCACAGGAAGATTTGTAATAGGTGGACCATTAGGAGATAGCGGTTTGACAGGAAGAAAAATAATAGTAGATACTTATGGTGGCTATGCAAGACATGGTGGTGGTGCATTTTCTGGAAAAGATGCAACAAAAGTAGATAGGTCAGCATCTTATATGGCAAGGTTAATTGCTAAAAATGTAGTTGCAAATGGGTATGCTAAAAAATGCGAAATTCAGTTAGCTTATGCAATTGGAGTAGCAAAACCAGTGTCTGTTTATGTTGATACATTTGGAACTTCAACATTACCAGAAGAAGAGATTGTAAATAAAATAAACAATAAATTTGATTTAACTCCAAGAGGAATTATAAATTATTTACAATTGCAAAATCCTATATATAAACAAACAACCAATTATGGTCATTTTGGAAAAAAAGAATTGCCATGGGAACAGGTAATTAAAATTTAAGATTATAAAAATATATTCTTATAAAGGCTCTGCACATGCCTTATACAGAATATATTTTTTTATTTAAATTTTGTAAAAAAATATACGAACAAAAATTTGAAAAAATTATAAAAAACTCTTGACAAATTTTATATAAAGTTATAAAATGACAACAGTAAAAAAACGAACAACAATTCGCGAAACTAATATTTGTTATTGGAGGGTTAAAAATGAATTTAGTAAGAGTAAAAAATAATGATATAAAAGTAATAGAAAGACATCCTGTAAAAGTTCTTGGAAATGATTATAGAGTAAAAATAGTATATAAAAATGTTAAAATTGCTATGCTAGATGTTGAAGATGACACAATAAAATTAACACTTCAAAACAAATATAAAAAGATGAACAATACACAAATGTTGGATTTAGCAATAGAAAAAATGTATGAATCAATAGCCAAGGTTGAAATAGAAAGAGCTATGGAAAAAACAAGAATAATGTTAGGATTTGCTCCTGAAGATTATAAAATAGAAAAATTAAAAAATGATTTTGGAAAATGTGATGGTAAAAATATTATAATAGATCCAACAGTTGTAATGTATAAAAGAGAGATAATTGATTATATAGTTTTACATCAATATTGTCATTTAAAATATAAAACACATGCAAAGGGTTTTTATAAAATATTAGAAAAGTATTGTCCAAATTATGAAAAATACGAAAAAGTCTTGAATTTTTAAATTATACTGTTATAATATAAAAGGTATATAATTTATCTTTTATATTGGGGTATCGCCAAGCGGTAAGGCATCGGACTCTGACTCCGACATTCCTGTGTTCGAATCACAGTACCCCAGCCATCTTGTTATAATACGAACAATATATTATTTTATACAGCGAATTTGCTGTAAGTCTGTTGAATTATATTATAATTTAACAGATTTTTTGCTATAAATTTATAAAAACATTTGACAAATTTTAATCTTTAATAGATAATATAAATATCAATTTACAATTAAGACAAAAGATTTAAAATACAAAGGAGGAACAAAAAAGTGTACGTATTCAATAGAATCACAGTAAATCCACAATTACCAAAAAGAATAGAAAAATTATCAGAAATATCAAATAACCTATGGTGGTCATGGAACACCGAATTTTTAAGATTATTTCAAAAAATAGACAAAGATTTATGGGAAGAATCAGAAAAAAATCCAGTAAAATTTTTAAAAAGGGTATCACAAGAAAAATTAGACAATGCGTCAAAAAATGCAATGTTTTTAAAAGAATATGATAAATTAGTAGATAACTTTGAAAATTACATGAAAAGCAAAAATACATGGTTTTCTAATAAATATCCAGAAAATAAAAATGACTTAATTGCATATTTTTCAGCAGAATATGGGCTAGATCAAACTATTCCAATTTATTCTGGTGGACTTGGGATTTTATCAGGAGATCATCTTAAATCAGCAAGTGATTTAGGAATACCATTAGTAGCTGTAGGATTATTATATAAAAATGGTTATTTCCATCAAAAAATAAATGGATATGGCGGACAAGAAACCGAATATAATAATATAGATTTATATGATTTACCTATAAATGCTGTAAAAGACCAAAATGGAGAAGATTTAATAATATATGTTAAATTTCCTAAAAGAAGACTATACTTAAAAGTATGGCAAATAAATGTTGGAAGAGTAAAATTATATTTATTAGATTCAGACATAGAAAAAAATAATGAAGAAGATAGAGATGTAACATTAAGACTATATGGTGGAGACCAAGAAATGAGAATAAGACAAGAAATTGTTTTAGGAATGGCTGGAGTAAATTTACTTAGAACTTTAGGGTTAAAGCCAACAGTTTACCATATGAATGAGGGACATTCAGCATTTTTAACATTAGAAATAATAAAAAATACTATAAAAGAAAAACAAGTATCATTTGATGTTGCCAAAGACATAGCTAGTTCAAAAACAGTATTTACAACACATACACCAGTACCAGCAGGAAATGATATATTTCCATTAGACTTAGTAGAAAAATACTTTAAAGATTTTTGGCCAAGACTTGGAATTTCAAAAGAAGAATTTTTAAAACTTGGAATGAAACCGACCCAAGACTTAGAGCCAGGATTTAACATGGGTATTCTTGCATTAAAAATTGCAGGAAAGAAAAATGGTGTAAGTAAATTACATGGAGCAGTATCTAGGGAATTATTTGGAGAAGTATGGCCAGAAATTGCTGCAAACGAATCACCAATAACATATGTAACAAATGGAATACACACATGTTCATGGCTATCACCAAGGCTAAAAGAATTATATAATAAATATTTAATTCCATACTGGCAAGATAATATACATTTAGATAAAACATGGGAAAAAGTAAAAGATATACCAGATCAAGAGTTATGGGAAGCACATATGCAAAGAAAAGAAAAATTGTTAAATTTAGTGAAAGATAGTACTGTAAATAGATTAAGACGTTCTGGTTATGGTTATGAAAAAATAAATGACATAGTGTCAAAAATAAATCCAAATGCATTAACAATTGGATTTGCAAGAAGATTTGCAACATATAAAAGAGCAACATTAATATTTAGAGATTTAGAAAGAATAACACAAATATTAAACAACCAAGAAAGACCTGTACAAATAATATTTGCAGGTAAAGCACATCCAGCAGATAAAGAAGGACAAGATTTAATAAAATATATACATGAAGTATCAATGATGCCACAATTCAAAGGAAAAATATTCTTATTAGAAAATTACAATATTGCAATGTCAAGATATTTAGTTAGTGGTGTAGATGTATGGCTAAATAATCCAAGAAGACCAATGGAAGCATCAGGAACAAGTGGACAAAAAGCATCAGTAAATGGAGTAATAAACTTTAGTGTATTAGATGGATGGTGGGCAGAAGGATATAATCAATATAATGGCTGGACAATTGGAACAAATGCAGAATTTGATTCATATGAAGCACAAGATAATGCAGATAGCGAAAGCTTATATCGTACTCTAGAAAGCAAAATAGTACCAATGTATTATAATAAAGATAAAGATGGAATGTCATCAAAATGGATAGAAACAATGAAAAATTCTATCATATCAACAGGAGGAAAATACAGTACAGCAAGAATGTTAGTTGATTATACAAATAACTTATATATTCCACTATGTAATTTAACAAAAACATATTATGAAGATATAGACAATGTTGCAGCATTTAATATGTGGAAAAAAGACATAGCAAGTAATTGGAAAGATATAAAAATTACCCAAGTAAATAATTTAGACAATATAACAATAGATGCTGGAAACAACATTGAAGTTAGATGTGAAGTAGAATTACCTAATATAAAACAAGAAAATATAGATGTAGAAGTTTATTATGGTAAAATTTTAGATAATGGTATAGTAGAAAATGTTAGCATTATACCTATGAAATTAGAAAAACAAGATGAGGAAACGAGAAAATATTATTATGTAGCAAAAATAGAACTTACAACAGGAGGAAATTATGGTTATACATTCAGAGTAATGCCAAAACATGAAATGATATTAGAACCAACAAATTTAAATCTTGTAAAATGGATAACAAAATAAAAATTGCCAACGGTTCCGGGTTTAAATGGCAATAAATTGTTACAAGCTTGAAAAAATTAATAAATTATAATAGCTTGGATGGCAGTAATATATTATTTTACAGCACCGCGTAAGCGATTAAACGAGTGCTTGCACGAGTGCGAATTGGAGCAACCAACAATTAATTTTTATTTGATTGGTTGCGACACCAAGGTGCAAAAAATAATATATTACTGCCATTCAAGCATTTTATTTTAGTGAAAAATTGCCATTCAAACCCGGAACTGTTGGCAATTTATTGCCATTTAAACCCGGAACCGTTGGCAATAATTAATTTATGTGTAAAATCTAAATTGGCAAAAGAACCATATTCATAGCCTAATGTATAAACATTAGTAGCCCAAATATCTTTGCTAAGCATTAAGTCTAGATTTTTATTATTATTAGAATCAATAAATTTTTTAACAGAGGTAATAATATTAAGTTTTGGATTTGCTTTTGTTATTTCAGAAAGTAAATATTTTCCTTTTTCATTAAATCCTAATACCCTAATATATGGAGTTATTTTTTTAGAAATTTCCATATCTTTTTTTGTTATACCCAAAATAGTATAAAGTAATATTCTTTGAAGACGTGTTGTTGTATACCTTTTAGATTTTATTATATCTAAAAATTCAATTATACTATTACATTCATTTGCAGCATTTTTAATAGAAAATTCTAGTCCTTCAGAAACGTCTGGTAAGTTTCTAATTTCTTCTATTGACATTTTTCTTAAGGAATATATAATTTCCTTTTCAAAGGCTGATAAATCTGTTACTGCATGTCCAAGTTTTATATTTCTCATTAAAATTGAGTAAGATGGTTCTGGAAGTAATTTTGGTAAAATTTCAAAACCATTATTTTTAATTATATTTCTAATTGCTGTGCTACTTGCAATATTTCCACTAAATTTTTTACTATTGTAGTCTGCTTCAAACCTGCCTATTGTATGTGCTTGGATTGAACTTTTATAATGTTTTAAAGCCTTTAAATATTCAATACCCAATATATTGTTTGGTGATGACATAATTTGTTTTACATTTTTTGTGTCATTTAAATACATCATTAATGCATTTTCTCTGGCTTTGGGAAATGATAATCCTTTGCCAAGTTCAATAGATAATAATGCTTTATATTCTTTTGGTTCATTATATAATATATTTGCAATATGATCTAAGGCAGCAAGGTTTGGTGTTTCACTTCCAAAAGACACATAATCTACTATTTTTAAAGAATTTAAAATTTTGATTGCGCCATCGGCAAAGTTTTCTGCACTAGATATAGAATATAAAACAGGAAGTTCTATAACTAAATCTATACCGTGAATTTAAAGCCATTTCAGTTTTTGACCATTTATCAATTATAGAACAAGATCCGGCGTTGAGTAAAATTTCCACTAATTACAGCAATTGAATAATTTGAACCTGTATCTTTTTTTGATTTCTCTAAATGATAAAAATGCCCATTATGAAATGGATTATATTCTGCAATTACTCCTAAAACATTAGACATAAATAAACTTCCCTTCTATTAATATTTACGTTTATAATCATAACTATAAATTGTAATTTGTTGTTATTCTTCAAATAAAATTTTTTGCATTCCATAAGGATTATTTAAAAAATCTTTATATATCTTATATACCTCTGTATCTTCATATCTAATTTCTTCCATATTATTGTTCATGTCAATTATCTTTCCGTATTTATAGGATAATAATATTGGAGAATGTGTTGCAATAATAAATTGAGAACCATTTTTAACTAAATGATGTATATAACATAGTAAGGTCATTTGTCTTTGTGGAGATAGTGCTGCTTCTGGCTCATCTAAAATATATAATCCTTTATCCCAAAATCTATTTTCTACTAATTGCAAAAAAGATTCTCCATGTGAGCATTGGTGTAAATCTCCTCCATATTGATAACTCAAATCAGAATTATTACTAATATCTGTTGCAACATTATAAAATGATTCTGCTCTTAAAAAAAATTTCGTTTTAGGAACCCTAAACTTACTTATTGTTAAATGCTTATATAGTTCTGAATAATCATCATAATTAGAGAAGTGCATATTATTACTACCACCTTCTGGATTTAATCCTAAAGATATAGCTATTGCCTCTATTAATGTAGATTTCCCAACTCCATTTTCTCCATAAAATAAAGTAACAGAATTATCTATTTTAAGTTCTTTAAAGTTGTTTAAACATTTTATATTAAACGGATATACATTATTATTTATATTTTCTCTATTCAATCTTACTCTATTTACGAATAATTCTTCCATACAATCTCACTTTCAAATTACTATTTCTTTAACAAACTACTAAATTGTAATTTTTTTCTATAATTTGTTTTATAATTTTATATTGTACAAAAATAAATTTATTGTTATAATATTATCATAAAATATGTAAAAAAACAATAGAAAGGGAAAATATGGAAAAGGTTATTATATATACAGATGGCGCATGCTCTGGAAATCCTGGACCAGGTGGATGGGGTAGCATACTTATGTATAAAGAAAATAAAAAAGAAATATTTGGAAATAAAGAAAATACAACAAATAATGTAATGGAATTAACAGCTGTAATAGAGGGATTAAAACTTTTAAAATTTCCATGTGAGGTTGATTTATATAGTGATAGTGCATATGTAGTAAATGCATTTGACAAAGGATGGATATATGGATGGTTAAAAAATAATTGGGTAAATAGCAGTAAAGAACCAGTAAAAAACAAAGAGCTATGGCAAGAATTATATAATCTTACAAAAGTCCATAAAGTTAATTTTATAAAAGTTAAAGGTCATGCAGATAACGAGTTTAATAATAGATGTGACGAACTTGCAAGAAACGCAATAAAAATGATGTAATTCATACCTTAAACATTTTCTAAAATGGTCTCCACATGGCCCTTCACAGAATTATAATTAAACTAACAAATTATTGTAATTCACACAAAATATTACAAAAATATTACATTTGTAATACAATTTAAATATTATATTGAAAAAAGAAATATTATAGAATATAATTAAACCAAATGAAAGTGACATAGGAGGAAATTATGGGAGAGTTCCAAAGTTACATAATGGACAAAGATAAAGATTTGTTAACCAAAATGGACATAATATATAGATTACAAAAACTCCTAAAAGAAAGAAGAGGAGAAACAATATTTTTTGATAAATCTGTAATATTTAAAACAGAAATAGCAAGAATGTTTATAGAATACATGAATTTAGATGTTGATAAAGATCTAGTATTAACAGCATGTTTGCTATGCAACTGTAAAAAAGTAGATAATGCTCAAAAAATAGGAAAACTTCATACATATGCAAAAGAAGGTGCTGACTATTTATTAAATATAGGTTTTGACCCAAGGTTTTGTAGAATATGTGAAGGAGTAAATAGATACAGCGATACCAGACCTAGAGAGCCTGAAAGTGATATATTGGAATTAGTAGATCAATTTGGAGGTATGTTATTAGACAGACCAGAAAGAGCAGGGTTTAGACCAGAAGATGCATTAATCCAATTAGAAAGAGCTAATTTAAAAGATGTAAATAATATATATTTAGACAAATTTCATGAATTTGTAAATATGATGTTGGAGGTAGAAGTATGAGTTTAGGTGCAGTATCAGCAAATGGTTTTGCTTCACTAAAAAAAGGACATGATAATTCTAGAGATATTCCAGAATTTATATCATTTGTAGGAAAATATGAAAAAGCAATGAACATGGAAGTAGAACGTACAAAAAGTGTAAGAAATGCTCCACTATTTTCAAAAACAACACGAGAAAAATTTGGTGCATTTCAAAAAGCAAGTATGGAGAAGTATGAAGAAGAAAGATAATTTAATAAATGTACAAAAGAAAAAGCGACATTTAAGTGTCGCTTAAATTGTTTAAAATAAAAGAAAAGAGGAATATAAATGTACGAAATTTTTGCAGATTTACATATACATATAGGAAGAGCTGAAAACGGAAAACCAATAAAAATAACTGCGGCAAGAAGTTTGAATTTTGCCAATATTGCAAAAGAATGTGCCGAAAGAAAAGGAATAAATGTCTGTGGAATAATAGATTGTGCATCACCATATGTAATTGAAGATATAGAAAAATTTTTAAAAACAGGAGAAGCTTATGAATTAAAAGATGGCGGAATTATATATCAAGATAAGGTATGCATCCTTTTAGGAAGTGAAGTAGAAACATCAGAAATCGGAAGAAATGGAAAAAAGGGAAGTGCACATAACATATGCTTTTTCCCACATTTAAGTGATATAAAAGGATTTTCAAAAGAATTAAGCATGCATTTAAAAAATATTACTCTAAGTACTCAAAGAAGTGACCTTTCAGGTTATGACTTAATAGATATGGTAGAAAGATATAATGGAATTTTAATTCCTGCACATATATTTACGCCTCATAAAAGTTATTATGGAAATTGCACAGACAGACTAGAAAACATATTTAAAGAAAAATATAATAAAATATTTGCTGTAGAGCTTGGACTAAGTTCTGATACATATTTGGCAGACACAATATCAGAACTTGAAAATAAAACGTTTGTAACAAATTCAGATGCACATTCTCTTCCTAAAATTGCAAGGGAATATAATAAAATCCTAGTAGAAGATATATCATTTAAAGAGATTGTTAAAGCACTAAAAAATGAAGATGGAAGAAAAGTAATTGCAAATTATGGATTAGATCCAAAACTTGGTAAATACCATAGAACATTTTGCGATGATTGTAATACATCAATAGAGACAAAAGTTCCAGTAAGTAAATGTCCAAAGTGTGGAGGAGATAATGTTACTTTTGGGGTTTTTGATAGAATAGAGCTTATAAAAGATAAAAAAGAGTCTAAAAGTCCAAGCAATAGACCACCATATATATATCAAATACCATTACAGTTTATACCTGGAGTTGGAGGAAAAACAATAGAAAAATTA
>QWCN01003570.1_pt1 | contig 19676 bp, 26 predicted proteins | sample 1972711 | NCBI WGS metagenome assembly QWCN01 (sample SAMN09866707, study PRJNA288562) | Human gut metagenome isolate term1_stool, whole genome shotgun sequencing... | isolation source: gut | host: Homo sapiens | place: USA: California
AATTATCCTACCTTTGATACATTAGAAAAGATAATGGACGTGCTGGGTGTAACCCCAAATGAATTACTGTCGGGAGAATGGAAGTATGTTAATCAAGCCGAAAAGGAAGTCTGCCAGTTTTTAAGAATTGAAGAACGACTAAATGCAGAATTAAAACATGGGCATTATGACAACTTCTTTGACAGCGAAGAAGAATGGCTGGAATATGAGTTGAAAAAGTTACGGGAATATATTACCGACTACATCAACGGAAAAAGCATTGTAGCGTCCGACCTTTATCCAATCAAAGAATTTATCCAGCATTTGAAGTTTCAAAAACTGTTAGACCACTATGATGATTTATACAGCATGGATATGTTCGGTGAAAGCATAGAGGGACATAAATATAGGACACCTTATCAAGTCGTAAAAATGATAAACCCCAATTCAAAAGAAGATATGGAATTATTACGGGAAGTATTGAAAAATAACGATTTTGATGATGAGGACGAGTAACCCTTTTCCTCTTTGTAGAAGATACAGCAAACAAAAAGCCCAGTAAAGAGTGCAAAGCACCACCAATGGTGGCAAGGCTCTTGACAGGGCTTTTCCTTTACTGTTTGTGGCAGACAAGAGGAAGAAAGGGACAAAATCTGATTTGTAGTAAATTATATAAAAACGATATGAGATGTATTTGTATCATTTTCTTGTTGACACCATTTATATTAAGTGATATATTTGTCTTATAAAGATACAAAAACATCACATTGAAAAGAGGGATGATTATGACAAAAAAACAAATGAAACAAGTTATCTTTATGGGAGTAGGGTGTGTAATATTACTGATTGCAGGGATAATTTACTCTTTATTATTTAACGACGCACGCTGGGTTAAAAACATGGATATGTCTAATTATGTATTTTCCATAAAGGATATACCAATGTTGATAGTCGGTGCTTTGATAGCTATTTATGTCTTATATGTAACAGTTATCTTCTTTAAAAACGCCTTTTCTAAAAATTTTAAAGACAAAAACTATTCAAGAACAGTATCTTCATATTGGGGACTGTGTGGAATATTTGGATTTCTAGGTTTTAGCGGTTTTTGGACTTATTTTGAATATGGGAAAATATATCCTTTTGTATTCTTTATATTTTTTGGCTTTTTCGGCTTTTTCTTTGAAGGAAAACTTTCTCACACTTTAGAAGATGAACTTTTTTTAGAAAATAAAAGAAAAGCAGAAATAAACGCCTATAAAGTAGGATTTAAACTTCTCTTTATAGTCATTTGGCTTATGGCAATAGGAATGTTTTCTCGTAATGTGGAATGGTGTGCAATTTTTATGCTCATTTCTGTTTCACTTATCTATGCTTTAGTCATTTTTCTTAGCAACTATTTATTATACCGCTACGAAAAAGGAGAATAAGTCATGGTAGAAGATTTCATGTGCAACTTAAAGGTATATCGTGTAGCACAAGGTTTAACACAAGAACAACTGGCAGAAAAAGTCGGGGTTCGTAGAGAAACAATTATGAGGTTGGAAAAAGCACAATACAATCCATCTCTAAAACTGGCGATTGATATTTCACGGGTTCTCAATGCACCGATAGAAGATATTTTCATTTTTAAATAAGATAGTGGTAGTAAATTCGGTTCTATGTGATATTGGGAACAATAGAATATTAAGTTTTACATCAATATAAGAGTAATGCAACTATAATGTTAATTTGTATTGCTTGGAGGAACAATACCTGATGAAGATGATAATGATGTCATCGCAGAACAACTTGCAAAAATCAGTGAACAGATGGCAATTAAGAATAGGCGTAGCAAAAAAATTTGGAAAATTGCTGGGGTTATATTCCTAGTAATTGTGCTATTGAATATCCTCTTGATAATATTTAATATGTCAGTATCTAAAAACGTTTCAACAGATAGTAGCACCACTTTCATAGAAATAGGTGAAGATGATGTGATTGATGTAGAATAATTTCCAACATACAATCCCAGTTTGACAACTTTATATCCATACACACAAAGCAGTTAGTCTTAGGATTGACTGCTTTTTAACAAAAGACACCACTCAGGTGTAAAGGGTGTCTTTTTAGTGCTATTTTATTGTCATATCAAGGCTCATTCAATTGTGGTAAATTCGTGGTAAATTAAATAATTTTCTATACTTACATTATTATTTGTATACGAGAAAGGAGAAAAGAAATGGGCATTTATCTCGCAGTTGATTTAAAATCATTTTATGCATCTGTTGAATGTATTGAAAGAAACTTAGATCCTTTAGATACGCATCTTGTTGTTGCTGATGCTTCACGTACTGAAAAAACAATATGTCTTGCTGTTTCTCCTTCCTTAAAGAAATATGGAATTTCCGGTAGAGCACGTTTGTTTGAAGTGGTACAAAAAATGAATCAAGTAAATAATCAAAGATTAAAAACGAATCGATATTTTAGAAATGAGTCATTTCTAGAAAGTGACTTAAAAAAAGATGAACATTTAAAAATTAGTTATATTATTGCTACACCAAGAATGTCTCATTACATGGAATGGAGTAAAAAAATATATAAAATATATTTAAAATATGTGTCTCCAGAAGACATCCATGTTTATTCCATTGATGAAGTATTTATGGATATTACAAAATATTTATCTACTTCTAAAATGACTCCAAAAGAATTTGCCGCGCAAATTCTAAAGGATATTTATCATTCAACGGGATTAACGGCAACTGCTGGAATTGGCACAAATCTTTATTTAAGTAAAATAGCCATGGATATTGGTGCAAAACATATTAATTCAGAGAAAAATGATTTAAGAATTGCTTTATTAGATGAAAAGAGATATCGTCAGTTTCTTTGGAATCATAGACCCATTACAGATTTTTGGCGCGTTGGAAAAGGTTATGCTAAGAAACTGGAAAAAGAAGGTCTTTATACCATGGGAGACATCGCAAAATGTTCCGTAGGTGCAGATGATGAATACTATAATGAAAAGCTTTTGTATGATTTATTTGGCGTAAATGCTGAATTACTCATAGACCATGCTTGGGGCTATGAACCGTGCACCATGCAAGATATCAAACGATATAAACCTGAAAGAAATAGTATCGGTACAGGTCAAGTTTTAAGTTGTCCCTATAACTTTGAAAAAACAAAATTAATTGTAAAAGAAATGTTGGATTTATTAGCACTTGATTTGGTTGGAAAATCTCTTGTGACAAATCAAATCGTTCTTACAATAGGTTACGATAAAGATAATGATTATGATGGAGAAATGATGATTGATCGTTATAATCGGAAAATTCCTAAACATGCTCATGGAACAATTCACATAGATCGTTATACTTCTTCCTCAAAATTAATCACAAAAGAAGTTATGAAAAAAATTGATGTGCTTGTAAACAAAAAACTTCTTGTAAAAAGAATCAACATTACCGCATGTAATGTTATTTATGAAGAAGATGCAAAAGATATGATTTATCATGAACAGCTTGATTTATTCATAAATAATAAAGATATTAAATCTAAAACACAAAAAGAAAAACAAGCATTAGAAAAAGAAAAAAGACTACAAAAGGCAACAATTCAAATTAAACAAAAGTATGGTAAAAATGCAATTTTAAAAGGGATGAATCTTGAAGAAGGAGCAACAACTAAAGAAAGAAATGAAATTATAGGAGGACATAAAGCATAATGGCGACAATTAAAAATATTCATGACTATACAGATATCATAGAAACTTCTTATAAAAAATCAACAAAGTATAAACAGATGAAACGAAAGAATCGTGCTGCACAGTTTGCTCCCTTTGCTGCCTTAACAGGATATAAAGATATTATTCATGATACAGAACGCTTAACAGAAGAAAAAAGAATAATCGATGAAAATAAAAGAATGTTACTTGATCAAAAATTAAAACATTTTTTAAAAACACAAGAAATGATTAAAATAACGTATTTTAAAAAGGATGAAACAAAAACAGGGGGTTGTTACCTTTCTATTATGCAAAGTGTAAAAAGAATTGATGAACTTTATAAAACGGTGATATTAAATAATCAACAAATTATTGCTATTGAAGATATTTACGATTTAGAAGAAAAATAGTGTCTTGATTGCACTCTTTTTGTTGTAAGAGTATAATGTTTATAAAGAAAGAAGGGGTGAATATGAAGGATATGAATGCATTAAATCATAAGTTACAAACCATGACAAGGAAGGAGTTAGAGACAATTTGTAAAGCACATAATTGTAAAATCAATGATGAAAATTTGTCTATTGCTTTACAGTTGATGAAGAATAATCCTTCATCAATCCTAATCGAAGAATATCAAATAATATTTCTTATTGAATTAAAAAAAGAGACTTCAAAAGAAATATCTGATGAATTTAAAGATGTCTTAAAACATGACTTCATTCATGATATTGAATTACTTCATTAATAGCACGAAAGTGCTATTTTTGTTATGTTGATTTATGCTATAATGATGAAAATTAATGAGGAGATTAAAAATGAAAAAATTTCAAAATAGCATCATTGGAATCCTTTTAATCATTGTAGGAACTATTTTAGGATTAAATGCTTTTCATATAACACATATTAATTTATTTTTTGAAGGATGGTGGACACTTTTTATAATTATTCCATCTTTATGTGGAATATTTACAGAGCGTGATAAAACAGCAAGTCTCATTGGGTTATTTATAGGTGTTTATCTATTATTATCTTGTCAGGGAATTATAAGTTTTCATTTCCTTTGGAAACTATTTTTACCACTTGTTCTTATAATTCTTGGTATTCAAATACTTTTTAAAAATTCTTTTTCTAAAAATAATTCATCTACTGAAGCAACGAATACTTTTTCAAATAAAAAATACAATTTTGATTATCAAACATATGCTGGTGGAAATTATGATGTGTCTTTTGGTGGAATGACACTTGATTTACGAAAAGCAAATTTTGAAAGTGAAACAATGATCAATGTTTCTGTACCATTTGCAGGGGTTGATCTCTATTTGCCTGAAGACATCAATCTTCAAATAGAATCTTCAAGTTTTTTTGGTGGTGTGGATCGCCATCAAAGGACAAATAAAGAAAGTAATACAAAAATAGTTATTTTAAAAGCACATTGTGTTTTTGGTGGAGTTAATATTAGATAAGGAGTAAAAGAATGAAAAGAAATTATCCAGAAATTATTATTTCAAATGAAGGTGTAACTTGGCTTGATAAAGGTCAAATGTGGATGTATAGAAACAATCTAGAAAAGTGTGATCCAAATATCAAAAATGGTGAACTTGTCGATATTGTGACAAATACAGGTTGTTATTTAGGGACAGGATTTATTTCATTAAAAAGCCATATTACAGTTCGTATTTTATCTAAAAATCGTAATGAAATTATTGATCGAACTTTTTTTAAAAAGAGAATTCAACAAGCTTATGATTTTAGAAAAACAGTAGAGGGAGATAATCTAACAAATTGTCGTCTTATTTTTGGAGAAGCAGATTTATTACCAGGATTAGTAATTGATCGTTATAATGAAATTCTTGTCAGTCAAATAAGTTCATATGGGCTTGAACAAATAAAAGATATGATTTATGAAATAGTTTTAGATGTTCTTAGAAAAGATGGACAAGATGTTCAAGGAATTTATGAAAGAAACGATATTCAAATAAGAAGCAAGGAAGGTTTGGAACAATATAAAGGTTATTACAAAAATAAAAATTTACCAACGAAGACAATAATTAATGAAAATGGACTTTTATTAAATGTAGATGTAGAAAATGGGTAAAAAACAGGATATTTCCTTGATCAAAAATCAAATCGTTATTTACTTAGAAAAATAGCTCATGGAAAACGTGTCGTTGATTGCTTTAGTCATACAGGTGGTTTTGCTTTAAATGCAGCTATGGGAAATGCCAAACATGTTGTTTCTGTTGACGTTTCTAAAACAGCTCTTGATCAAGGATATCAAAATGCTAAGCTTAATCATTTAGAAGATAAGATTGAATTTGTACAAGCAGATGTTTTTGATTATCTTGATGAATTAAAAGAAAATGAATTTGATATTATTGTTTTAGATCCACCAGCATTTACGAAATCAAGAAGAACGGTACAAAAAGCTTATAATGGTTATAAAAGAATTAATAAACAAGCGATGAAGGTATTAAAGAATGGTGGTTATTTAATTTCATGTAGTTGTTCACGTTTTATGGAAACAGCAAACTTTGAAAAAATGCTTAGAGAAGCAGCAAGTGAAGCCGGCGTTATTTTAAAACAAGTTTCCGTAACACAACAAAACGCAGATCATCCTATTCTTTGGACAATGGAAGAAACATCTTATTTAAAATTCTATATTTTCCAAATTATTTAAGAGTTAGAGCTTTTCTAACTCTTTTCTAAATTATTTCCAAGGAAATAATTTATTGCAACAAATTTAGAGAAAGAATATAATAACAATTGGGTGAAAAAAATGGATAAAAGTACAAATGCGGTGGCTTATGCCCCTGGTTATTATATAAGAGATATCTTAACAACATTAAATATTTCTTATAACGATTTTGCACAAAAGATGGATATGAATTTAGATGAAGTTACACAACTTATTTTAGGTGAATGTGAACTTACAGAAGAAATTGCTAAAAAATTAGAAGCCTTTTTTCATGTAGAAGCATCACGTTGGCTTACTTTAGAAAAGCAATATCGTATGACAAAGAAATGATTTCATTTCTTTTTTCTTTGCCAAAATATGCTTTCTAAGCATCATTAATTAAACAAGATAAGTATTGGAATAAAATAAATAAAGAAGTTAAAATAACACTATACGTTTGAGATATAGTAGATTGCAATATTATTATTGTACATAAACTAAAAAAAGAAATAAAATAACACATAGTGGAGGGATAATATGAAAAAAAAGAAAACATTTGATATGTTAAATGGTTCCATTTGGGACAAGCTTATACTTTTTGCGCTTCCTTTAGCCGCAAGTAGTATTTTACAACAATTATTCAACGCAGCGGATGTTGCTGTTGTAGGAAGCTTTGCTGGAAGCGGAGCTTTAGCTGCTGTTGGAGCCAACGGTCCAATTATTAACTTATTGGTAAACTCTTTTGTAGGATTATCAGTAGGAGCCAATGTTGTCATTGCCTCATTCATTGGACAAAACGATGAAAAAAGAACATCACTTGCTGCACATACTTCAGTTACGATGTCGGTAATTATTGGAATAGTCTTATTATTTGTTGGATTCTTTTTTGCAAGACCAATTTTAGAGTTAATGTCAACACCAGAAGATATTATTAATCTTGCAGAAATTTATTTAAAAATTTATTTCTTAGGGGTTCCTTTTGTTATGCTTTATAACTTTGCAGCTGCTATTTTAAGAAGTAAAGGTGATACGCAAAGACCTTTAATTGCTTTATTTATTGGTGGAGTGATTAATGTTATTTTAAATTTATTCTTTGTTGTTGTCTTACATATGTCAGTAGAAGGGGTTGCTATTGGTACAGTTGTTTCTAATGTATTTAGTTCAATGATGTTACTTTATTTGTTAATGCATGAAACAGATGCTTTAAGAATTGATTTAAAACAATTAAAAATCAATGATCGAATCTTAAAAAGAATTGCAAAAATTGGGGTACCTGCTGGTTTACAAGGCATGGTCTTTTCTATTTCGAATGTCTGTATTCAATCATCATTAAATGCTTTAGGTTCAGATGCTATTGCTGCAAGTTCAGCTGCATTAAATTATGAGTACTTTGCATATTATATCTTAAGTTCATTTGCACAAGCAGCAGTTACTTTCATTGGACAAAACTATAGTGCTAAAAAATACGATCGTTGTAAAAAGATTACACTTCAATCTTTCCTATTAGGTGGGGTAACAACAATGGTTGCTTGTATGTTATTTGTAATCTTTGATCATTTCTTTATTAGTTTCTTTACATCAGATGTTTCTGTTGCAAGTTTAGCTTATACAAGAATGAAAATCATTTTACCATTCCAATTCCTTAATATGTCTATTGAAGTTTTTTCAAGTGTCATGAGAGGTGTTGGTTATTCAAGTGTTCCTGCTGGAATTTGTGTAGCAGGAATTTGTGGAGTCAGACTTGCTTACTTATATACAATTTATCCATCAATTGCTTCATATGATAATTTATTAATCATTTATCCAATCAGTTGGTTTGTTACAGTAGTAGCGTTAGCACTTGTTTATTTTATTCATGTACGACCAAAAGTCTATTCTTATCAAGCAGCAAATTAATGCTGCTTTTTTAATCTACGATACGTTTGTTTACTTTTAAAGAAAAAGTACATAGAATGCAAGTGAGGTGAAAATTATGAATCAAGAAAAAATAGGTGCATTTATTGCTAGAAGAAGAAAAGAAAAAAAGCTAACACAAGCTAAGCTTGCAAGTTATTTAGGGATAACTGATCGAGCCGTATCTAAATGGGAAAGAGGCAAAGGATTACCTGATCCAGTTTATATGTTGGAATTGTGTAGATTGCTTGATATTTCAGTCAATGAACTTTTAACAGGAGAATTTATAGAAGAAACAAAGTACCAACAAAAAGCAGAAGATAATTTGTTGATTATGGCAAAGCAAGAAGTTAAACAAACAAAGAAAATGTTTTTTTATGAAAATGTGATAGGTATAGGTTCAACAATAATCTTTGCAATCTTAATTTTTATGTCTGTTTATTTTGTAGAAAATGGAGGAATAAAAATTTTATTATTTATTTTTGCTTTCTTATTTTTAATCACAGGTGTTTCGATTGCTTTAAAAATAGAAACAGAAGAAGGGTATTATGAATGTCAAAAATGTCATCATAAATATATTCCAAGTTATCGCCAAGTTTATTTTGCTATGCACATAGGTAGAACACGTTATATGAAATGTCCTCATTGTCAAAAAAGAAGTTGGCAAAAAAAGATTTATTCAAAATAGAAATTCGCTATAATAGAAATATAAAAAGAAAAGGAATTTGAAATATGAATAAACATGTAGAAAAAGCAAAAGAATTAAGAAATGCCACACCGATGGTTCACAATTGTGCCCAAACAATTATGGAAGTTTATGCCAATGATTTAGGAATCAACAAAGAACTTGCCAATCGCTTAGGATGTAACTTTGGTGGTGGTATGAAATGTGGAAGTGTCTGTGGAGCAATTACTAGCGGATTAATGGTATTAGGCGCTAAAGGAATTGATTCACCTGCAAAAGTAAATCATTTTATAAAGACGATTTCGAATAATCATAAAGGACTTGTTAATTGTACAGATTTACTAAAAGAAAATGCCAAAAAGGGAGGTCAAAAGAAACCCCATTGCGATGCCATGATTCAAGAAGTAATCGAATTAATAGATCAAATGGAGGAAGAAAATGATTGAAGAAATTGAAAAAGCAATGATCCTTTATACAAAAGGAAATAAAATCAAACATGATGTGGCACACTTTTTAAAAGTACATCAATATGCACGTCTTATCGGACGATTAGAACATTTAGAAAAAAGAGAACAAGATATTTTAGAAGTAGCGGCGATTGTGCATGATATTGCTTGTCCAATGTGTCGAGAAAAATATGGACATTGTGCAGGAAATCTACAAGAAAAAGAAGGACCAGCGCTTGTTAAAGAAGTATTAAAAGGTTTTCCTTTAGATCATGCTTTTGTAGAACGCGTTTGTTATCTTGTAGGACATCATCATACGTATCAAGATGTTAATGGGTTGGATTATCAAATATTATTAGAAGCTGATTTTTTAGTAAATGCGGATGAATCAAACTTAAAAAAGGAAGCTATTGAAAAAATGAAAATAAATGTTTTTAAAACAAAAACAGGAAAAGAATTACTAAATCATATTTATGAACTCTAAAATATGATATAATGAAAATCCTTGGCAGGGGCATGAAGAAGTGTGATATAAGTTACACTTCTTCTTTTTCATTTGACAAATAAATTTATTTGAGATATTGTTGATATATCAACTAACGGAGGCTTATTATGATAAAAATTGTTGCAGAAAATTATATTAAAGAAGAACATCAAAAAGAATTTTTAAAACTTACTAAAGAACTCATTATTTTAAGTAGAGAAGAAGCAGGAAACATTTCATATCATTTATATCAAGACATTCAAGATCCTTCACATTATACCTTTGTCGAAGAATGGCAAAATCAAGAAGCTATTGATTTACACAATCAAACAAAACATTTTACAACGATTGTTCCACAAATCAAAAGCTTTACATCAAAACCATCAAGAGCGGTTAAATATAAAGAGGTCCAATAATGAATACATTAGAAACAATCTTTTCAAGAAGCAGTGTTAGAAAATTTAAAGCTAAAAAAGTTAATCAAGAACATATAAAAACAATCCTAAAAGCAGGAATGTCTGGACCAACGTGTGTCAATTCAAAAGATTGGTCTTTTATTGTCGTTGATGATCAAAAAGTTTTAAAGAAAATGTATGAAGCAAACGGTGCACCTGCAAGACCATTACTTGGTTGTGCTTTTGCGGTATTGATTTGTGGAGATTATTCAAAAGCTTTTCAATATGCAAAAGATTACTATGTAGTCGATAGTTCAATTGCTGGACAAAATATGATTTTAGCAGCTTGGTCTTTAGGCATTGGTAGTGTTTGGCTTGGCACATGGCCACAAATGGATCGTGTCTTTGAACAAAGAAAACTTTTTGATTTACCTAAGGATCAAATTCCACATTCCATTATTGCTTTTGGATATCCAGAAGAAGTGAAAGAAAAGGAAGAATATTATGATGAATCAGTGGTTCATTATAATAAGTGGTAAAAAATGATTAAAGAAATAATTAAAGATGAATTCTTTTTAAAACAAAAATCAAAAGAATGTACAAAAGAAGATACCTATATTGCCCAAGAACTCTTAGAAACTATTCAAGCATATAAAGATCAATGTGTTGGCATGGCCGCAAATATGATTGGCTATCAAAAAACAATGATGGTTGTTTTAGACGAAGATGATTATCTAATTTTAATTAATCCTGTTATTTTAAAAACAAGTAATAAAATTTATATTGCAGAAGAAGGATGTCTTTCTTTACAAGGTGTAAGAAAAACACAAAGATATGAAAGTATTAAAGTGAGTTATTTAGATATAAATTTTAAAAAGAAAATTAAAACCTTCAAAGGCTATACAGCACAAATCATTCAACATGAACTTGATCATTTTGAAGGTAAAATTATTTAAGATCACATCTTTTAGGTGTGATCTTTTTATATCAAGTGTAGAAAAAATGAATGTATGATATAATAGTAATATCTAATCGTTTTAGAAATACAGTATACTATTTAATATAAAGAACATATTAAAGGAATTTATAAACATGCAGGACAAATTCGAAATTATAATATAACGAAAAAAGAATATGTATTAGATGGTGCAACTGTCATGTATGGAAGTGCCTCGGAATTAAGAGCTATGTTAGAATATGATTTTTCACAGGAAAGGGAAGTTAGTTATTATAGATTTAAAAAATAATATAAAGAAGAATTTATTGATTTTGCTTTTACATCTCTTTTGTTTTAAAAAAAGAGCAAAATAAAATTTATCAATCTATTCCCATATTTTGGGATAAGCGTTATGGTAAACAAACTTTGATGCCTATCTTTTTTTTTCTGTAAATTCTTTGACCTTAAGGGTATGATAAAGGATTTATGGAAATAAAAAAATAGATACCAAGATAATATCTCAAAAAAATTAACAGCCAAAAGTAAAATCCAGGGAAATACCCCTGGCTTATTCATTGCCTAAGAAATCCACACAATTTTTAGTTACTTTATAAAATGAAATACTTCATGGTTTTATAATGCTTATTTTAAAAAAAATAATATTCTAAAATGAACTGTTTTTTAATTAATATCTTATTATCTATCCATGATTAATGAATTTACTCAAATTATTTTATTCTAAAGTATTTTATAATATTTAATCTTATTAATTGTCGAATAAAAGAGGAAATCTTGGAGTTAGTTCATTATATTTTGCAGATATAAAATCATTTTTTTGTTTTTCGATACTTATATGGTCTAATGCCCAAGAACCTACCAGTTTTGAGTTTTCTTCACTTGTAAACCATAGAGGGTAATTACCCCCACTATTTTCATCATTTCCTATACTTGCGAGCAAAGCTAATGGATGCATACATCTGTTATGCTTAACATCATTATTTAACTCATAATAATCTTTTAAATAAACGTATTCTTTTTTTGAATGATTAACCAAATACATTTTATTAATATCTTCTATTAAATTAATATTCATATCTAATTCCTCATTGCCTTGATTCCATGCAACATCATATGCTTTATTACCTGAAGCATAATCACCTACGAAGGCAACAATTTGTGGATTTTGGTAAATCATTGTACAAATCGTAGCAACATAAGATTGATGAATATATCCAAAATTCCATCATTTTTCCTAAACTCTTTGATGCGCTATTTTCTACATACGCTTTGAAATATTGTCCTATATCATTTTTTCCTTCTTTACTCTTAAACTATATTTTATGAGATATAAAAAATCATTAGACAGATAGTCCAATGATTTAAATAAACTGTGATTTTCGATTAAAGATATGTTTTACACTATTCTAATATTTCTTCAATAAGGTTATTGATAGCTTCAAGATTTTCATCTTTATAGGTTGATTTGATCGTAACTGTATTTTCACAAATTGTGATGTTTTTCATAGGACTTAATAAGTCTTTCATCACTTTGTTTGCTAGTGGTGCCCAAGAACCATTTTCAATAAGACCTACTTTTTTATTTTGATAACCTTTATGTTGTAATCTATGTAAGAAATCTTCCATTGGCGCAAAGACACCACCATCATAAGTTGCCCCTGCTAAAATCATTTTAGAATATCTAAAGGCATCTTCAACAGCTTCTGCCATATCATCTCTTGTAAGATCAGTAAAAGCAACTTTAACACCTTTTTCTTTTAATAAATCAACGATTTTTAAAGCGACTTCTTTGGTATTGCCATGAATAGAAGCACTGGCTACTAAAACTCCTTCATCTTCACTTTGATAGCTACTCCAAATTTGATATTTATTAAGATAATAACCTAAATTATCTTTTAAAATAGGACCATGTAAAGGACAAATCATTTCAATATCTAAAGTACTTGCTTTCTTTAATAAAGCTTGTACAGGAGCACCATATTTACCAACAATATTAAAATAATAACGTCTTGCTTCACAAACCCAATCTTCTTCATGTGCTAAAGCCCCAAATTTTCCAAAACCATCTGCTGAGAATAACACTTTTTCAGTGGTTTCATATTCAACCATTACTTCAGGCCAATGAACCATCGGTGCCATAATAAATTTCAAATGATGATTTCCTAAATCTAATTCCTCTCCTTCTTTAACCACAATACATCTTTCATCTAATCCTTCAATATTAAAAAATTGAGGAAGCATCGCTTTTGCTTTTGCATTTAAGACAAGTTTTGCATCTTTATATTTTTCAATAAATAATAGAATATTTGCTGAATGATCTGGTTCTAAGTGAGAAACAATTAAATAATCAGGATAACGACCATTTAATTCTCTTTCTAAATTTACAAACCATTCTTTTGTTTTTCTTGCATCAATTGTATCCATAACAGCTATCTTGTCATCTAAAATAAGATATGAATTATAGCTGACACCATTAGGAACAATATATTGACTTTCAAAAAGATCTAATGTTGTATCATCTGCACCAATATATTTAATAGAATCACTTATTACAATATTACTCATATAAATCCTCCTTTTTTCTCTATTATAACACCAATCATTTAAATATTAGATGATTTATATATAAAAATGAATCTACATTTTAAAATGTAGACTCTTCTAAACTAAAATAACATACTAAGAACATCCAAAAGAAAACATCCTTGTGCAATTGCATTTATAAATTGTTCAATCCAATTAGCTTTTTCCTTTGTTCCATCCAGGGTAAATGCAAATAAACTCATACAAATAACAGTTATTCTAAAGAATAAACAAGAAAGATATGTCATAATTTAGCATCGAAGACTAGTAAAGTGAATATTATTTCTTACATTGTTTAACTCAATAATAAGTAAGAAGCCAAGAGTCATTAAAATAAATAACTGTTGAATATCCTATTTCTTTTAAAGCAACAAGTATTTTCCAAAGTATTTTTCTATAATCGGTAAGTATGCAAAAAATAATGACTATAAAAAAGAATAAATTGTGAAAACGTGATGCAATTAAAAATATGGCTACACAGAAGAAAATAACAGGCAAGACATCAAAAAGGACAGGAGATACCGTAAAGTTTTGATATTTATTGGTTTCTTTTTTGTCCATTGTTTATCCCACCAACCATTTATATTTTGCGACGCTATAAAGAGGAATAAAAGGAAGTAAAATAGGTGTTGATTTTACATACTTTTGATATTCAGGGTCATTTCCATAATTTTTATTTTGACGAAGTTCAAGTCTTCGAGCTCCACCAAACATAATATAAACAATATAGATCCAACTACCAATGGCTGCTATCCTTCATGGAGGGGTTTATGAATAGTGAATAGAAAAATAATTTGTACTGTAATGCAAAAACTTTCTATTTTTACAAAGTTTTGGTACTATAATGCAAAAAAACACTTTTAATAAGGATTCGTTTTTTATAGATAATGTATTTATAATAAGATTGGAAATATAAGTATAATTGAGCTATAAGTGAATCCTTTAAAGAGGATTTCTTTTTTTTATAATTTTTTAGCACTTAAGTGTTGACAGTGCTAAAAATATGAATATAATAAAATTAGCACTAGGGATAAAGGAGTGCTAAAGGAGAGTGATAACATGGATATCGAAAAATTTACAGCCAAGATGCAAGAGGCTATTCAAAAAGCAAGTCAATTAGCACTAAGTTATAAGCATCAAGTAATTGACATTGAACATGTATTGTATGTTTTATTGAATGATAGTAGTGGTATTTTTCCAAGGGTGTTATCTAAGCTAAATAAAGATAAAAATCATTTCATTCAAGTATTAGAACAAAGGCTTCAACAAAAACCGACACTTGAAAATATTGATGTCAATAGCCTGAGAATAAGCTATAGCTTAAATGATTTACTTGCGAAAGCAAATAATCAAATGACATCGTTTAAAGATGAATATATGTCAGTAGAACATGTCATTATGGCATTATTTGAAATAAATGAAAATTGGGTCAAAGATTTATTGAACCAAGAAGGTATGAATAAAAAGGATACAAAAAAGGTAATTTTAGAAATGCGGGGTGATCATATGGTAGATAATCCAAATCCAGAAAATACTTATGAAGTATTAGAAAAATATGGACGTGACTTAACAAAAGATGTGGAAAATGGAAAATTAGATCCAGTTATTGGACGTGATGATGAAATTCGTCGTGTGATTCAAATCTTGTCACGTAAAACAAAAAATAATCCAATTTTAATTGGTGAACCAGGTGTTGGTAAAACAGCCATCGTTGAAGGATTGGCATGGCGTATTTATAAAAATGACGTACCAATTTCTTTGCAAAATAAAACTTTATATGAACTTGATTTGGGTTCACTTGTTGCTGGGGCAAAATATCGTGGTGAATTTGAAGAAAGATTAAAAGCAGTTTTAGGTGAAATTAAAAAAGCAAATGGGAACATCATCTTATTTATTGATGAAATCCATCAATTAGTAGGTGCTGGAAAAACAGATGGTGCGATGGATGCCGCTAACTTATTAAAACCAATGTTAGCTCGTGGTGAACTTCATTGTATTGGAGCAACTACTTTAGATGAATATAGACAATATATTGAAAAAGATGCCGCTCTTGAAAGACGTTTCCAAAAGGTACAAGTTGATGAACCAACAATTGATGATAGTATTGCTATCTTACGTGGTTTAAAAGACTCTTTTGAAAGACACCATGGGGTTAAAATCAATGATAGTGCTATTATTGGGGCTGTTAATTTATCACAAAGATATATTACCGATCGTTTCTTACCAGATAAAGCAATCGATTTGATTGATGAAGCTTGTGCTTCGATTCGTATGGAGATTGATTCTTTACCTGAAGAATTAGATGGTATTACACGTGAAAAGAATCGATTAGAAATGGAAAGAATTTCGATTGAAAAAGAAGATAGTAATGAAGATAATGTAAAACGTTTAAATGATATTAAAGAACGTATTGCTTCTTTAACTGAACAAGAAACAGCTTTAAAAGCTAAATGGAAAGAAGAAAAATCTTCATTAGATCATATTAAAGAATTAAAAAATCAAAAAAATAAACTGGTAGCTTTACAAGATAAATATATGCAAGAAGGAAATTTACAAGAAGCCTCTAAACTTCAATATGGTGAAATTCCTAAAATAACAAAAGAAATTGCTGAACTTGAAGCAAAAGAATCGGATGATGCTTTACTTCAAGAAAAAGTAACAGTTGATAACGTATCAGAAGTTATTTCAAGATGGACAGGTATTCCAATGAATAAATTAATGGCTTCTGAAAGAGAAAAACTTTTAGCTTTGGATGATACATTAAAAGTACGTGTTATTGGACAAGATGATGCTATTACGAAAGTGACAGATGCCATCTTACGTAGTCGAGCTGGTATCAATGATGAAGAAAAACCAATTGGTTCCTTCTTATTCTTAGGTCCAACAGGTGTTGGTAAAACAGAAGTGGCAAAAGCATTAGCTGAACAATTGTTTGATACAGAAAAGAATATTGTGCGTATTGATATGTCTGAATATATGGAAAAATTTAGTGTTTCGCGTTTAGTAGGGGCTCCACCAGGATATGTTGGCTATGAAGAAGGCGGACAATTAACAGAAGCAGTAAGACGTCATCCTTATAGTATTGTTTTATTAGATGAAATTGAAAAAGCACATCCTGATGTATTCAATATCTTGCTTCAAGTCTTAGATGATGGACGTATTACAGATAGTAAAGGAAATACAGTAAGCTTTAAAAATACAATTATTATTATGACAAGTAATATTGGTTCTCAATATTTATTAGAAGGTAATAATGAAGAAAACAGAAAACTTGTAAAAGAAGAATTAAAAGCTCACTTTAAACCAGAATTTTTAAATCGTATTGATGAAATTGTTATGTTCAATTCATTAGATGGTTCTGTAGTAAGAAAAATCATTGATAAATTTATTGGTCAATTAGTTCATCGTTTACAAGATAAAAAGATTACCATTTCTTTAACAGACCAAGCTTATCAAATGATTCAAGAAGAAGGCTTTGATCCAATCTATGGGGCAAGACCATTAAAGAGATTTATTCAATCTGAAATTGAAACAAAACTTGCTAAAGAAATTATTAAAGGAACAGTTCATCAAGGACAACATGTAGAAGTTGATTATCAAGATGGATTTGTTTTAAAAGCACAATAATGTAAAGAAGTAGCAATAAAAAAGCTACTTCTTTTTATTTGTGTTAAAATACGCATGAAAAGAGGAATTATATGAAATATATTTTTATAAGACATGGGAAAACTCATTTTAATGAAATAGGATTAAAACAAGGATGGTGTGATTCACCTCTTACTAAAGAAGGTATTCAACAAATTGAAAAAATGTCCCAACTTTTAAAAGATGAAAAGATTACAAAAGCCTATACTTCACCAACATTAAGAGCAAAACAAACAGCCCAAATTATTTTAAAAGAACATGATGTTCTTTTACATGAAGATGAAAGACTAAAAGAAGTAAACTTTGGAGTTCTTGAAGGACTTCCTTGTTCCTTTGTTGATACCCTTCATTTAGAATCACCATCTTGGCTGGATGACTTAGAAATGGATTATACAAGCTATCAAGGTGAAAATATAGACGATGTTATTATAAGACAACAAAAAGTGCTAAAAGAAATAGAAAAAATAAGTAATGAAGAAGATTGTATTGTTGTAGTGGGTCATGGTTGTTCATTATATGCACTCATCAAAACACTTTTAAAAGATGAAAAAATAGCTTTTCCAGGAAATGCAAGTGCCTATATTCTTTGTAAAAAGAATAATGAGTATAAGCTAGAAAAATATTTAAGACCATAAATAAAAAATGATGTTAAAATCATCTAAATTTAATAAGAATTTCCTTGACATGCTAGGCATATAATGATAATATCTACGTGCAATAAAAAGTAGTGGAAAGAAGAAGTGCCTACTTCTCGCCTGATTGATTTTGTCAATAGGCAAATGTCACTAAGATTTAGATCTTAATGTCAATGTGGGTACTCAGTGTGCTCACTTTTTATTTCAACTATAAATAATTGGAGGTGGCTTTTATTAGCAGATTTGATAACAGAAAACCAAAACAACCTGATGATTTAGTAAACGAAAGAGTTCGTTTCAAGGAAGTATTGGTTATTGATCAAAACGGAGATCAATTAGGGGTTAAAAGTAGTAGAGAAGCTTTAAATATTGCTTACGATGCAAACTTAGATTTAGTTTGTGTAGCACCTAATGCGAAACCACCAGTATGTCGTATCATGGACTTTGGTAAATATCGTTTTGAACAACAAAAGAAAGCAAGAGAAATGAAGAAAAACTCTAAAGTCGTAACTTTAAAGGAAACACAATTATCAGTAACTATTGATACTCATGATAAAAATGTTAAATTAAAAAGAACATTAAAATGGTTAGAAGAAGGAAACAAAGTTAAAGTTGCAATTCGTTTTAGAGGAAGACAACTTGCACACGTTGATTTGGGTAAAAAAGTTATTGATGACTTTGTTGAAGAATGTGCAGAAGTTGGTCAAATTGAAAAACCAGCTAAATTAGAAGGACGTACTTTAACAGCTATATTAGCACCAAAAAAGAAAAAATAATTAGCGGAGGAAATAATTATGCCAAAAATTAAAACACATAGCGGATTAAAAAAACGTTTAAAAAGAACAGGTAGTGGAAAATTAAAACGTAGCCATGCTTACGTTTCTCACTTATCACACAATAAAACTCATAAACAAAAGAAACACTTAGCAAAAGCTACAGTAGTAAGTGCTTCAGATTACAAGAGAATTAAATCAAGATTACCTAAATAATTTTAGTTAAAAATAAAAACAGGAGGAATACACAATGGCAAGAGTTAAAGGTGGATATACAACTAGACATAGAAGAAAAAAAGTTATTAAATTAGCCAAAGGATATTTTGGAGCTAAACATAAATTATATAAAACTGCTCATGAACAAGTAATGCACTCAATGGCATATGCTTATAGAGACAGAAGAAACTTAAAAAGAAATATGAGAAAATTATGGATTGCACGTATTAACGCTGCAGCTAGAATGAATGATATCTCATATTCTAAATTAATGCACGGTTTAAAATTAGCTAACGTTGAAATCAACAGAAAAATGTTATCTGAAATCGCAATCTGCGATCCAGAAGGTTTCACAGCTATCGTTGAAACAGCTAAAAAAGCTTTAAATGCTTAATAATTCAGGACCAACATAGGTTGGTCTTTTTTTATTATCATATTTGTTGACACTTAAAAGAAATAGGTATACCTTTAAATCATAGTAAAACTATATGGATAAGGAGAAATAAAAAATATGAGCGAAATTAAAAACGGTTTTTTAGATCTTGTAGGTCAAACACCATTAGTCAGATTAAATAACTTAATTAAAAAAGAAGGATTAGAAGCAGAT